>WNFM01293131.1_pt2 | contig 18090 bp, 18 predicted proteins | sample 5400271 | NCBI WGS metagenome assembly WNFM01 (sample SAMN13153352, study PRJNA577476) | soil metagenome | isolation source: 60 cm saprolite on Douglas fir-dominated hillslope | place: USA:California | collected 2013-09-17 | reverse complement strand
GAGCTGACCAGCATGACACCGCCCAAAACGAAGACCGCACCGATCATCTGTGGCAAGGATATGGCTTCGTCCAGGAACAGCCAACCGAAAAAGATGGTCGCCACCGGGCCAATCGACCCGACGATCGAGACCTTCGAGGCACCAATCAGCTGAATGGCCTTGGCGGTCAGGAAAATCGGCAAAACAGTCGAAAATGCGGCCATTGCCAGGGAATAGGCATAGACCTGCCAAGGTTGATCAAACGCATCTGAAAGTGGATGCGTTACCACGAAGTGTAAAAGGCAACAGGTGGCGGCAATGATCGACGCCCAGGCCGCGAGGCGGATGGCACCGATGCGACCGACCAGCTGTCCATTGCCGACCAGGTAGATGGCATAAGTGATCATGCACAAGGAGACCAGGGCAGCACCGATCATCGTGCCCTGCTGATCTCCCGTGACACGAATATCGTGCAGAAAGGCGATGCCGATGCCGACATAGGAGATCGCCATGGCGACCAGCGCCCGCTTGCTGATCGACTGGCCGAACAAGACGACCGACAAGATTACGACGACGGTCGGATAGAGGAACAGAATCAGGCGTTCCAGACCGGCGGTAATGTAATGCAGGCCCCCGAGGATGCTCGAGAGATAATAGCCGACGACTCCGAGAAAGAGCAGCAATCCGGCATCCTTTCGGCTCAGCGCTGTCGCCGATGCGCGTCCCGACCACCAGGCCGCAACGATCAGCACCGGCAAGGAAAAGCTCATCCGGAGTGCCAGTAAAAGAACCGCGTCAACGCCGTAGTGATAGGCCAGCTTGACGAAGATGGCCTTCATGGAGAAGGCGGCCGAGGCCAGAAAGGCCAGCAGCACGCCTCGATTTGTCAGCATGAGGAGAACCCGAATTGAAGACGTCGCGCCGACCATAGAGCCAGGACGTCAAGCCAGGCAAGGCATTGCCGTCAACGCCAGGTGACAAATTTCGGACAGAAATCCTCCGGCGTAACGTTGATCCGGCTCTAGCCGTCACCACTCGGCTTTGCTGCAATCGCCGAGCACCCCCGGCAAAATTGATGCGCGCTAAACTTGCCGCTTGGCTAGCAATGCTTCGAGTTCAACCACCTCGGTCAACGCCAATTCGGGCGGAAACCGCTGGCGAAGCGCAGCGGTCATCGCCGCGGCCTGTGCGCCCAATCTAGCAGCGGTGGTACTTGACCGGGATAGCACACGGTCGACCAGCACCTCGCCGGACATCGCGCGTTCTTCGATGACGGAAACGCGTTCAAGTTGGCAGAACGGGGAAGCCAGAAGAACCGCTTCATGGCTGGTCCAGTCCGATGATTTACGAATGTGTCGACTAGTGTCAGCTGCGGCATAACGATCAACAATCTCGTCAAAATCGGCGATCCAGGCGTTGGCCGGTAGTTTTGGATGGGTGTCACTGAACAGAATAACGGCGCCGTTCGCGGCGACCATTGCATTCAAGCGCAGCAAGGTAGCGGCTCTGTCCATCCAATGAAAGGCGCGGCCGATCAGCACCAGTTTGAACCGGCCAAAGCCAGAATCGAGATCATTGGAGCTGCCGAGACGGGTCTCCACATTCGCGCAACCGGCTTCCTGCAGCTGCAATTGGCACAGGGCCAGCATTTCAGGCTCAGGATCGACAGCCAGGACAGATTGAACGTGGGGTGCAAAGGCAAGTGCCAGCTAACCCGGGCCGCAACCGAGATCCAAGGCCCGGTCATACGGCACTAACCCGGTCAGTTTGGCATCATTAGCAACCAGCCGCGCCGGGTAGGCTGGGGCGACCCGCCAGATAATGATCGGCAGCGGATCTGAAACGCCGTGCATCATAGGAAATGCTATCAATCATCAAAACGGATCCGATCGCCGTTGTCAGATCATAGGCTGCGCAGATGGCGACAGAGCACCTGCGGTCACAACCGCCCCGACTCGGCCGATCGACGTCATCGGCCCGATTCCATACATCTGCATCTCTACAGCCTCACGATCAGCCAGGCCGTAGATAGTGAGCGACGAGTAATCGCTCGTCGATGTTACGCGATCGCGGTCACGCGCTCCGGCTCGGGCATTTCCGCACCCCACATCTTTTCCAGATTGTAGAATTCACGGACCTCCGGGCGGAACAAATGAACGACGATATCGCCGCCATCGAGCAGCACCCAATCGCCTTGGGTTTTGCCTTCGACAGCCAGATGCCTGACGCCAAGCCCACTCAGCTTTTCGTCAAGATGCTGGGCCATCGCCGCCAGTTGGCGTGACGAACGCCCGGTGGCAATGACCATATAATCGGCGATGCTGGATTTGCCGCGGAGATCAATGGCGACGATGTCTTCGGCTTTGTCATCGTCCAGGGATGATTCGACGATCTTGAGCAGATCGTCAGTCATCTTTGCAGCCTTGGGTGCTGCCTTTTTTGCACGAGGAATGGTTTCTACCCTCCTTGCCGGCGCCATCGGCAACAGCGCCAGCCGTTTCTCGCCAGGCCCTTCAGCGGACCGCCTCTATCCGGTTACCTGATCTGTCTTTCCAGGGCTTTGGCCTGTGAAGCAGCGGCACGGATCGCGGTTGCTGAAATCGGGTTCAGCCGATGATGCACGAACATCCAAGCCGGCGGCGGCGCCAGAGCCAGAAGATGACTTGCGCTTTCGCGCTTGCGCTCCCTGACGAACCGCCGGGCCGCCTTGGCGGCCAGTGCACTATAAGTATAGGTAGGTCGATCGAAAATCGCAATTGGCAGTAAGTGAAATATCTGTTGCCAATCTTTCCAACGGTCAATCTGACTAAGATTATCGGCTCCCATGAGCCAGACGAACCGGCAGGATCGGTATCTCCCTACCAGCTTGGCCAAGGTGTCAGCGGTAAAGCGCGTGCCCAGGCGGATCTCAATGTCGGTCACTCGAATGCGCGGATGTCGGGCTTCCGACCGAGCTTGGGCCAGCCGCTCCTGAAGGGGCGCCATTCCCCGGGTGGGTTTGAGCGGATTTTGCGGTGCAACCAGCCACCAGATCTCATCCAGACCCAACGATGTCAGGGCCGCGAGGCTGATATCACGATGCCCGTCATGCGCTGGGTTGAACGAGCCGCCCAGCAATCCGATTCTGCGTCGCCGCACGCCCGCCCCCACACGCCGTCTGATCAAACTGCCATGCCGGCGTCAGGCGCCGCCAATGACCTGTATCAGTAATGTCAGGGACGAATCTGTCCATCACCCCTGACGATATATTTGTAGCTTGTCAGCTGTTCCGCGCCGACCGGCCCACGGGCATGCAACTTGCCCGTCGAGATTCCGATCTCAGCCCCCATGCCGAATTCGCCGCCATCAGCAAATTGGGTCGAGCTGTTATGAATGACGATCCCGGCATCGACTTCACGCAGAAATCGGTCGGCGGCCTGTATATCCTCGGTCACGATCGCCTCAGTATGATGAGAGCCGTGGTGATTGATGTGGGCGATCGCTTCATCGAGATCCGCAACCACACGTACCGAAATGATCGCATCCAGATATTCGGTGTCCCAATCGGTGTCATTAGCCGCGATCACGCGTCGATCTATCGCCTGCGCCGCGGCATCGCCCCTGACTTCACAGCCCGCAGCCAGCAGATCGCCAATCAGCAACGGCAAAAGATCGCTACGCTGGCGATTGACCAGCAAAGTCTCGGTCGCGCCACATACGCCGGTGCGCCGCATCTTGGCATTGAGGACAATCCGTCGCGCCTTGTCGCCATCAGCCGCGGCATCGACATAGGTATGACAAATGCCGTCCAAGTGCTTGAGGACCGGAATCCGGCTTTCTGCCGCCACGCGCTCGATCAATCCACGACCGCCACGTGGAATGATGAGGTCGATCTCGTCGGCCATGGTCAGCATGATGCCGACCGCCGCGCGATCGGTTGTCGGTAAAGATTGAATGGCGGCTTCCGGCAACCCGGCATGCCGCAGCCCGACCTGCAGACAAGCCAGGATCGCCGCGGAAGAACGGGCACTTTCAGATCCACCGCGCAGAATCGCAGCGTTGCCGGATTTGAGGCACAACCCACCGGCATCCGCCGTCACATTCGGCCGGCTTTCATAGATGATGCCGATGACGCCCAGCGGCACGGAGACCCGCGCAATCTTCAAGCCATTCGGCCGATCCCAGACGGCGAGCTCGCGGCCAACTGGATCTGGCAGATTGGCGATGTCCTCCAGACCAACTGCCATGGCCTCGACACGCCTCTCATCCAGCATTAGTCGATCGAGCAATGCGGGACTGAGGTCCCGCTGCCTGGCAGCACTCATATCCTCGGCATTGGCCGCCAAGATCAGCGCCTGGTCGGCTCGCAAAGCAGCCGCCATCGCCAACAAGGCGCGATCCTTGTGGGCACCGTCCGCCAAAGCCAGCTGCGCCGCCGCGTGCTTCGCGGCCTTGCCGAGAGCCACCATCTGGGCATGCAGGTCGTCGGTTGCGGCAGTTGTGTGTCGTTTAAGGGCGGTCATGGTGTCAGCTCAATACCAGATCATCGCGATGGATCATCTCATCACGGCCCCGGTAACCAAGCAAGCCCGTGATCTCACGGCTCTTATGTCCCATGATGAACTTCGCATCACGGGCGTTATAAGCGGTCAATCCGCGGGCAATCTCGTTGCCCTGCGGATCGGCGATGATGACGGCGTCACCACGCTCGAAACGCCCTTCGACCTTAATCACCCCTGCCGGCAACAGGCTGCGCCCGGATTTCAGCGCGCCCAGGGCGCCGGCATCGACAACGATCTTACCCTTCGGTTTAAGGGCACCGGCGATCCACCTTTTGCGTGCTGTTCGTGGTGTTGCCGATGGCAGGAACCAGCTGCAGGTGGCGCCATCGAGCAGTGCCTGCAAGGGGTTCATACGACAACCAGCCGACATGGCGATGCGCGCTGCCGTCAGCTTGGTCACCATACCGCCTGAGGAATAGCCCGGTGGTGCTTCGCCGGCCATGGCTTCGACCTCCGCCGTCAATTCCGTCACTTCGGGAATGAATTGGGCATTCTTGTCCTTGCGTGGATCGGCGGTATAGAGACCGTCGATATCCGAGAGCAGGATGAGTGTGTCGGCGCTGATCATGGCCGCAACACGGGCAGCCAGGCGATCATTGTCGCCGAAGCGAATCTCGGAGGTCGCCACCGTATCATTCTCATTGATAACGGGCACTGCACCCATCTTCAGAAGCGTGTTCAAGGTCGATCGGGCATTCAAATGACGCCGACGCTCTTCGGTATCATCCAGCGTCAGCAGGATCTGCGCGACGGTGATATCGTGGCGCGCCAGCCGTTCCTGATAGGCATGAGCCAAGCGGATCTGCCCGGTCGCTGCCGCTGCTTGCTTCTCCTCCAAGCGCAGCACACCGGTCGCAAGGCCGAGATGTCGGCGGCCAACGGCGATGGCGCCAGAAGAAACCAGGACAACCTCAATACCGTGGCTGCGCAAGGTCGCAACGTCATCCGTCAAAGCGTCCAGCCACTTGCGACGGATGTCGCCACTTTCATCATCGACCAGAAGCGCGCTGCCAATCTTGATGACGAGACGCTTGGCCGATCCGACGTTTTGTTCCCTGCCGATCCTGCGCTTCTCGCTCATTCTCGATCCTCATCGACTCCCAGATCGATCATGTTGTCATTGCCATCTTCGACTTCGTCGGTGACGCGGAGAATCGTCCCACCATAGGCGGATTCTTCTTCTGCATGAATCTCTTCCGACTGGAGCTTCGCCCGATGTTCGCGCACGATCTCCATCACCTGGCGCAGCAACTCCTTGATGCCTTGACCGGTGGCACCAGAGGCGGCCAGGACCGGCTCGACCGCAGCCTTGCCACGGCCCCGCTTCAGTTTGGCGATCTTCGCGAGTTTCTTCTGCTTTTCGAGAATGTCTTCCGGCAAGAGCGCATCGCATTTGTTGAGCACGATAATCTCGCGCTTGGCGGCCAGGACCGGGCTGTAGGCCTGCAATTCGGATCGAATGGTTTTATAGGCATCGACCACATCCTCTTGCGTGCCATCGATCAGGTGAATGAGCACACCGCAACGTTCGACATGGCCGAGGAAGCGATGGCCGAGACCAGCACCGTCATGAGCCCCCTCGATCAGTCCAGGAATATCGGCCAGCACGAATTCGCTGTCATCGACATGCACCACCCCTAGCTGCGGGTGAAGAGTCGTGAAGGGGTAGTCGGCGATCTTTGGTTTGGCCCGGCTGGTTGCCGCCAGCAAGGTAGACTTACCGGCATTGGGCAGTCCGACGAGGCCGCAATCGGCAATCAGTTTCAAGCGCAGCCAGACCCAGCGCTCTTCACCGGGCCAGCCTTCGCCATGCTGACGTGGTGCCTGATTGGTCGAGGTCTTGTAATGGGCATTGCCGAAGCCGCCATCGCCGCCGCGCGCCAATGTGACGCGCTGGCCGGGCTTCTTCAGGTCATAGAGCACAGTCTCGCGATCCTCATCGAGGATCTGCGTTCCCACCGGGACCCGCATGATGATCGTTTCAGCGTCGGCGCCGGAGCGGTTCTTGCCCATGCCATGATAACCGCGCCGGGCCTTGAAATGCTGCGTATAGCGATAATCGATTAGCGTATTGAGATTGGGCACGGCTTCGACGATGACATCGCCGCCCCGTCCGCCATCGCCACCATCCGGCCCGCCGAATTCAATGAACTTCTCGCGCCGGAAACTGACGCAACCGGCGCCACCGTCGCCACTCTTCACAAAGATCTTGGCCTGATCGAGAAATTTCATCTTAAGTTCCGCCCGTCAAATGGCGTTTCGGCAAAGCAAAAGGGGAATGGCTTGGCGCCATTCCCCTTGCAAACTTGCGGTCGTGAATGGCTGCGCCGCTCACAGGGCGGCGCGAAAGCTCATTCAGGCCTGCGGGACCACCGAAACGACGGTCTTGCCGCCGGTCGTACGGTGGAATTCCACCTTGCCGGCCGTTGTCGCAAACAAGGTGTGGTCACGGCCCATGCCGACATTCTTGCCGGGATGAACCTTGGTGCCGCGCTGACGCACGAGGATATTGCCGGAGATCACCGCCTCATCGCCGTACTTCTTGACGCCGAGGCGCCGGCCAGCGGTATCGCGACCATTGCGGGAGCTACCGCCTGCTTTTTTATGTGCCATTGTGCTGTCTCCTTAATTCGTCGACAGATCGCGCTGGAGGCCTAGGGCCTCAGGCGACCTTGATATCGGTGATGCGCAGGACGGTCAGCTTCTGGCGATGACCATTCTTGCGGCGATAGTTGTGGCGGCGGTTCTTCTTGAACACCAGCACCTTGTCAGCCTGGGCCTGCTCCAGCACCTTGGCCAAAACACTGGCACCCTGCACGATCGGCGAGCCGAGCTTGGTGGTGGCATCGTCGCCAACCATCAGAACCTGGTCCAGCGACACATCAGCACCGGCTTCAACATCGAGCTTCTCGACGAGGATGACGTCGTTCTTGGCGACTTTGTATTGCTTGCCGCCGGTCTTGATCACTGCGAACATGATGTCCTGCTCTATATCTTCTCCGGCCGAAGCGGCCGGTACCCATCTGGGTGGTCAAAAAAACAGGGGCCGCCTGCGCAAGCGCTGTCAGCGCCGATCCCGGGCGACCCGTTCCAAGGCGCGGGAATATACTGTCCGACCGTCGCCTGTCAATCGAAATTGACGACAAGCCCAGTCGCGGAGCGGCATTCGCGTCTGAACAGACAACAGATTAACTCTTTGTAATATATGAAAAACACCACATGATAGGGCCTTGCTGCAGGATTGCCGCGCGCAGCCGACTATCATCGTTGAAAGATTGATGATCGATCCGCCCCGTCTGATCGAACAAATGCCCTGATAAAACTCTTTTTAAGAGTATAAATACGTCGACGATAAACCGGGAATAACCATGCGATGGCAAGATTCAATATCGCCATCGCCCGAACAGATTGTTTCGTTTGATTTAATCACGACTGGGACCGAGCCCGCTGTTGCTATCGACCCAGTCGCGAATCGCGCCAATCGTCCGGTGCACATTGGCCAGAGGCTGAGATGGGCCCGATGGCAGGACCAGTCCGGTCTGGCCGTATCTGACGGAATTCGGCATCGACCGAGGCGTCGCCAAATGCGGCGCGGAATGGAGGCACGGGAGGAAATGGCGCGTTTGAATACCTCTTTGCGCCAGATAGTCGGCCAGATTATCACGTTCCGCCGTGACCACCTCAGCCCAGAGCGAGCACTCGCCAGCGGCGATATCCACCGGCACCAGCGTCACCTTCGACTGTCCCGCAAGGCCTTGTTCATAAGCGGTATAGACAGCATTGCAATGACTGACTTTGGCCGCCCAGCGTCTCGACTGACCAAGCCCCAGCGCGGCCTGCATATCAGTGAATTTGAAATTATGGCCGCTTTGCAGATATTCGTGAGAAACGACATCACGCACACCGTGATTACGCATCGCACGAAGATTTTCGAAAATCATCCGATCGCGGGTCAGGACGGCACCGCCCTGCCCGGTCGAAAGCAGCTTGGTCATGCCGAAGGAGAAACAGCCGATCCGCCCAAAACCTCCCATAAAGCCCATCGCCGTGCGCGAGAAGACCGCCTGAGCCGCGTCTTCGACGACAGGAATACCCTTTCGTGAGGCGATCTCTAGAATCGTCTCCATCTGGCAGAAGCGCCCATTCAAGTGTACGGCAATAATGGCCCGCGTGCGCGAACTTATCAGCGCGTCAATCTGCCCTGGGTCAATATTGGGCGAGTCAGGTAGACAATCAGCCAGAACGATCTTCGCGCCCAAGAGATGCGCCCCATGCGCTGTCGCAATGAAGGTTCGGTCCGGCACAATCACCTCATCGCCTGGACCAATATTCAAGGCCATCATGGCCATCGTCAAGGCAACGCTACCGCTCGTGGTCGCTACAACATAGGGAATGTCGAGGGCATCTGCGAGTTCACGTTCGAGCTGCGATGTGACCACACCCATCGACACCTGTTCACGCGAAAGTGCCGTGGTAATGAGTTCAACGTCACCACTGGTAACCTCGGTCCGCCACCAGGGGATAAAGTCCGGGCGGCCCGAATCTACGTCGCTGACGATACGCGCCATGGCGCCATCTCTCCCAAGAGCAAATGCGTATTTGGCTGTTTGCGCGATCTGGAACGCTCAAATCACCATGTCCTAGACCTAGATATAGTTTTGCCCGGCAACGACGTCGAGCAGAACCTTCGTTGATTTGATAGTATCTGCGATGATCGCCGGGTGGCGGCTCTGCTCGTTGTTTGACCTGCAATTGCGTGATACCAATCAAAAGTCATTATGCGGACACGCCTCCGAATTCTATGGAAACTTGTCAGCCGGTCCCGTGTTCGACTGAATTCAACCATTGTCTTTCGAGACTGATTAAATGAGCAGGAAGCGCTTTCTCGTCGTTGGTGGCGATAGCTTGGTTGGCAGCCGCCTTGTTGATGCTTTGCATGAACGCGGCCATGAAGCCCATGGAACTACACGCCGGACGTCGACCGGCGGACAGGCTCGTCTGTATCTCGATATCGCAGACATACCTGGCACCTCAACTCCCTCCGACTATGATCATGTTTTTCTGATTGCGGCGATATCAAATTACGGACAATGCGAGTCAGATGCACGATCCTGGCCGCTGAATGTCGAAGCCATTCCACGCCTTGCGCGACACTACCTGCAGCGCGGCATTCGCGTCAGTTTCATTTCAACCAACACAGTCTTCGGACCCAACAGCCTTTGGCCGTCCGAAAACGCCCCCCATCATCCGACAATTGCCTATGCACGGCAGAAATCAGCCGGTGAAGCAGCCATTCGGGCAGCAGCTTCGGAACTTGAGGCCAGCAACAACTTGAACGTCATCCGCCTCACCAAGATCATCGGTCCGCAGACATCGCCGTTTCCAGATTGGCTAGGCGCGATCGACAATGACCGCCAGATTGTTCCATTCTCTGATCTGGTCTTTGCACCGATGTCGTTGGATTTTGTCGCGAACGCTTTGGCGCGCATCGGCGAAGTCTGGATACCGGGTGATCTGCATCTTTCCGGAGCTGAAAGCATCGATTACGCGAGCTTTGCGCTGCGCTTGGTCGCTGCCATGGGGAAGCCAAGCACGCTCGTTAAATCTGCGATCTCGGACGAACGCGGCGTTACCCTGGTATATCGACCAGCCTGCGGCGGTATTGCAATGGATCGGACACGTGAGTTGATCGGCTTGAGGCCGGAACCCTTAGACGACGTGATCAACTATCTCTTGCTTTGCCGTGACAAGGGTGCCGTCGTTGGATGACCTGGTCAGCCGGGAAGATAGCCCTTTAAGCTCTTGAGGAATCGCTCGACTTCCTGGTATTCGGTGCCATCCGGCGACCACGGTGCAAACTCATTTTCGCTCGGATCAAAGGGCCCCGTGGTAGTCTCGAGGAAGACGAGCCAATCGCTCTCAATAGTCAAGTTGTGATACTGACCCTGCGGCATGCGATGGAGGAGCTTGCGTCCGGTGCCCGCAGCACCGATCGGAAGAACGTGCACAACTTGTCCCCCCTCGTCGAAAGCAAAAGCTGTTGCGAGGCCTTTCAGTACCGTCAGCGTCTCTTGTCGGTGCAGATGACGGTGAGGCCGCACATAGGCGGAGCAATGGTGCACGATCAGCATTTCATGAAGTGAAGCACCGGGATTGGTATGAAAGCAGATTCTGGCGCGGCGTCGCGGTACTTGCTGGGCACGCTCAATCAGCCAATTGATATCGGCATCGTCAACCGTCACGAAATCCGCTGGCGCGTAAAACACCTCGGGACTTTCTTCGCGCAAGCCAGCGATGATTGTCGATGCCATGGCAATCCGATCACTTCAGCAATGCTGTCAGGAACTTCATCAACGGGACCTTTTCAACCGAACTGCGGTGGCCGATGATTCCGACTTTTACGGCACCAGCCGCATTTCCCACAAAGGCGACATCCTGCATTTTACCGCCAGCCGCGGCCAGGAGCGCCGCAACGGCGAAGAAAGCATCTCCAGCCCCGACTGTATCGACGGTCGAGCGTGTGAAAACAGGGATATGCTTTACGCCGGATCCGTTATCGAGCGCGTAACATCCATGGGCGCCCCAGGTCACAATGAATCTGTTGCACTCGATCTTTTTCGGTAAGAGCTCACCTACGAGCTGCTCCGGTGTCGCAAACTTACTGGCAGTTGCCAGCCGCGCCTCCGGTGCATCGATGCAGATGAAATCTGCCCGGGAGTACCGCGTAATCAAATTAAAGCCATGATTGCCGCTGTTTGTTTGCGCATTGACAGCAAGAAAGGGTGAATCTTGTGTCAAAATACGCAAGGTGGACTCGCCGATCAATCCATGGCCGAAATCATTGGCCAGCACGGCATCGGCGCGACTGATCACCTCACGCAACTGGCGATCGATTCGCTGTTGCGTGTCGGAATTCAACGGCGAGTCGTCCATGTGATAGACTTCAAACAACTTCTTGATCGTGAATCCCGGATCAATAAATCGAACTTTCCGCGTCGTCGGCCGGCCGGGTACGGGGATCGCATGCAAGTGCACGTTTGGCTTTAGGCTGCGTGCCAGGAAACCTTCATCAATATCCTCTGGCGCCATTGTCGTAATCAATTCGACGTCTTGGCAGAAGGAGGCAAGATGATTTGCCGTCGCCAGAATTCCGCCAGCAAACCTCTCCTTACGCATGAATTGCGTAGCGATGATGTTTTCTTTGGAGGGCTTGCCCAGCGGCGATACGTATTGATATTCGTCGATAATGGTATCGCCGATAAGAGCGACCCGCGAATATCTTACCTTCTCGATCAGGTCGAAAATGCGCTCTCCAGCACCTCGTTCCCGAGCGCGTTCCAGATACGTACGCAGTTCGGGATCCAGCACATCCATGTGCCGGTTGATCAGAGTCGACGATGAAAAGGTGATGTCATCGGTAAAGGCGATACGGCCGGCATGCTTCTCGACAGCCGCACGCTCCAGCTGAATCTTACCGGTGATATCTTGTTGTTCGTCGGCGTATTCAGACCCTTTGACATAGACGCTTGGTTTGATTGCGTCGATGACAGATCCAAAGCCGCCAGCATGTCAGCCCGCAGTGACGCCGTGAAAACTGGCCGACCTGGCCCCTTATTAACATGACGATCAGCCGTGATCGTCACGATGAGAATGTCGCCTTCCTTCTTTGCTGCTGCCAAATGGCGCACATGCCCGACATGCAGAACGTCGAACACACCATGACACAACACGACCGATTTTCCCGTCGCCCGATGCTCGGCGGCGATAGCACCGAGCGCGGCGATTGACTGAAGCTTGGAAGCAACTGTTGACATGTTCAACTCGTCTTGCCGAGAAAGCGAAACCAATCACGCGTTGCTTCGCGGATCTTGTCTTCCGTCCAAACCGGTGCGTCTCGCCAATCTTCGATATGCGCCAGCATCTGCCGCACGCCATCGGCAAACGCCACTTTTGGATGCCATCCGAGCTCTGTCGTGATACGGCTGATATCAGCAAAGGTACAGTCAGGCTCGCCTGGTCGCTTGGGGATATGCACTCGCTCCCCCCCCAGCAGATCAATCAGACTGTTGACACTGTAAGTGCCGCCAGAACCGACATTGTAGATACGCCCGCTGTGATCCGATTGCGCGGCCGTTACCAGTGCGTCAGCAATGTCTGTTACATAGGTAAAGTCCCGCGTCTGGTTCCCATCTCCCACGATCGTGAATGGCTGGCCGGCCAGTTTTTGGGCCAGAAACACGCCGAACGCCGCGCCATAGGCGCCAGTGGTTCGATGACGCAGACCGAACACATTGAAGAATCGCAGTGACAGAGCCGGAAGACCATAGACCTGATACCAGTGCAACACATACTGTTCACCGACATATTTCGTCAGCGCATAGGGATATTGCGGCTCCGCCGGCGCGGTTTCTGGTGTCGGATAGATCGCCGGAACCCCATAACAGGATGATGACGCAGCGTAGATGAAGCGTTTAACCTTTGCGTGACGTGCAGCCTCCAGGACCGACATGGTCCCTTCCACGTTAGCGCGATGATATTCTACCGGTTCTTGAATGGAGGGGACGATATCGGCACGAGCCGCCAAGTGAAACACCCAGTCAGCACCGTTAAACAGACTTAGCATCTGCCCCCGGTCCTCAACACCTGCCTCAACGACATCAAGCCGCCCGTCATGCCGCAGCCCGTCGAGATTTGAGAGCCGCCCGGTATGCATGTTGTCGATGACCAGGACGCGATGACCGTCAGCGATGAGCCGTTCAGTCAAATGGCTGCCGATAAAACCCGCACCGCCGGTGACCACACAAAACTTATTCATGGCATTAACTACATTAGTTTAGATTTCGGAATGGGTCTCTAAGCCTCAGAAGGCGAATAAGTAATATTAATTTCAATAACCAAATAGGCTATGCTACCTACGACATAACAGTTGCAAGTTCTCCGCGCAACCGGCAGAACGCCATAAGAACTCCAGGTGGCGCGGCGCCGGCTGGCGCGATTGACATCTTGATTTGCTATCATCGTACTACTTGGAATGACATGCCCTACAAGGACTTTATCTCAGGCGTCCACAAGCAAACGAAGCGAGATTATGTCCAACGTGTCGTTGAGCATGACAAAGCAGCATGTGCGGAGGTGGCAGGTCGTTTTGGTCAAGAATATTGGGATGGGGACCGCAGGTTTGGCTACGGTGGGTTTCATTATGACGGTCGTTGGTTGCCGGTCGCGCGAAAGATCGCTGCCCATTATGGCATCAAGGCTGGCGATCGGATCCTCGACATAGGTTGCGGCAAAGGCTTTCTCCTATATGAGTTTACACAGGCCGTTCCTGGAGTTGAGGTCACGGGCATTGACATATCTTCTTATGCTGTAGAGCATGCCAAGCCTGAAATCCGCCGCTTTTTGCAGGTCGGACAGGCGGAAGATTTGCCTTTCGCCGATAAATCTTTTGATTTCGTTCTGTCCCTGAACGTCTTCCACAATCTGAGAGTGATGAACCTGTATGCAGCGCTTGGCGAGATGGAGCGCGTTGCCCGTGGCGGGAAATATGTCGTCGTCGAATCCTTCCGAAGCGAGCGTGAGAAGGCTAATTTGCTGTATTGGCAACTAACCTGCCGATCGTTTTATGATGTGGATGAATGGGCCTGGGTCATGAAACGTGCAGGTTATACTGGCGATTATGGCTGTATTTTCTTCGAATAAGACGAGCAAATGGCAGTCACCAGAACGCAAGGTATTGACCTCAACGGCCGCCGCCCCGCCATTTTTTTCGATCGCGACGGCGTCCTCAATGAAGACCTCGGTTTCGTCCATAAACCGGAGCAACTTCAGTGGGTTGCAGGCGCCAGGGAAGCCGTCAGCTATCTGACGAAGCTCGGCTATTTGATCTTCGTGGTTACCAACCAGTCCGGCATTGCCCGCGGTTTTTATGGCGCAGAAGACGTCGAAAAGCTGCATCGTGTGATGCAAGATAATTTCAAGGCTTTTGGCGGCAGAATCGACGCTTTTGCCTATTGCCCGCATCATCCAGAGGCAGCGACAGCAGCTTTTCGCCAACATTGCCAGTGCCGCAAGCCATCGCCAGGGATGATTTTCGATTTGATGCAAAAATGGCCTGTTGATCGTCGCCGCAGCCTGTTGATCGGCGATCAGCCGCGCGATCTGGCGGCGGCAACGGCGGCGGGCATTGCGTCAGCACTCTTTCGGGGCGGCAACCTGCTTGAATTCTTGCAGGCAGCGCTCAGAGAGCTGGATGCGAACAACCCAATCCAATCAACGACCTGTCAATCGGAAGAATTAGATGTCTGCACAGCGTAAATGGTCCGTCATGATCACCGGTGGCGCCGGCTATGTCGGTAGCCGACTGGTTCCGCAATTGTTGGCGGATGGTCACAAGGTCACTATCCTTGACCTCTATCTGTATGGCGATGTCTTCAGCGAGCTGCCCGATCGCAGTCGCCTGACCGAAGTCAAGGGCGACATCCGGAATCCGGCCGATGTCAAGCGGGCGCTGCAAGGCTGCGACGCCGTCATCCATCTGGCCTGCATCTCAAACGACCCCTCCTTCGATCTCGATCCCGGGCTCGGCAAGTCGATCAATTTCGACTGCTTCCGCCCCCTGGTCCGGGCGGCGAAGGACGCCGGCGTGACGCGCTTCATCTATGCCTCTTCTTCCAGCGTCTACGGGATCAAGGAAGAAGACAACGTGACGGAAGACCTCGCCCTCGAGCCCTTGACCGATTATTCGAAGTTCAAGGCGATGTGCGAAGAGGTCCTGGACGACGAAGCCACCAGCGACTTCACCGTGCTGACCATCCGCCCGGCGACCGTCTGTGGCTACGGCCGGCGCCTGCGCCTGGATCTGTCGGTGAATATTCTGACCAACCACGCCATCACCAATCGCAAGATCAAGGTTTTTGGCGGCAGCCAGAAGCGACCCAATATTCACATCGATGATATGGTCGATGTCTATCGGCTGTCGCTGCAGCAGGATGACAAGACGATCCATCGCGGCGTCTTCAATGCCGGCTATGAGAACCACACCATCATGCAGATCGCCGAGATGGTGCGCGATACGATCGGGCCGGATGTCGAGATCGAAACCACGCCAACCAATGATCTGCGCTCCTATCACATCTCGTCGGAGAAGATCCGCCAGCAGTTGGGCTTCGTGCCAAGGCACTCGATCGCCGATGCTGTCGGCAGCCTGAAAGCCGCCTTCGACCACGGCCTGGTGCCCAATTCCATGACCGATCCGCGCTATTACAACATCAAGCTGATGCAAGAGATCGAGCTGAAATGATTGCCGGCCGGCGCATCGGTCTCGATTTCGATAATACGATCGTCCTTTACGACCGCGTCTTTTGCGAACTCGGCAGTCGTGCCGGCCTGTTGCCGGCCGGCTTTAGCGGCGGCAAGGACGATGTGCGTGCGACCATCCGCGCTTTGCCGGATGGCGAAACGAAGTGGACTGCCTTGCAGGCGGAAGTCTATGGCCCAGGCATTGCCGAAGCCGATCTCGCACCGGGCCTGACGGATTTCCTCGCCACCTGTCGGCGCCATGATTGCGATCTCGTCATCGTCAGCCACAAGACCGAATTCGCCGCCGCCGCGCCGACAGGAACCAATCTGCGCCAAGCAGCGCGTGATTGGATCCGCGCCCAGAAATTGTCCACCAGCGCCGGTGGGCTGATCGACGACGAGAAGATCTTCTTTGCCGATACGCGCGCGGCCAAGATTGCGCAGATTGTCCAACTCGGCTGCCACAGCTTCGTCGATGATCTCGAAGAGGTTTTTCTCGAACCAAGCTTTCCAGCCGATATCGACCGTCATCTGATGAAGATCGGGGCGGCCGATTTGCCGGCCGGGCCATTCACCGCCTGGCGCAGTTTCGTCGACCTGCAAGGGGCCTGGTTCGGTGGACGCTGATCGGGAGATCGACGCCACCGCGGCGGCGATTGCGGCGTCCCTGCTGCCAGAGCGGCACCCGACCCTGCAGCGGGTCCATGGTGGTGGCAACAACCGGATCTATCGCCTGACGGGTACGGCCGATCAACCAGATCATGCGCTCAAGCTTTACGCACCGCCTGGTGCCGATCCCGTGGATGCTGCTGGACGTCTGCAGCGCGAATTCGCCGGTCTTTCGTTCCTGGCCCGACATCTACCCGGCCGCGTCCCCCAGGCGATCGCCGCCGATCGTGCAAGACTGGCAGCAATCTATGAATGGATCGAGGGCGATCGACTGCCGCTGACGGAGGCCAGCTCACGGCCCGCGGCCCATATCGGCGCCATGAGCGCCTTCGTCACTGATCTACATGGCTTGAGCCGCCATCCTGACGCCCGCACCAGCATAACTGAGACGGCGCGTGAGGCCTGTCTCTCGGCAACTGACCTGTTAAATCAGGTCGAGCGGCGCCTTGAAGCCCTGCAAACCCTCACTACGGAAGGCAATCTGCAGCATTTCCTCGCCACCAGTTTCGCACCGGCGCTCACCGATGCACGGATCCGCCTGGATCGTTGGTATGATCAAGCTGCCCTGTCGCAAGCCGACAATCTGCGCCTTGACCGGCAGATCCTGTCGCCATCGGATTTTGGCTTTCACAACGCGTTGCAGCGCGCTGACGGCACCTTGGCCTTCATCGATTTCGAATATTTCGGCTGGGATGATCCGGTGAAGCTGCTGGCGGATGTCGTCTGGCATCCCGGTATGCGACTGTCACCGGCGGAGCGTCAATCCTTTACCCGCCATTGCCTGGACCGATTGGCGGGCAACGATCCCGAACTTCTCGGCCGCTATCTCGCGCAGTTGCCGCTATACGGATTGCGCTGGGCCGCCATTCAACTCAACGAGTTCTTCCCCGAGCGCGGGCGCCGCCGCATCTTCGCTGGTGCCGCCAAGGCCAGCGAGGTGGCCTGGCTCGCGGCAAAAACCCGGCAGCTCCGGGCCGCACAGCGTTATGTCGGCACCGTCCGGGCGCAAATTGCGCAATTGCAAATTGTTGATCCGGCCACTAAGACTGCAGATCACGCGCCAGCTCTGGCGCTTTTAGAAATAATAGATCGGAATCAATAGGTTGCAGATGGACCAGCGATCCAAGCACTTGCGCAGCCTGGTGATCGACGCGCTCGAAGGCGGCGGTCGCGGCCATATCGGCTCCTCCCTCTCTTTGGTCGAGATCCTGCGCGTCCTTTATGACGACATCCTGCGAATCGATCCGACGAATCCGGGCGATCCACAGCGCGACCGCTGCATTCTCAGCAAAGGCCATGGCTGCCTCACGCAATACGCCCTGCTGGCCGATAAAGGCTTCTTCCCCATCGATGAACTGAAGCAGCAATGCCGCCCTGGCGCCCGGCTTGGCGGCCATCCGGAACGCGGTCATGTCCCGGGCATCGAGGCCTCGACCGGTTCGCTCGGCCACGGTCTGTCGATCGGCATCGGCTTGGCCTTGGCAGCGCGCATGCAACAGCGCCGCAGCCGTGTCTTCGTCATCATGGGCGACGGTGAACTGGACGAGGGCTCGGTCTGGGAAGGCGCTCTCTGCGCTGCCAAACACGGTCTCGAAAACCTGAT
>WNFM01212550.1_pt1 | contig 18102 bp, 14 predicted proteins | sample 5400271 | NCBI WGS metagenome assembly WNFM01 (sample SAMN13153352, study PRJNA577476) | soil metagenome | isolation source: 60 cm saprolite on Douglas fir-dominated hillslope | place: USA:California | collected 2013-09-17 | reverse complement strand
GCGTCACCGAATAAAGTGCTCCGCAGTGGGGACAAAAGAAGGTCTTGCCCTCGGGAACTGGCCCTGTGTGAGGCATGGGAGCGCCTCCGTAGACACGGGACTACTATGCGCTCCGAACGGCATAAATTCCAGCGGGCGTAGCCGCAATTGAGCGCACGCGAAGCCCTTGGGGCCCGGCGTCAAACCTGGGTCGGCCGCCCCGCAGCGCGCGCAGCCGGGGCATCAACGTCGGCATCCGCGCGCGGGTCCGGAGCCGTGAGTACAAGTCCGTGAACGTAGTTCCAAGAGGCGGCTCGGACGATGTTGACGTGCGTGCGCATCAGCTCGCTCGCCGTCTCCGCGTCGCCCCGCAACACCGCGCCGACGATGGCGTCATGCTCCGCGTGCGATTTGGCCAAGCGGTCCGGGATGGCGAATTGGGCACGCCGGAAAGGTGCAATGCGTTGGCGAATGCCAACAGTCGTTCGCGACAAGAACTCGTTGTGTGCGCCGCGATAAATCGTATCGTGAAACTCGAAATTGAGCGTCCGGTAGCTATCCCTGTCGTCGTTGCGCACGGCCTCGAACGAGCGCCGGTGAACGAGCTCGAGCCGGACCCGTTCGGCGGGCGACATGCGCTGCGCCGCCAGCCGCACGCATGAGGCCTCCAGTTCGCCCATGACCTCGAACATTTCGGCGAGAGCCGAATCGGTCGGCAGCGATACGATCACGCCGCGGCGCGGCCGCACCTCCACCAAGCCGGCCGAGGTCAACTGTCGTAGCGCTTCGCGCACCGGTGTTCGCGACAGATTGAATCGTTTCGCCAGTCCGCTTTCGTCGAGCCGCGCGCCCGGCGGATAAACGCCGCGCAAGATGTCGTCCGCGAGCCTCTGGCGGATCGTCTCCGCCCGTGTGGTCGATGTCGTTCCCGATGTTTGACCTGGCCCGCGGGACATGCGCGCGTCACTCCGCTGCTTGCGCCCGCGGCGACGACTCGACCAAAGCCGAATAGGTCTGCGTCAAACGGTTTGCAAACATGTCGACCTTCGGAATCATCTGTTTTTGGCGGCACACCGCGAGATCGATGAACATGGGCATGACGGCGCCCATCGCCAAAGATCGCGGTGCCGCTTGATTGATGTCCCACAGCGGAAACCCGGTCGGCGGCACCACTAGGCTGCCCCCGGGATAGGGACTATCGAGGCGATTGGCGATGACGACGGCAACGCGATTGTCGGCGGCGCGCGGAACCGCGATCAATTCGCGTTCGAATGGCTCGCGCATGGCGGCGGGCCACAGCACGATGTCGGCCGCGGCGGCGGCGAGACAGCGCGACGTCTCCGGAAAGAGCGCATCGTATCCGCTGATGATTCCGAGCCGGCCGAACGGCGTCTCGAACACCGGATAGCTATCGCCGGCGCACGCCCAGTCGCGCTCCTCGGCCGTGAGATGGGTCTTGCGATAACGGCCGACTTCACCGCCGTCCGGGCCAAGCAAGACCGTGGCCACGACCAGGCGGCCGGCTTCGCGAACGACGGTGGGCAATGCCATGACGCAGCCGTAGCGCTTCGCGATCTCCGCGGCGGCACTGAGGTGCGTTTTGGCGCCGTCGGCGGCGCGCTCGGCATCGGCCGCGGTGGGTGCCCAGGTGTCAATTAGCGCATATTCGGGCAAGGTCAGCACCTGGGCGCCGAGCTTGGCGGTGTGATCGACCATCGCAAAAACGTCGTCGGAACGGACGTTTTCGGCTACGTGGATCTGGATGGCCGCGACCTTGCTGGCCGCCCGCGCCGGCACGAGGGGTTCGTGCGCCGTCTTGGAGACCAGCGTGTCTTGGTAGTTCTTGACCAGGATGCCGTAAGTCGCGGGACGCCGGTCGGCGAATTTGTCGTTGGCGGCGTAAATCGTCTTGTCGTGCGCCAGTTCTGGGATCACGTCCGCGACGATCACGCCGTGGCGGTCATAGGGCATTTTGGCGACGACGCGGCCGTTTGGATCGACGATCATGCTGCCGCCAGGGTAGTAGATCGATCGCTCGTGGCCGGCCTTGGTCGCCGCGACCAGCCAGACGCCGTTCTCATAAGAGCGCGCCGGGCCCCACATGTCGGCCTGATCCATGGCGAAAAAGTTCGCCATATCGACGATGATCTCGGCACCTTGCAGCGCGAGGCTGCGCGCGATTTCCGGAATGCGTCCGTCGAAGCAGATCATGAGCCCGATCCGCCCCAGATCGGTGTCGACGACCGGGCACCCGCGCTCGCCGAAGGAAAACCAGTTTTGATCGTGAGTGGCGAGAAATTGCTTGTGGTAGTGAACGGCTACCTCGCCCCTGCGGTCGAGCATAATTCCGGAATTGAAGATCCGTCCGCGAGCGCCGTCCCACTCGGTAATCCCGCTGGCGATGAAAATGTCGTGCTTGCGCGCAAGCGCGGACATTGCCGAAACGAAGGCGCCGTCGGGCACGGACTCGGCAAGCGCGCGGCAATGGTCGGCCGAATCGAACAGATAGCCGGTGTTCATGCACTCCGGCAGCACCACGAGCTCGGCGCCCTGGCGCACCGCCTCGTTCACCAGGTACGTGGAAATTTCGATGTTGTATCGGATGTCGCCGAGGCGGGCGAGCGTCTGGGCGGCAGCGGCGCGGAAGCGTTTCTTCTTCATCGTATTTCTCCCCGGAGGACGTTCAGCGGTCGTCAGTGAACGATTTCACGTTGGAAGACAGCGAGGCAGTGGCTCTTGAGCTCGACGAAGCGCGTATCGATCACGCTTTCGGTGCGGCGAGGCCATGGCAGATCAATCTCCACGGCATCGGCCACTCGCGTCGGCCGACGGGTCAGCAGTAAGACGCGGTTGGCCAGCTGCACCGCCTCTTCGAGATCGTGCGAGACCAGCAACGTCGTCGTTTTCGTTTTCATAAAGACCCGTTGCAGCTGCTCGCGCATGAACAGGGTCATCTCGTAATCGAGCGCGGAGAACGGCTCGTCGAGAAAGAGCACTTCGGGGTTGGTGACGAGCGCGCGCAAGATCGAAACAGTCTGCTGCTGGCCGCCGGAGAGCATGTAGGGATACGCATTGAGATCGATTTTGACCTCGAAATCCGCGAGCAGCCGCTCGACCCGCGCCGCGCGTTCGCGTCGCGACAATCCCATGAGCTTCAAGGGATAGTGGATGTTGTCGATCGCGCGCAGCCACGGGAAGAGGGCGTCGCGGTAGTTCTGGAATACGTAGGAACGCCGCGTCTCCTGAATGGTCTGGCCGTCGAACAGCACCTGCCCGGCATCCAGCGGCAACAGCCCGGAGATCAAGTTGATCAAGGTGCTCTTGCCGCAGCCGTTCGGCCCGAAAATCGAGATGAATTGACCCTGCGGCAGGTCGAGGTCGAAGCGGTCGTAGACGACGGTCCCGTTGAACGATTTGCTCAGGCCGCGAATGGTGATGAAGGTCTGGCGGGACGGCGCCGGCCGCTCGCCCGCCGCTGGCGACGGAACATCCGCGTCCGCGACGACGCTCAATTGAGGTGCGGGGAGCGGCATGTGGTCGGCCTCGGGCTGAAGGACCGCGCCGTCACGAGCCGAAGTCGGTCGGCTTGAGGATCTTGTCCCGCACGTCGATCCTCGATTGCAGCACGCCTTCCTTTTGAAAGACGTCGACCAACGCCTGATAGGAGTTGAGGTCGGTGTCGTTGAGCTCGGCGAAGGCGCGCAGGTAGGGCTTGGCCAAGAGATCGAGCTGATCGGCGCGGATCGGCGTGTATTTTGGGATGATCGGCTTGTACTTGTCGAAGTTGTCATTGGCCAGTTTCGTGGCCGCGTCGATGACCTCGACCACTTTCTTGGCGACCTGCGGTCGCTCTTTGAGAAACTTCAGGGTCAGCAGCGACACGCCGGAATAGAACGGATCGGCGATGACCTGCGCCACCGGATTGGTGATGGCCCGCTTGGCCTGGCCGGACGCCACTGCGACGGAGCCGACCGGTTCGAGCGAGAGCGTGGCGTCGACGCTGCCGCCGACCACGGCGGGAACCTGCATGCCGACGGCGAGGTCGACGAGCGTCACGTCCTTTTCCGGATCGAGACCGGCTGCGCGCACCATGTAGCGGGAAATCGTGCGCCATTGAATTCCCGGCACATGACCAAGCTTCTTGCCCTTGAGGTCGGCGAAGCTCTTGATGTCGCTGTCGGCCTTGACGATGAGCCCGTCGTTGATCAAGCCGACCTTGATTCCTCCCCCTTGCAGCCCGAACGCCTTGAACGTTCCGGGAAACTTCGACTCCGCGAGCATCGCGATGCCCGCCGCCGCGCCGGGAGGACCGAAATCGGCGCGGGTACCCACCAGCGCGTCGATGATCTGGTTGGGAGCCTCCAACTTGTTCGAGACGACCTCGATGCAGGCCTTTTCGAACAGGCCCTCCTCAAGCGCGACGTAATAGGCCGTGGTCTGCATGATCGGCAGCCACACCGCCACCACCTTCTCCATGCGGTCGCAGGCGGCGGCGACGCCGCCCGAAAGCACGGTCAAGGCGGCCACCAGCGCCTGAAGCTTGAGAGGTTTCATCGCGCGTCTCCCTCTGCAGTTGAGATGGAACCAAAAGTCATCGTCCGGACCAGTGGACGAACAGCTTCTCGATCACGAGGAACAGAAGATTGGCGCCGTAGCCCATCGCGCCGGCGACCAGGATCGAGCCGTACATGTCGGTGAGTTGATAGGAAATCTGGGCGTCGATGATCCGATGACCCAGACCATCAACCGCCCCGATGAACATCTCGGCGACGATGATCACCACCAGGGCGACCGAGACGGCAGTGCGCAGGCCCACGAACGTTTGCGGCAGCGTCTCGAAGAAGATGACGTCCTTGAAGATGCGCAATCGGCTCGCGCCCATGGAACGCGCGGCCAGGATGCGCGTCTGGCGGGCGTTCATCACCCCATAGGCGACGTTGAAGACGATCACGAGCCAGGCCGCAAAGGCCGCAACCGATATTTTGGAGAAGTCCCCGAGGCCGAACAGGAGCAGGAACAGCGGGAACATCGCGGTCGCGGGCGTCGATCGAAAGAAGTCGATGACGAATTCCAACGAGCGATAGATGTTTTCGTTGGCGCCCAATACGATGCCGACGGGCACGCCGGCCGCGGCGGCAATGGCAAAGGCATAACTCACGCGCAACAGCGTCTGCAGCACGTCGCGCGTCATCGCGCCCGAGGCGATGTTCTTCCAGGTATCCGCGAGCGTGGCGAATGGCGATGGCAAGAGGTGCGGATCGACGAGCGTGCCGGCATAGGCCACCCACCAGACGGCGATCAGCAAAGCGGGGCCCAAGACAAACTGGATGACGCGGCGAAGCCGCTTGCGGTTGAGACCAGAACCGAGGTCGACCCATGGGGGAGTCGATGTTGCAGGTAGCGACATCAGCAAAGCCGCGGTGCGATGGAACAAGCTGTCCTCGCAAGTGGCTAGCAACGGGCGTGCCAGCGCGCGCCCGAGCGCGCGCGAGCGATCTCAGCCGCCAATTTCGCTGGTGTTTTCCCGTGTCCTGGGCCGCGCCGGAGGCGCTCAACCGGCACCCGGCCCATGGCCCCCGACTCGCCTGCCCATCAAGAATGCAGTTTTCCAGCCCGTCTGCGCGCTACAGACGTTTATCTATATTTGCCAATGCGTTACGTCTGAGCAAATTGTATGCAATATTGATCTGGGGCTACGCACCGCGTTTTACCGAGCAGCAAACGCCTCACGTCCCGCTCTTCGCCGCCGGGCTCGCGCTCGGCGCCACGGTCGCGATCTTGGTCGCGGTGTGCAGGTGGCCGTCCCAGCGCTTGGCAAACGGCGCGGGAAGATCGAACTGGTCGAGCACGCGGGCCACGATGTGATTGACGATGTCGTCGACCGTCTGCGGATGGTTGTAGAACGCCGGCACCGGCGGCACGATCGTCACCCCCATGCGGGCGAGCTTGAGCATGTTCTCGAGGTGCACCTCCGAGAACGGCGTCTCGCGCACCACCAGGACCAGCCGGCGGCGCTCCTTGAGCACCACGTCGGCGGCGCGATGAACGAGATGCTCGCCGTAGCCGTTGGCGATGCCGGCGAGCGTGTGCACCGAACACGGCATCACCACCATGCCTTCGGTCTTGAACGAGCCGGAGGAGATCGACGCGCCCATGTCGCCCTGGCTGTGGACGACGCTCGCGAGCGCGCGGACCTGCTCGACGGTGTAGCGGGTCTCGTGCTCGAGGGTGCGCTGCGCCCATTTGCTGATGATGAGGTGGGATTCGACCTCGCTGCCCTTGAGCGCCTCGAGCATGCGCACGCCGAAGATGGCGCCGGTCGAGCCGGTCATGCCGATGATGAGACGCCGCATTCCGTTTCCTCCACCACCGCCCGATCAGGGGCCAGCTATGACAGCAAACGCACGAAATCCCTTCGGTTGCAAGGACATCTGGGTAGTGCCCCGGCTTGCGGACGAGGATCGCGCGACAGGGTTAAGCCGTCACAAGCGCGTTTACGCGCATCTTCCGATCAACTGTCGAACAGGTGGCCGAACTTCTCCCGCGCCATGCGGCGCTCTTCCGGCGTGGGCAGGTTCACCTTCGGGAACTTGTCGCGCCAGTGCCAGGGCCGGCAGGCATCGATGACTGCCCGGCTGTTGGTGAGGTCGCCGACCGCCTTGCGCTCGGGCTCGATGCGCGGATCGAGCGGCGTCGACCAGGCGTTGCGGATGATGTCGATCGAGGTGGCGGGGTCCGAGCGCGTGAGCATGGCCCAGACCAGCTCTTCGAGATTGGAAACGTCGATGTCGTCGTCGACCACGATCACGTAGCGGCCGCAATAGGCGCCGACGTGGCACATGGCCGCGATGTGGCCGGCCTGCTTGGCATGACCGGGATAGCGCTGGTTGACGGCGACGGCGAGCAGGAGCCGCGCATTGCCGACCTCGTGCGCCCAGGCCGCCGTCACCCCGGGCACGCCCGCCTTCTCGATATTCTCCCGCAACAGCGCCGAGCGAACCACGGCGCGATAGCGGCAAATCTCGTCCGGCGGGCGCTGCGGCACGCAACCGAGCAGGATCGGATTGTTGCGATAGTAGACCGCCTTGATGTCGAGCACCGGCTCGGGCCGCAGGTCGCTGGCGTAGTAGCCGGTCCATTCGCCGAACGGCCCTTCGACTCGCTCGTTGCCGGGCTCGACGAAGCCCTCGAGCACGATCTCGGCGTTGGCCGGGATCGGCAGACCGGTGACGGGGCCGTTGATGACCTCCACCGGCTTGCCGCGCACGCCGCCCACGACCTCGTATTCGCTCACCCCGTAAGGCACCTCGCTCGAGGCCATGAGGAACGTCATGGGATCGCCGCCGCAGACGACGGCGACCGGCATCGGCGCGCGGCGCGCCTGGTACTTGTCGCGCATCTGGCGCCCGTGCTTGCCCGGCGAGATGTAGAAGCCCGCGGTCTTGGCGTCGTGGATCATCACGCGATAGGTGCCGCAGTTGACCCAGCCCTCATCGGGATCGCGGGTGACGTTGAAGCTGCCGGTGCCGATGTAGCGGCCGCCGTCGGCCGCGTGCCATTTGGGCGCGGGGAAGGCGGTGACGTCGACGTCGTCTCCGGTCATGACGTTCTCGAAAATCGGGCCGTCATCGACGTATTTGGGCGCGATGCGCCTCATCGGCCCGATGAAATTGGTGCGGAACCCCTCGCTCAGATCGATCTTGCTGAGATCGGTCGCAAAGCCGAGCGTCATGTTCTTGCGCTTGCCGCCGAAGAAATTGACCAGCACCCGGCTGCCTTTAATCGTCCCCGGCACCTCCTCGAACACGAAGCAAGGCGCGCCGTCGTCGTGCGCCGCCGCGCTTGCGACCATGCCGATATCCTGCTGCCACGTGAGGCCGCTCAACTCCTTGACCTCGCCGAGCTTGCGCGCCTCTTCGAGCCATTGACGCAGATCGTCGTAGCAAAGCCGCGGCTCTAGATTCGATCGCGCCGCCGCGTTCGCAACCGGGGCGCCGATCGCGGTGCTCATGGGGTCAGCTGGTGCGGCCATTTACGTCCTCCAGGCGGGGGCGAGCTTACACGCGGGGTCGCTGGCGTGCATCCGGCAAATCGCGGTCCGCTGTTCCGTATGCAGGAAGCCGGCGTCCCCGCCTGCCCTAGGTTGTGATAAGCTGTATGGCAGCGAAGATGAAGCCATGCCTGATGCAAAGACCTCTCGCGGAATGATCGCGGTCGACAAGATCGGCACAAAAGTTTTGTTTCTCAATCCCGTCAGTTTCGAGACCGAGGTGGTGCTGGACGGTTTTCCCCGCACGGTGCACGAGCTCCTCGTCGTGCCGGATACCGGGCTCGCCTATGTGCCGATCTTCGGCGACGGTATCCACGGTCGCAATCCCAATCCGGGACATCTGCTCTGCATCATCGATCTCGAAAAGCGCGCCCATGTCGGCGATATCGACCTTACGCCCTATATCGCGCCGCATACGCTGAGGCTCGCACCCGACGGCATGATCTACATCACCTGCGAGAACAGCGCCGTCGTCGCGGTGATCGACCGGTCTACGCATAAGGTGGTCGACGCGATCGATTCCGGATCCACGAACGGCCATCGCCTGGTGATCTCGCCGGATGGTCAGCGGCTCTACACCGAGAACGAGGAAGACGGCACGGTGTCGGTGATTGATCTGCCCGGACGGAAGCTCCTCGGCAAAATCGAAACCCCGCGCCCGCTTGCCGGCATCGCGATCTCCGCCGACGGCCGCACCGTCGTGGCGGTCGATGACGCGCAGCCGTCGCTGTTCCTGATCGATACCACGGACGGCCGCGTCACTGACGAGGTGCGCCTCGAAGGCGTGCCCAAGGCGGCGCAGATCGCGCGTTACGCGCCCGACAATAGTCTGATCGCCGTCACCAGCCTCAACAGCGGGACCGTGAGTCTGATCGATCCGTCATTCCGCCAACAAACCGCGATCGAGGTCGGCAGTCAGCCGATGGACATGGCGTTCCGTGGCGAAGAATTGTTCGTCGCCTGCCAGGGTGACGGGTCCATCCACGTCATCGATATTCCCAGGCGTCGTGCCAAGCACAGCTTCCGCGCCGGCGCAGGTTGTGAATGCCTCGGCTTTTTCTAGAGTACACGCCTCAGTCGAACACGCCTTGCTGGCGGTAGGCGTCGTATTCCGCTTGCGTCAAGCCGATGAGGTCGCGGAACACGAAGTCGTTGTCGGCGCCGACGCAGGGCGCCGGTCCCACGATGTCGCCGGGAGCCTCGGCGAGATCGAAACCCGGATAGCAGTAGGCGTGATCTCCCATCTCCGCGTGGCGCCGCACGCGGAACTGGCGGCGGGCGCGCAGCTGCGGATCCGCGTAAAGGCCGGCCATGGTCACCACCGGATAGGCGGCGACGCCGGCCGCTTGCAAGGCGACGGCGGCGGCCTCGGCGCTGCGTTGCGCGGTCCAAGCCGAAATGACTTCCTCGAGCGCCTCGATATTGGCCCGCCGGGCCGCGGCGCCGGCAAAGCGCGCGTCGGCGGCAAGCGTTTCGTCTCCAATCGCTTTGGCGAGCGCCGCGAAATCGGCATCGGACCAGCACGACAGCGCGACCCACTGCTGATCACGGCATGGGAACGCACCGTGCGGCACGGCGAGGGGGTCGTCGTTGCCGCAGCGCGCGGGGACGCGCCCGCTGGCGAAAAAATCCTGAAGCGCCGCGCCCATGAACACCAGGCCGCATTCGTATTGCGAAAGATCGATAAGCGCGCCCCGTCCGGTCCTGCGGCTGCGGATCACGCCGGCAAGCGCGGCCGAGGTGCCGAGCAGCGAGGCGATGTAATCGATGTAGGGACCGTAGAGCAGCATCGGCGGACCATCAGGAACGCCGGTCAGCTCGCACACGCCGGCGAGCGCCGAGAGCTGCGAGCCGAAGCCCGGCTGGTCCGCGCGCGGCCCGGTCTGTCCCATATTGCAGGTCGATAGCATCACCAGCCGGGGATTGAGCTCGGCGAGCGCGGCGAAGCCGAGACCGAGGCGCTCCATCACGCCGGCCCGCATGTTCTCGACGATGAGGTCGCACCATTGCGCCATGCGGCGCGCGAGCGCCACGCCCGCCGGCTTCTTGAGATCGACGGTGACGCTGTATTTCGAATCGTTGAAGAAGGCGAAGCAGCCGCTGCGGTTGTAACCGTGACGATTGTCCTTGAACGGCGGATATTGAATGCGGAAGCCGTCGGGACGCTCGCGCGATTCCATATGAATGGTGCTGGCGCCGAAATTGGCCAGCACCTTGCCGATATGGGGACCCGCGGCATAGCCGCCGAACTCGAGGACCTTGAGGCCGGCCAGCGCCTGCGCGACCGCGGTCATGGCCGGCTCCCGGTCCGGCGCGGCGGCTGCGCCTTCGCAGGCTCGCCCTGCGTCGACTTCGCCGCGGCGAGCGGCGCGCCGGGAACGTGACGCAGCGGCGGCCGCGCGCCGTCAATGACTGCGAAGCTGCCGCAAAAGCGCTCGGCGGCATCGGCGACGGCCTGGAAGAAGCCGCGCGCCTCGAGCTGGGGATCGCTGGCGATATCGACGACCGTCGACACCGGATAGCCCAGCATTTCGCGCCGGTGCCCTTCGGTCAGGAATTCGCGCTTGCTCAGGCGAGCGAAGAATTTCGCCACCGGCGCCTCGATGGCGTCGACCTCGCTCTGGTCGGCCTTGGTGGGGTCCCAGACTTTCCAGTCGATCGCGGCGAGCGCGCCGAGGTCGGCGCCGCATTCGCGCATCCACGCGACGAGCTGCTCGTTGGTGCGCCGTCCCGCCACGCCGCCGTAGAAGATGAAGTTGATGTAGCCGTCGCGGCACGGCCAAAACACGCGATAGCGCGCGCCTTTGATCGAGCGGCCGGTCATGAAGGCGCCGGCGCGCGTGGGCTCGAGGCCTAGGAGATCGACGAAAGCGGGCGCGTGCGACAGCGCGGTCACCACCGACGCCTGGGCCGAGACGTCGACGAGATCACCGCGGCCGGTGGCGTCGCGATGAGAGAGCGCAACCAGCGCGCCGATGGCGGCCTGCGCGCCGGCCCAGCCGTAGGATTGCGGCTCGCTGACCCGTACCGGCATGCCGTCCGGCTCGCCCGCGAGCGCCATGGCGCCGCCCGCCGCCATGAGCTCGATGTCGCTCGCCCTCCATGCGCTGCGCGGGCCGACGCCGCCGAACGGGCGGATGGCAACGACCACCAACCGCGGATAATTCTCCCGCAGCGCGTGGGGATCGAGAGGCGCGCTGGAGACGGATGGCGTGAGCAGGCAGATGTCGGCCGCGCGCAACAAATCCTCGAGCCGCGCCCGGTCGGCGCTCGCTTGCAGATCGAGCTCGAGCATTCGCTTGTTGACGTTGAAGGCGCGCCAGTCCGCGCCGCTGCGGTCGCTGCCGGGCGGCTCGAGCTTGATCACGTCGGCGCCGAGATCCGCGAGCACGCGGCCGGCGAGCCAGCCGAGCCGATCCGTCGCGTCGATGATCAACACATCCGACAGCAGCATGGTGTTACGCTTTCAACACCAACCTTCTCGGTGTCGGCACGGCAATAAGCGCCCAGACCCCTTAGGACAACGCTTCAGACATCCGCACTCAGCGCCCGGTGCGGGCGAGCGAGTGCACCCAGCCCACCATGCGCGAGCGCGCGTTCTCGATATCCTTCTTGCTGAAGAAGTCCTCCGGCTTGACCCGGTCCACCGGATAGACCGGGCGCAAAAAGTCGCTCTCGTAGCCGAACGGCACCGTGGCATCGATGCCCATGCCGCCCTCGAAATTGGTGTTCGAGGCCGTCCACTGCTTCTCGCCCGCGGTCATGCGCTCGGCCGGCATGAAGGTCTGGCCGCGGCCGCCAGGGATCGGATTGAGGATATCGGCGCGTGGATTCACGCGCGTCGTGAGGCACCACATGATGTCGTCCATCGAATAGGGATCGACGTCCTCGCTCACCGCGATTGCAAGCCGCATGCCCTGCGAGCAGGAGAGCGCCGCGGCCATGAAGTTGCGCTGCCAGCCTTCGTCGAGCTGGTGGCGCTTCTTCACCTGGATGATGCAGCCGCCCCAGTCGGTCATGCAGTACGGGATCACCACGTTCTGCACGATGCCAGGCTGCAGCCGCTCGCACAGCTCGTAGATCGCCGCCTCGCGCACCGTGGTGTCGATGTTGTGGTCGTCGAGGGTGTGGACACCGAGCGCGAAGATGATCGGCTTGGTCTTGGGATTGCGCATGGTGACGGCGGTCACGTGGAAGGTCGGCGCCTTGTAGGCCTTACCCATGTAGCCGGCCCATTCCGGATGGAAGTGGAAACGGCCCTGGACGCCGGCGTCCTCCGATTCCTTGGTCTCGAACCGGCGGTCGCGCGGATCGACGTAGCCCTCCAGCACCAATTCCGAATCGGCGAGCGCCATGGCGTTGACGGTGCGCGCCTTCACCAAGCGGATCGGCGCGCCCTGCACGGCGCCGGCAATGCCGATCTCGTCGCAGCCCATCGGCAGCACCGCGTAGTCGAAGCCCGCGCCCGCGAGCAAGGTGCAGGCCGGCGGCACGCCGAAGCACATGGTGATGGGGACCGGTTCCTTCGACTTGTAGTACTTGTTCACCACCTGCCACATGTGCGAGCCGGGCGAGATCTGGAACGTGCCGACGTTGCCCCAGCGGAAGTTCATGCGGTTGTAGCCGAGATCCGACCCGCCATCGAATTGCTCGCCGGTGACGCAGCGGATGGCCGAGCCCACGGTCAGCTCGGGCTCGTAGGTGGTGTGCCGGATCGCCACCAGGTGCTCGTTGACGTCCTTCGGCGACTTGATCACGTGCTCCTGACACGGCGCGTCCTGCTGCGGAATTTCGACCGGCTTGAGCGGACGGCGCAGCGCATAGGCGAGCTTCTTCACCCGCTCGGCGTCGTCCTTCCAGCCGAACATCTTGTTGATCACCTTCATGTCGCCGAACAGGTTGGTGACGACGCGGTGATGGGGCTTGCCTTTGACGTTGTTGAACAGCACCGGGCAGCCGCCGTCCATGTGCTTCTGCAAACCGGTGATTTCGAGGTCGGGGTCGACCGTTTTGTCGGTCTCGATCAGGTCCCCCTGCCCGCGCAGCCAGTCGAGCGCGGTGCGCAGATCAGCCGCATGGTTCGCTTGGCCGGCGGCGAGTTTTTCCTTGCGCAATGCTTTTTGCATGGTTCTTGGGCTCCCTCGTGAGGCGGCGAGTGCTCCGCCCGCCGTTTTCGCAAATGGTCCGAAATCCGTCCTGCACGGTGGTAAAGCATTTTCGCCACAGCGCCAAGGAGCATCAAGGCTTGCGGCTCTGCGCGTTCCAGTAGCGCTCGAGATTTGCGATCAAGGCCGGGCTGAAGTGGCAATAGGCCTGCTCGCGCGCATAGACGGCGAAATAGGCGCGGAACATGTCGAGCGGCTCCTGCGCGATGCGGAAGGCGCGCCGGTTGCCGGCGGCGCTCACCACGCCCGAGTTGGTCAGTCCCTTGACCACGCGTTCGATGGCCGCGTCCATCTCGCCGGTCTCGACGATCTCGTCGCAGATCAGCCGTCCTTCCGGGCTGTCGCAGTCGAGCCGGCGTTCGTACTGGACCGCCTGCCGCGCGATGCGGTCGCCGGTGAAGCGCGGCATGCGCATATTGGCCGCGCCCGGAATGATGCCTTCCTTGCGGGCGGGCAAGGTGAGGAATGCGCTGCGCTCGGCCAGCACATAGTCCATCACCAGCAAGACTTGGCAGTGGCCGCCGATGGCAAAGGCTTCGACCGCCGCGATCCAGGGCTTCTCGATGGTGTTGCCGCCGAACTCGTCGGGCGGCGCGTCGTCGGCAAACGCGAGCCCGCGATAGATCTTGTTGACGTAACCGAGATCGCGCTGGAGATACCAAACGAACGGGATACGGCCGTGATAGAGATGCGTGAGATTGATGCCGGCGCCGAACACGCGGCGCCCCTTGTATTTCGGATGCTCGACGACGGCGCCGCGCATGACCGCGATCTCGGTGGTGGGATCGAGCAGCGCGAGATCGACGCAGATTTCCGCGCCGTCGAGCGAGGTCTGATCTTCCGCATTGAGAAACCGCGGATTGTCCTGGGTCACCACCGCGGCCTTGCCGACGCGGTGAACCGATGCGCCGTCGAGGTTCACCGTGCCATCGCGCTCGAACTGCGCCAGCAAGGCTTGCGCCTCGGGCCGCGGCAGCAACATAGCGTGGCAGAGGTGCCGCCCGCATCGCTCGCTGCCGAGCACCGCCGAGAGAAACAGGCCCTGATCGATCTCGAGGCCGCTCTTGTCGCGCTGGATCGAGCCGTCCTCGGCGGCGATCTCCTGTGGCGTCGGAACGAGCCCTGGCACCACGCCCGCGGCGCGGATCACCAGCTCCTCGACCCGCACGAAGCGCGACCGCCGCACCGTCAATGCATCGTAGACGGCGTCGACGTGGCGGCGCAGAAAGCGCACGCGGGCGTTCCGCGCCGCGTCTTGAATCGCTTGCGCCGCGGCGTGCTCGCTTGCATTGCGCCGCGGCTTTAACGGCAGCCGCCCGAGGAGACGCGCCGATGTCCGCCAATAGCCGGAGAATTTCTCGCGATCGGCGGGAAAATCGGCGGTCTCGCCCGGTTCCGCCTGCAGCCAGGCCTTGACCTCGCCGGCGGGTAACCCCGCCGCCGCAAGGCATTCACCGGCATCGGTCTCGCGTGTGCTGGTCACGGCGCGCGGACACTAGCCAAATCGCCGCTGCAGTGAAAGCGGTGCCCTTTGAGACTTCCGCTCACCCCCACGAACGGAAGGTGGGAAGAGCGCCGCCGGCTACGCCGCCTTCTCGAAATATTTCTTGAGGTTTGCGCGCACGCGGGCAAGCGGCGCAATCGAGAGGTCGGGCAGCGCAAACTCGCACGCGGTGACCTTTTCGTAGACGTCGATATAGGTGGCCGCGGCCTGCAAGATGACGTCCTGCGGGATTTCGGGAACGGGATCGGTGTAGGGATCGCAGCGCGCCGCTATCCAGCGCCGGATGAAGTCCTTGTCCAGCGCATCGGGCGGCGCGCCGGCGGCAAAGCGCTCGGGATAGCTCTCGGCAAGCCAGTAGCGGCTGCTGTCGGGGGTGTGAACCTCGTCGGCCAGGACGATGGTGCCGTTGGCGTCGAAACCGAACTCGTATTTGGTGTCGACCAGGATCAGCCCCTGCCGCGCCGCCATCTCACTGCCGAACGCAAACAGCGCCAGCGCCTTCTGCGAGACGTCGCGCCACTGCTGTTCGGTCAAGAGCTTGCGCGCCACGATCTCGTCCGCGCTGAGCGGCGCATCATGCGCGCCCTGTTCCGCCTTGGTCGTGGGGGTAATGATCGTGTGCGCGAGTTTCTGGTTGTCGCGCAGCCCGTCCTCGAAACGGTGGCCGTACATCTCGCGCGCGCCTTTTTTGTACATCTGCAGGATCGAGGTGGAGGTGGTGCCGGCGAGATAATCGCGCACCACGATCTCGACCGGCATCATGCGGAGACGCTTGCTCACCAGCACGTTGGGATCGGGATATTCGATGACGTGATTGGGACAGAGGCTCTGCGTGGCCTCGAACCAGAAACGCGCGGTCTGCGTCAGCACCTGCCCTTTCAGCGGGATCACGGCGAGGTTGCGGTCGAAGGCGCTCACCCGATCGGTGGCGATGAGAATGCGCGCGCCGTTTCTGAGATCGTAGTTCTCGCGCACCTTGCCGCGGTAATGGCCGGGAAGCTCGGGAATGACGGCGTCGGTCAGGGTATAATGTGCGTAGGGAACGAGCTTGGATGTGCTGATCATTGGGGATGAGGAGTGGCCAGGAGCAACGGATGGAGTCGCAACTTTAATGTTTCGCCCCAGGCACCTCAATGCTCCCTGCCCGATTATCCTCAGGACACGCGGCGACGGAACCCTCGCCGCGGCTTACGCGGTCGCCGATACCCCCCTCAATCCGGTCGACGCGCCAGCCAACGCCGGGCTGCGGCAACGACGGCTCGCACGCCGCGGGATTTTCCGGCTATATCGGCCCGTAAGGAGAGCAAACCCATGAAGCCAGGCCTTCAACCGGGCGCATCCCGGGTCAACCGCATCACCATCGGCCCGGAGCGCACCATCAGCTTCATGGGCGACGAAGCACGCACCTACGCCACGCCGACGATGATCCGCGACATCGAATACACCTGCCGCGATCTCATCATGGAACACGCCGATCCCGGCGAGGATTCCGTGGGGATGGAGGTCGCCATCAAGCATCTCGCGCCGACGCTGCTGGGCATGACGGTCGAGATCACGGTGCGCGTGCTTGCGGTGGACGGCCGCAAGGTGTCGTTCGACGTCGCGGTCAAGGATGAACTCGACACTGTCGGCGCCGGCACCCACACCCGCTTCGTCGTCGACAAAGCCAAGACCTTCGAGCGTATCAAAGCCAAGGCCGCGCGCTTCGCCGCGCGATCGGGGTGACGCATGGCGCACGCGCGTCGCACCGAGGAGACCTTCATGTTCGATCGCGCCGCCGAGACCATGGCGCGCGACGAGCTCGACGCGCTGCAGCTTCATCACCTCAAACAGACGATCGCGCGCGCCTATGCCCAAGTTCCGCCGTTTCGCCGCAAGCTTGACGCCGCCGGCGTGCGGCCGGACGATCTCAAGACGCTCGCCGACATCGCGCGCTTTCCGTTCACGGTCAAAGCGGATCTGCGCGACAATTTCCCCTTCGGCCTGTTCGCGGTGCCGCGTGAGAGCCTGCTGCGCCTGCACGCCTCCTCGGGGACCACCGGCAAGCCGACGGTCGTCGGCTATACCCGCGCCGATCTCGACCTGTGGTCGGATCTGATGGCGCGCTCGCTCGCCTCTATGGGCGCCAAGCCCGGCGACATCCTTCACAACGCCTACGGATACGGGCTGTTCACCGGCGGCCTCGGGTTCCACTACGGCGCCGAGCGGCTTGGCCTGACCACGGTGCCGGTCTTTCGGCGCGCATATTCTGGGCGCGACGCCCTCCTACGCGCTCAACATCGCCGAGGTCGCGGCGGGCATGGGCGTCGATCTGCGCGCGCTGCCGCTGCGCTACGGCTGCTTCGGCGCCGAACCTTGGAGCGACGCCATGCGGCGCGAGCTCGAGGAGAAATTCGCCATCAAGGCCATGGACATTTATGGGTTGTCGGAGATCATCGGGCCGGGCGTCGCCAGCGAATGCCATCAGGCGCAGCACGGCCTGCACCTTTGGGAGGATCATTTCCTCTGCGAGGTGATCGACCCGGATACCACGGAGCCGTTGCCGCTGGGCGAAGCCGGCGAGCTGGTCCTCACCACGCTTACCAAGGAGGCGCTGCCGATGCTGCGCTACCGCACGCGCGACATCACCCGACTGATCGAGACGCCTTGCGCCTGCGGGCGCACCCATCGCCGCATGCTGCGCGTGACCGGGCGCAGCGACGACATGCTGATCATCCGCGGGGTCAACGTCTATCCGTCCCAGCTGGAGGCGTTCCTGGTGGGCTTTCCCGGGCTTGCCCCGCACTATCAGCTCGTGCTCACCCGCGACGGACCGATGGACGCGATCACCATCGAAGTCGAGCTTGCGACCCCTGCCCCGCGCGATGCGCCGTTCGCGGCCAAAATCGCCGCCGACGTGCGCGAGCACATCAAGGCAATGGTAGGCGTGAGCTGCGGCGTCGTGCTCAAGGCACCGGGCGAGGTCCCGCGCTCGCAGGGCAAGGCGGTGCGCGTCAAGGACTTGCGGCAGGCGAACAAGCCATGACGCGCAACACCTCCGAGGAGCAACTGATCCTGGTCGACGAACGCAACCGCGCCACCGGCTCGGCGGGCAAAACCGCGATTCATCGCGCCGGGCTACTGCATCGCGCGTTTTCGATCTTCGTGGTCGACGCGCGCGGGCGCATCGTGGTCCAGCAGCGCAGCCCGGACAAATATCACTCGGGCGGATTGTGGGCGAATTCCTGTTGCGGCCATCCGCGCTACGGCGAACGCACGATCGCGGCGGCGCGCCGGCGGCTCAACGAGGAGCTCGGGGTGACGAGCGCGCTGTCGTTCGGCTTTTTCGCGCGCTACCAGGTCGCGCTCGGCAACGGCATGCACGAGAACGAATTCGTCTACGTCTATTTCGGGCGGCTCAAGTC
>WNFM01327875.1_pt1 | contig 18105 bp, 11 predicted proteins | sample 5400271 | NCBI WGS metagenome assembly WNFM01 (sample SAMN13153352, study PRJNA577476) | soil metagenome | isolation source: 60 cm saprolite on Douglas fir-dominated hillslope | place: USA:California | collected 2013-09-17 | reverse complement strand
CGCGTCGGTCGAGAGCAGCAGGCCGCGCACCACCGCCGGCGTCAGGGTGCGATTCAGGCGGATGCCGCTGCGGCACACCAGGGATTTGCGGAAATAGCGGCAGCGCACGAAATCCATGTACTGCTCCATCTGCACGATGTCGTCGGCGCCGAGCTCGTGCAGCTTGCCGGCCACTTCAGCCGAAAAATTGGTCGATACCATGGTGGAGAAATCGGCATCGCCCAGATACTGCAGGCCGTTCACGGCGAGCCGCTTCGCGAAATCGTAGAAATAGAGCGGCTGGTTGTTTTCCTCGAGGTGCTCGTGGTGCAGGTAGTAATCCTCCATCTGCCCGATGTGCTTCAGCTCGCTTTGCAGGAGGCGCTGGTAGGGCGTGTCGGCGCCCTTGGTGGCCTCGGCGACGAATCCGACCAGCGCCTTGGCCTGCGCGAGGCGCGCCCCTGGATCGGAGAAATGCGTGCCGCGGTAAATCATCATGTCGCGCACGATGCCGCGGATATGCCAGCCGGGATAGGTGTTGTAGCTGATGTAGGCGACCCCCTTCGGCGCGAGGTGCCGCTGGCAGATCTCCAGCATCTTGTTCTGCACGCGCGCCGGCACCCACGAGAACACGCCGTGGCTGATGATGTAGTCGAATTCGCCGAAGTCCTGCCCTACGTCGAGGATGTCGAGATGCGCGAGCCGCAGGTTCTTCAGGCCGAGCAGATCGACCGTCTTCCAGCCTTCCGCGATCTCCCGCGAGGACGCATCGATGCCCACGAATTGCGAGCGCGGGTGGTCCTGCGCCATGACAATGAGATTACCGCCCATCGAACAGCCCAGCTCGAGCACCCGGCAGTCCTCCGGCGGCGGCGCGTCCAGGCCGAAGAGCTTGGCTACCGCAGCGAGCCGCTCCGGGCGGGTCTGCCGGAACGGGTTGCTCGGGTAGGGGATGGCGTCGTAGGTAGTCTGCTTTTCAGGCATCGCCGGCTAGTATAAGTGGGGTATTCTCCATTCGGGAAACCAATCAATCAGGGAGACGGCATGGCTACGAAACAACCGCCGGCGGCAGAGGCCGCCGATAAAGCCGCGGAGGGCGCACGCATCAAGTGGGACGACTCGGCGATGAAGAGCTCGTACGCGAACGTGTGCAACGTGACCAGCACGCGCGAAGAGGTGGTGATGCTGTTCGGCATCAACCAGGCGTGGAACCGCGGCCAGAAGGAGGTGACGATCCAGCTCACCGACCGGATCATCATCAGCCCCTACGCCGCGAAGCGCCTGGTGGCATTGCTCGAGGGAGTCGTCCAGGAGTACGAGAAGCGCTTCGGCACGCTCAGCGTAGAGGGGCCTGCGGGCAAGAACTGAACCTCCAGTGAGCTCGGACCCCGAGGTGCGCCAGGCCTCCGCGCGATTCGACATCGGCGAGGCGCAGCGCAGCGAGCTGGACCTCGTGTGGTGGCGCTTCGGTACGGCGGCAAGTCCCGAGGAGTTCTGCCAGAGCTGGCTCGAGCTGCAGTGCCACGTCGTCACCGGCGTTGGCGACGCGCTGGTAGTGCTGCAGAAGCCAGGCATAGAGACCTTCGCCCCCCTCGCTTTCTGGCCCGAAAGCCGGCGCGAGCGCCCGCATCTCACGCAGATCATCGAACGCGCGCTGCGCGAGGGACGCGGCCTGGTCGAGCCGCGCGGCCCGGACTACCAGATCGCCTATCCGGTGCGCGTTGAGGGCAAGGTGCGCGGCGCCGTCGGCCTGGAGCTCGCCTGGCGCGACGAGACCCAGCTGCAGGCGGCGATGCGCCAGCTGCAGTGGGGTGCAGGCTGGCTGGAGGTGCTCCTGCGCCGCTCTGCCGACCCGCTGGAGGCGGCGCGGCTTCGCCTCAACATGGTCCTGCAGCTGATGGCGGCGTTCCTCGAGCAGCACGAATATCGCGATGCGGCGATGGCCCTTGTCACGGAGCTCGCCTCGAAGCTGGGGTGCGACCGGGTGGCGCTGGCGTCGCTCGAGCGCGGCACGGTCTTCATCGACGCCGTTTCCCACGCCGCGCAGTTCGACCGGCAGACGAATCTTCTCGGCGCGACCATCGATGCGATGACCGAGGCGCTCGACCAGCGCGAGCCGGTGGTCTTCCCGATAGAAAGCGACACCCGCCCGGTCGTCACGCTGTCTCACGCCGATCTCGCCCGCGCCTCGGGCGCAGGCGGCATCGCCACGTTTCCATTGCTGAGCGGGGACCGCCAGGTCGGTGTGCTCACCCTGGAGCGTGCGCATGGCTTGCGTTTCGACGCGCAGTCGCTCGAGCTGCTGGAAGGGCTGGCGGGCATGCTGGGCCCGCTCGTGGACATGCGCCGCATGCAGCAGCGCAGCCTGCGCGCCCACGCCTCGCAGGCCGTGCGCGATTTCTGGAGGCGGCTGGTGGGTCCGCGGCATGGCGGCCTGAAGGTCGCGGTCGGGCTGCTTGCCGTAATGGCCCTGTTTCTGGCGTTCGCCACGGGCACCTACCGCGTCTCGGCCGACGCGCGCATCGAAGGCGAGATCCAGCGCGCCATCACCGCGCCGTTCCAGGGCTACGTGCGGGAGACCAGCGTGCGTGCAGGCGATCAGGTGCGCCGCGGCCAGGTGCTTGCCCGGCTCGATGACCGCGACCTGCAGGTCGAGCGCACCCGGCTGCGCGCGCAGCGCGACCAGTACGCCCAGCAGTATCGCGACGCCATGGCGAGGCAGGAGCGAGGCCAGGCGCGCATCGCCAGCGCGCAAATCGCGCAAGCCGAGGCGCAGCTGGCGCTGGTCGAGGAGCAGCTCGCGCGCACCGAAGTTACCGCGCCGTTCGACGGCATCGTGCTGAGCGGCGATCTCACCCAGTCGCTGGGGGCGCCGCTGGAGCGCGGCCAAGTGATGCTCGAAGTGGCGCCGCTTGACGCCTACCGCGTGGTGCTTCAGATGGACGAGCACGACATCGCCGCGGTGAAGCTCCGGCAGAGGGGCGAGCTGGTGCTGACCTCACTCCCGGGGCAGCGCTATCCCTTCACGGTGAGCAAGATCACCCCGGTCAGCACCGCCAGGGAAGGCCGCAATTTCTTCCGCGTCGAGGCCGACATGGGCTCGGGCGCCGAGCTGCAGTTGAGGCCCGGAATGGAGGGGGTGGCCAAGGTCGATGTGGACGAGCGGCACCTCGCCTGGATCTGGAGCCGGAGGCTCCTCGAATGGCTGAGCTTGAAGAGCTGGGCCTGGCTGCCGTGAGCCGCTAGCAATGGCGCAACAGGCCCTCAGTCCGTCCTGGTACCGCGTCGCCGAGCTGCGGCCGAGGCTGCGCTCGCATTTCCGCATCCACCGGCACCAGTACCGGGGCGGGCGCTGGTACGTGCTGCAGGACCGGATGTCGCGCCGCTCGCACCGCTTCGATGCGCGCGCCTATTTCGTCATCGGCATGATGGACGGCCAGCGCTCCATGCAAAGCATCTGGGATGCCGCGGTGGAGCGCTACGGCGATGAAGCGCCGACGCAGGAGGAAATGATCCGCCTGCTCGGGCAACTGCACCTCGCCGACATCGTGCAGTGCGAGGCGACGCCGGATGTCGACGAGCTGCTGCGCAGGACTCACCGCATCAGCTCGCGCACGCGCCTGGCGCGCTGGATGGCGCCGCTCGCCATCAAGATCCCGCTGTTCGATCCGGACCGGCTGCTCGAGCGCTGGTTGCCGTGGTACCGGCCGTTGTTCGGCCCTGTGGGCGCGCTCGTCTGGCTTGCCGTCGTCGGCTGGGGCGCGTTCACCGCGGTCCAGCACTGGAACGAGCTGACGCACGACCTGGGCAGCAGGGTCCTCGCGCCCGAGAACCTGCTGGTCCTCAGTCTCGTGTTCCCGGTGCTCAAGGCGCTGCACGAGTTCGGCCATGCCTGCGCGGTCAAGGCCTGGGGCGGCGAAGTCCACGAGATGGGCATCATGTTTCTGGTGCTGATGCCGGTACCGTATGTCGACGCATCCTCCGCCAACGCTTTCCCGGAAAAGCACCGGCGGGTCGTGGTGGGCGCCGGCGGCATGATCGTCGAGGTATTCGTTGCGGCGCTTGCGCTCACCTTATGGCTGGAGCTGCAGCCCGGCATCCCGCGCGCGGTGCTGTTCAACGTGATGCTCATCGCCGGCGTATCGACCGTGCTGTTCAACGCCAACCCGCTGCTGCGCTTCGACGGCTATTACATCCTCGCCGACCTGCTCGAGATTCCGAATCTGCGCCAGCGTGCGCAGCAGTATCTCGCCTCGATCTTCGAGCGGCGCCTTTTCGGCCTTGAGGTGCCGCTTCCCGATGCGAACCTGCGCGAGCGCGCCTGGCTGCTGTTTTTCGCAGTTGCCTCGTTCCTGTATCGCATCAGCATCACGATTTCGATCGCTGCCTTCGTCGCGACCCAGTATTTCATCATCGGCATATTGCTCGCCATCTGGGCGGTCATTGCGGGGGTGGTACTGCCGATCGGCGCGCTGCTCAACTATCTCGCATTCAGCCCGCGGCTGCGGCGCTATCGCGTGCGTGCCGTTGGCTCGAGCCTGGCGCTCGGAGCCGTCCTGCTCGCGCTGGTGTTCCTGCTGCCGGTGCCATCGTGGACCAACGCGCAGGGCGTGATCTGGGACGCCGAGCAGTCCTCGGTGCGCGGCGCGACCGATGGCTTCGTGACGCGCGTGATCGCAGTGCCCGGTGCGCGCGTGAGCCGCGGTGAAGTGCTCGTCGAGGCCGTCGATCCCATGTTGCCGCCGCGCATCCGCATGCTCGAGGCGCGCAAGAGCGAGTTCGAAGCCCGCTATTACGCCGAGCGCGTGGACAGTCTGGTGAAGGCACAGATGACGCTGGAGAGCATGAAAGCCGCCGACGCCGAGCTGCGCCGCGCGCAGGAGCGGGCCGCCGAGCTGGTGATGCGCAGCCCCTCGGACGGGGTGTTCGTGCTGCAGGCGCCCGGAGATCTTCCGGGCCGCTACGTGCGCCAGGGCGAGCTCGTCGGCTACGTGATCCCGGAAGGCGGCGCAGCGGCGCGCGTCGTCGTGCCGCAGCAGTCGGCCGACCTGGTGCGGGCAAAGACCGAGCGCGTCACGGTCAAGCTTGCCGAGCGCCTCGGCGAGACCTTTGCCGCGCGCATCGTGCGCGAAGTGCCGCGTGCCGTCGACCGCGTGCCGAGCATGGCGCTCGCCCAGGCGGGCGGCGGCGACATCGCGCTCGACCCGGGCGCCACCGGGGCGCCGACGAAGACGCTGCAGACGCACTTCGAGTTCGAGATCGAGCTTCTCTCCGCCCGCCCGCACGGCGCCGGGGGGCGCGTCTACGTGCGCTTCGACCACACCCGGGAAACCATCGCCGAGCAGTGCTGGCGCCTTGCGCGGCAGCTCTTCCTGCGGCGGTTTGCCACGTAATGGCGGCAACGCAGTCGGCCGTCGACCGGCTGTTCGCAGAGGTCGCGTTCCGCTTTCAATACCTGTTCGGGCGCACGCTGCGCCAGCCCGAGTCGTTTGCAGCGGAAGTCGACCGGCAGATCCCGCGCTATCGCGATGCCGAGCCGGCGGCGCTGCTCGGCGCTCTGCGCTACCGCTTGCGACGCGACGGCCTTACCGCGCCCCTGCTCGGCGAATGCTTCGCGCTTTACTGCGGCGCGTTGGGCGCGCCGGTGCCGCGCGAGGTACTCGCCGCGGCGCGCTGGCTGAGCGCGGGCGGAATCGTCGAGCTCGACGACCCCGTCTCGCGGCGTCACGCGCTCGCCCTCGCCGCGCTCGCCTGCGTGCTTCATGGCGACGGCGTGCATCTTCTCGCGGCAAGCGATGCAGCGGCGAAATCCCTCGCCGAGTCGATCGCGCCGCTCTTCTCCCGCCTGGGCTTCCGGGTCGGCTGCCTGGCGCGCGATACCAGCGCGTCGGCGAGACGCGAGCTGTATGCCGCGCCCGTGGTCTGCGCCGCGCACCGCGAGCTCGGGCTGGATTACCTGCGCGAAGGCATCCAGACGGGCCGCGCCGGGATACTGCGCGGCAGACTCGAGCAGCTTTCCGGCATGGCCGCGCCGCCCGCCCTGCCGCGCCTGCAGTGCGCGCTGGTCGAAGACGCCGATCTGGTCATGCTCGACGACGCCCAGGTTCCGCTGGTGATCGCCGGCCAAGCCGACCAGTCGCGCGAGCGGCTCATGTACGAGCAGGCCCTCGAGCTGGCGCGCGCCCTGGCGCCGGAAGCGGATTACACCGTGGAGGAAGGGTCGATCCTGCTGACCGAGCCCGCCGCGCGGCTGCTGGAACGGCTCGTGGCGCCGCTCGGCGGTATCTGGTCGGCGCGGCAGCGCCGCGAAGAGCTGATCACCTGGGCGCTCGAGGCGCTGCACTTCACGCAGCGGGAGGTCGACTACCGGGTCGAAAACGGGCGCGTCGTCTTCCCACCGCCTGCCGACGCGGCGGAAGAGCCGGGACCGGACGAGCTCGAGCTGCGCAAGCTCATCGAAGTGAAGGAAGGCTGCCGTCTCAGCGCCCGCCCGGAGGTGCTAGCCCGGATATCAGTGCCGCGATTTTTCGGCCGTTATGCGAAGGTGGCGGGCGTGTGCGCCGATGCGCAGGGCCTGGAGCAGGAGTTCTGGTCGCTGTATGCGCTCAGGACGGCGCGCGCTGGCCAGCGAGCGCAACCCGCTTCGACATCGAGCCGGGTGTTCCTCACCGCCGAAGCAAAGCGTGCCGCCGTACTGGAACTGGTGCGCGGTGCCGCGCAGGCCGGCCGCGCTGCCTTGGTGGCGGTGCGCTCGCGGCCGCAAGCGCAAGCTCTGCAATCGGCGCTCGCCGAGGCTGGGCTGCAAGCCGCGGTGGTGCTGCTGCCGATCATGCAGATGGCGCCCGGCCAGGGGGAGCCAGCCGAGCTCGTCGTCGCCGAACTGCCCGTCGCGGGGCGCCATATCGCTCAGGCCTGCCGGGCCTACGTGCCCGGCTCTTGCACGCTGCTGCTGTCGCTCGAGGACGAGGCGGTCGGCGGGCGCCGCGCCTGGATCGCCCGCCTTGGCGCCGGTCCCTCAGGCGAGCTGTCGACGCGTTGGGCGGCCTGGATCGCGCGCGGCGCTCTGCGCGCCGCCGAGCGCGCGCAATCTCTCTCGCGGCAGGACCTCAACGCAAGAGACCGGACGCTCGACGACCTGCTTGCCGTCTCCGGCCGGGGAGAGTGATTCCGGGCGGTCAGAGGAACTGCACCCGGCAGCGGGCGCCGGCCGGAATGAGCCCCTTGCGGTTGGGTAACTGCATGCGCACGCCGACGGTCCCGCTCGCGGCATCGATCACCGGATCGACGATCATTACCGTGGTCTCGTAACGGCCGCCGATCGGAGCCTCGGGCGTGACAATGGCACGCTGGCCGCGCTTCACCTTGCCGTACATGCTGGCCGGCAGGACCGCTTCGATGTGCAGCGGATCGATCTGCGCCAGCCTCATGATCGGGTCCTTGAAAGTAATCGCGCCGAACTCGCCCGGCCTGCGCATGACTTCCACGACCACCCCGGTGACCGGGCTGCGGATGGTGCGCATGTTGAGTATCTCCCGTGCGCGCTGCGCTTCCAGCTCGGCGATGACCTGGTTCTCTCTCGCGCGCAGCAGCTCCTCGGAGGCCAGGCGGAACTCGGCCTGCGCCTCATCGCGCGCGTTCGCGGAGATGAAATTCTGCTTGAACAGCTCCTCGGCCCGCCGCAGCTTCTTGCCGGTGATGTCCAGGCGCGCCTCGGCCAGCTTGATCTCGCCCTGGTTGCCGGCGCGGCTCTCGGCGAGGGCGAGCCCCGCGCGCTCGGGCCCGGACTCGAGCGTGGCGATGATCTGGCCGCGGGTCACCACGCTGCCGCGCTGCACCCTGACCGACTCGATCACCGCTTCCACCGAGCTGCGAATCTCGACCGTCTGCCGCGCCTCGATCATGCAGTCGAACTCCGACTCCTGCGCGGCAGCGCCCGTGGCGGCGAGCGCCAGGATCGTGGAAAGCAACGCGGAGAATCGGGCCATCGGACAGTCTTTGGTCGTGCTCGAGCGAGGGGCCCGATGATAACCGATGCCGCGCGCGCGGCGGCTCAGAAGTCCTTTTTCTGCCAGCCCCCGCCGAGCGCGCGCACCAGGGCGACGGTGGCGGCGAGGCGGCGGTTGAGGATGGCGACGGCGGCGCGCTCCTCGTTGAGAAGGTTGGCCTGCACGGTCACCACGTTGAGATAGCTCACGGTTCCGGCCTTGTACTGGTTGACGGTCAGCGCCACGGACTGCCGCGCGGCATCCACGGAGTCTTGCTGGAGTTTCGCCTCTTCCTCGAGGATGCGCAGGGCGGCGAGGTTGTCCTCCACCTCCTGAAGCGCGGTGAGGGCGATCGAGCGGTAGTTGGCGACCGTGGCGTCGTAGGCGGCAATCGCCTGCTCTTTCTGCGCGCGGCGCAGGCCGGCATCGAAAAGATTCATCGCCAGGGCGGGCCCGAGCGACCAGAAATGGCTCGGCGCGGTGAACCAGGTCGCAGCGTCGGCGCTGCGGAAGCCGTAGCTTGCGCCGAGGGTGAACTGCGGGAAGAACGCCGCCTGGGCCACGCCGATTTGTGCGTTGGCGGCGGCCATGCGGCGCTCGGCGGCGGCGACATCGGGCCGGCGCTCGAGCAGCGCCGAAGGCAGGCCGGGCGGGACGACTGGGAGCGCAGCGTCGTAGGTGGGCTGCGGCGCGATTGTGAACTGCGCCGGCGGCACGCCGGCGAGGATGGCGATGGCATGCTCGAGTTGCGCGCGCTGCACGCCGAGGTCGACCGCCTGCACCAGCGTGCTCTTCAGCTGCGCGTCCGCCTGCACGACGTCGGCCTTGGCGGCGACGCCGACGTTGTAGCGGTTGTTCGTCAGATCGAGCGACTTGCGGAATGCGGCGACGGTGTCGTCGAGCAGCTGCTTCTGCACATCGAGCAGGCGCAGCTGGAAATAGTCGGCCGCGAGCTGCGCCTGGAGCGAGAGGCGCGCCGAGGCGAGATCGCCGGCGCTCGCACCGAAGGAGGCCTCGGCGGCCTCGATCTGGCGCCGGATGCGGCCCCAGAGATCGACCTCCCAGTTGCTCGAGACGCCCGCGCTGCGCTGGGTGATGATCCTTCCGGCGGTGACGCCGCCGGTCACGCCCACGGGCGAGCGGCTGCGGGTGATCGAGGCGTTGGCGTCCACCGCCGGGAAAAAAGCCCCGCGCGCGACGCTGATCGCGGCCTGCGCCTGCCGGAACTGCGCCTCGGAGGCGGCGAGGCTCTGGTTGGAGACCTCTACTTTTTCGACGAGCGCGTTGAGCTGCAGGTCGGCGAAGATCTCCCACCACTTGCCGCGCGCGATCTCGTCGCGGGGCTGCGCTTCTTTCCAGGCTTGTTGCGTTTCTCTATAGACATCGGAAACAACTGCAGCCGGGCGCTCGTAGTCGGGCCCTACGGCGCAACCGGAAAGAAGGATGAGGAATGCGAGGGTTTTTTTCACGCCGCTTTTGGCTCCGGGACTCTTTTTCGTGAAACCCAAAGGCGCAACCGTTCGAGATACAGGTAAACCACCGGCGTCGTGTAGAGCGTCAAAAGCTGGGAAAGGATGAGGCCTCCCATGATCGAGATGCCCAGCGGCTGGCGCAGGTCGGCGCCGTAGCCGAAGCCGATGGCGAGCGGCAGCGCCCCGAAGAGGGCCGCCATGGTGGTCATCATGATCGGGCGGAAGCGCAGCAGGGCGGCTTCGAATATCGCTGTTTCAGGAGAAATATCTTTACTTCTTTGAGTTTCTATCGCCAGATCGATCATGATGATTGCGTTTTTCTTGACGATGCCGATGAGCAGGATCACGCCGATCATCGCGATGATATTCAGCTCCTTGCCGAAAAGCATGAGCGCGAGCAGCGCGCCGACGCCGGCCGAGGGCAGCGTCGACAGGATAGTGATGGGGTGCACCAGGCTTTCGTAGAGGATGCCGAGCACGATGTAGATCACCACCAATGCCGCGAGGATCAGCCAGGGCTGGTTTTCGAGCGAGGCGGTGAACTGGCGCGCGGTGCCCTGGAAGGAACCGTGGATCGAGGCGGGCATGCCGATCCGCGCCATCGTGGCCTGTACGGCGTCGGTGGCGCGCGAGAGCGACACGCCCTCCGCCAGGTTGAACGATATGGTCGCGGCGACGAACTGGCTCTGGTGGTTGACCGCGAGCGGCGCGAGGGTGGTCTCCCAGCGCGCTACGGTCGACAGAGGGATCAAGCCTTTTTCTTTTGACAATAAATTTACATCTTTCAAACCATCAGGGCTTTGCCAAAACTGCGGCGCCGCCTCCATCACCACGCGGTACTGGTTCAGCTCGCGGTAGATGGTCGAGACGATCGCCTGGCCGAAGGCGAGGTTGAGCGCCGAATCGATCTGGCGCGGCCCGAGGCCGAGGCGCGTCGCAGTCTCGCGGTCGATGACGAGCGTGGTCTGAAGGCCACGCACTTCCTGGTCGGTGTTGAGATCGGCGAGCTCGGGCACGTCGCGCAGCGCGCGCTCCAGCCGCGGCGCCCAGGCGCGTAGCTGCTCGAGGTCTTCGCCGAGCAGCGTGAACTGGTAGTTCGCGTCGCTGCCGCGCCCGCCGGCGCGCACATCGAGCGCTTGGGCGAGGAACAGCGTCGCCCCCGGTTCTTTCGAGAGCTTGGCGCGCAGGCGCGTGACCACCTGCTCGGCGGACACCTTGCGCTCCTCGAGCGGCTTCAACTGGATGAACATGAAGCCTCGGTTGCGCTGCCCGCCGCCGGTGAACGCGGTCACGTTCTCCACCGCCGTGTCGGCGCGCACGATCTCGACGAAATCGCCGACCTTGCCGCGCATCGCCTGGAACGAGATGCCCTGGTCTGCGCGGATGAAGCCGAACAGGCGCCCGGTGTCCTGCTGCGGGAAGAAGCCTTTCGCGATCTTGCCGTACAGGTAGAAGTTGAGGCCGATCGTCGAAAGCAGAATCAGCATGATGATCAGCGGATGGCGGATCGACCAGCCGAGGCTGACCCGGTAGCCGTGAAGGATGGAATCAAAAAATATTTTTGAATAAATATTCAATCGATTATTTTTCTGTTTCGGCTCCTCCTTCCGCAGGAGCTTCGCGCACATCATCGGCGTGGTGGCGAGCGACACGGCCAGGGACACCAGCACCGCCACCGACAGCGTGATCGAGAACTCGCGGAAGATGCGTCCGACGATGCCGCCCATCAGCAGGATCGGGATGAAGACCGCGATCAGCGACACGCTCATCGACAGCACCGTGAAGCCCACCTCGCGCGCGCCGCGCAGCGCGGCCTCATACGGCGCCATGCCGGCCTCAATGTGGCGGGTGGTGTTCTCGAGCACCACGATGGCGTCATCCACGACGAAGCCGGTGGCCACCGTAAGCGCCATCAGCGACAGGTTGTTGATGCTGAAGCCGGCGAAGTACATGACCGAAAACGTGCCGATGAGCGACACCGGCACGGCGACCGCCGGGATAACGGCCGCGCGCAGGTTGCGCAGGAAGAGCAGCACCACCAGGATCACCAGCGCCATGGCGACAACCAGCGCCCGCTCCACCTCGTGAATGGACGAGCGCACGGTCGACGTGCGCTCCATCATCACGTCCAGGTCGATCGCCGCCGGGATCGACGCGCGCAACAGCGGCAGGATTTCCATGATGCGATCGACCGCCTCGATGATGTTGGCCTGCGGCTGGGTGCGGATGATGAGCAGCACCGACGGCTTGCCGTTCGCCGAGCCGAAGTTGCGCAGGTCCTGGACCGAATCCACGACCTCGGAGACGTCGCCCAGGCGCACCGCGGCGCCGTTCTTGTAGGAGATGATGATGGGCAGGTACTCCTTCGCGCTCTTCGACTGGTCGTTGGAGTAGATCTGCCAGCTGTGCTCGCCGTCCTCGACCACGCCCTTGGGCCGGTTGGCGTTGCTGGCGTTGATCGCCGCGCGCACGTCCTCCAGGCCGATGCCGTACTTGAGCAGCGCCGCGGGGTTCGTCTAGACGCGCACCGCGGGGAGCGAGCTGCCGCCGATGTCGACCTGGCCGACGCCGTCGAGCTGCGAGAGCTTCTGCGCGAGGACGGTCTGCGCGAAGTCGTACATCTGGCCCTGGCTGTACTGGCGCGAGGTCAGCGCCAGGATCACCACCGGCGCGTCGGCTGGGTTCGCCTTGCGATAGGTCGGGTTGCTCGGCAGGCTGCTCGGCAGCAGGCTGCGCGCCGCGTTGATCGCCGCCTGCACCTCGCGCGCGGCGCCGTCGATGTCGCGCGAGAGCTCGAACTGCAGCACCACGCGCGTCTGGCCGAGCGAGGAGGAGGAAGTGATCTCGGTCACACCCGCGATGCGCCCGAGCGCGCGCTCGAGCGGCATCGCCACCGTCGCCGCCATCACCTCGGGGCTGGCCCCCGGCAGGCTGGCCGACACCTGGATCGTCGGGAAGGCGACCTGCGGCAGCGGCGCGACGGGCAGCTGCTTGAACGCTACCGCGCCCGCGAGCAGGACCCCAAGAGTGAGGAGGGTTGTGGCTACGGGTCGCTTGACGAAAGGTTCGGAAATATTCATCGCGGCGTTTTCCGAGTGGCCAAGCGATCAAACCAAAGATAAATCACCGGCGTCGTGAACAGCGTCAGCAATTGACTGACGATCAATCCGCCGACCATCGTCAACCCGAGCGGATGGCGCAGCTCGGAGCCGACGCCCGTGCCGAGCATGAGCGGCAGACCGGCGAGCAGCGCCGAGGCCGTCGTCATCAGGATCGGCCTCAGGCGCAACAGGCAGGCCTGGGTGATCGCCTCGCGCGGCGCCTTGCCTTCGTTGCGCTCGGCGTCGAGCGCGAAGTCGACCATCATGATCGCGTTCTTCTTCACGATGCCGATGAGGAGAATGATGCCGATCACGCCGACGATGCCGAGGTCGGACCCGGCGACGAGAAGCGCGAGCAGCGCCCCGATGCCGGCGGAGGGCAGCGTCGAGAGGATCGTCACCGGGTGGATGTAGCTCTCGTAGAGCACGCCCAGCACGATGTACATCGCCACCACCGCAGCGAGGATCAGCCACAGCGTATTGGTGAGCGAGGCGCGGAAGGCGAGCGCCGCGCCCTGGAAGCTGGTGCGCACCGAGGGCGGCAGGCCGATCTCGGCCTGCACGCCCTCGATCGCACGCACCGCGTCGCCGAGCGAAGCGCCGCGCGCGAGGTTGAACGAGATCGTCGCCGCCGGGAACTGGCCCTGATGGTGGATCGCGAGCGAGGTGGGCTGCTCGATGATCTTCGCGATGGTGCCGAGCTGCACCTGCTGCCCGGTGAGCGAGGGAACGTGCAACTCGGCGATCGCCTGCGGGCCCCTGGCAAACTCGGGCTTCACCTCGAGCACCACGCGGTACTGGTTCGACTGCGTGAAGATGGTCGAGACGAGGCGCTGACCGTAGGCGTTGTAGAGCACGTTGTCGACCGCCGCGGGCGTAACGCCCAGGCGCGCCGCGGTGTCGCGGTCGATCTCGACAAAGGCCTGCAGCCCCTGGTCCTGCAGGTCGCTCGCCACCTCGGCGAGCTGCGGCAGGGCCGAGAGGCGCTCCACCAGGCGCTGCGTCCATCGCGACAGATCGGCGCCGCTGCCTGCCTCGACGGTGAGCTGGTACTGCGTGCGCGTGACGCGGTCGTCGATGGTGAGGTCCTGCACCGGCTGCATGTAGAGCGCGATGCCCTCCAGATCCGCGGCGCGCGCCTGGAGCCTGCGCATCACCTCGGCCATGCCGTCGCGCTGCGAGTGGGGCTTGAGGTTGATGAGCATGCGCCCGGTATTGAGCGTGCTGTTGCTGCCATCGATGCCGATGAACGAGGACAGGCTCTCGACCGCAGGGTCTTCGAGGATCACGTGTGCAAGACCACGCTGTTTTTCCTGCATTGACAGAAAGGAAACAGATTGCGGCGCCTCGGACACCGCCTGGATGACACCGGTGTCCTGCAGCGGGAAGAAGCCCTTCGGCACGACGATATAGAGAAGCACCGTGAGGGCGAGCGTGCCTAGCGCAACCCAAAGTGTCGCGGTCTGCCGATCCAGCACCCATTCAAGCGCGGTGCGGTAGCCCCCGACAAGCTTGTCGAACCAGTCTGATTTTTTCCCCTCGGGAGATCTTTTAAGAAGCCTGGCGCTCATCATCGGGGTGAGCGTGAGCGAGACGACGGCGGAAATCAGGATCGCCACCGCCAGCGTGATGGAGAACTCGCGGAACAGCCGCCCGACCACGTCGCCCATGAAGAGCAGCGGGATAAGCACCGCGATCAGCGAGATGGTGAGCGAGATGATGGTGAAGCCGATCTGCTCGGCGCCCTTCAGCGCGGCCTGCATCGGCGGCTCGCCCTGCTCGACGTAACGCGCGATGTTCTCGATCATGACGATGGCGTCGTCGACCACGAAGCCCGTGGCGATGGTGAGTGCCATCAGCGTGAGGTTGTTGATCGAAAAGCCGGCGAGGTACATGACGCCGAAGGTGCCGACCAGCGACAGCGGCACCGCGATGCTCGGGATGAGCGTGCCGGCGAGGGTGCGCAGGAAAAGGAAGATCACCATGACGACCAGGACCACGGCGATCAACAGCTCGATCTGCACGTCGCGCACCGAGGCTCTTATGGTGACCGTGCGGTCGGTGAGCACCGCGAGGTCGACCCCCGGCGGCAGCGTGGCCTGCAACTGGGGCAGGAGCTTCTTCACCCGGTCGACGACCTCGATCACGTTTGCGCCGGGCTGGCGCTGGATGTTCATGATCACTGCCGGCACTTCGTTCATCCACGCCGCGAGGCGCACGTTCTCCGCGTCCTCGATCACGTCGGCAACATCCGACAGAACGAGCGGCGCCCCGTTGCGGTACGCGACGATGATCTTGCGGTACTCGTCGGCGGATTTGATCTGGTCGTTGGCGTCGATGGTGTAGGCGCGCTGCGGGCCGTCGAAGCTGCCCTTCGCCTGGTTGACGTTCGCCTGCATGATCGCCTGGCGCACGTCCTCGAGGTTGAGATTGTTCGATGCCAGCGCCTTCGGGTTGGCCTGCACGCGCACCGCCGGGCGCTGCCCGCCCGAGAGCGTGACGAGGCCGACGCCGGTGACCTGCGAGATTTTCTGCGCGAGGCGGGTGTCGGCGAGGTTCTGCACCTGTGGCAGGGGCAGGGTGGCCGACGAGATGCCGAGGGCGAGGATCGGCGCGTCCGCCGGATTGACCTTGTTGTACACCGGCGGCGCCGGCAGGTCGCTCGGCAGGAAATTCGATCCGGCGTTGATCGCCGCCTGGACCTGCTGCTCGGCGACGTCGAGCGACATCTCCAGGTTGAACTGCAGCGTGACGACCGATGCGCCGCCGGAGCTGGTAGAGGACATCTGGCGCAGGCCCGGCATCTGGCCGAACTGGCGCTCGAGCGGCGCGGTGATCGACGAGGTGGTCACCTCCGGGCTCGCGCCGGGATAGAACGTCAGCACCTGGATCGTCGGGTAATCGACCTGCGGCAGCGCCGAGAGCGGCAGCTGGCGGTAGGCGAGGATCCCGGAAAGCAGGATCGCGACCATGAACAGCGACGTCGCGACCGGCCTGAGAATGAACAGCCGCGACGGGTTCACTCGCTACCTTTTTTTCGCCGGCCCTTCTTCAATTCTTCTGTTTTCGAATCCGGAACCGGAACCGGCCGCTGCGCCAGCTCGACCCGCGCGCCTTCGCGCAGCCGGTCGAGACCGTCGACGACGACGCGCTCGCCCGGCGCGACGCCCGACTCGATCGCGGTCAGCGTGCCCTCGGAGGGGCCGGGCTTCACCTGCCGCATCGACACTGTGCCGTCGTCCTTGACCACGTACACGAACGTCACGCCCTGCACGCCGCGCTGCAGCGCCGCGCCCGGCACGACCGTCGCGTCGCGCCGGACGTCGACCAGCATGCGCATGTTGACGAACTGGTTGGGGAAGAGCGCGCTGTCGTCGTTCGGGAACTCGGCCTTGAGCTTCACCGTGCCGGTCGCCGGATCGATCTGGTTGTCGACGGTGATCAGCGTGCCGGAGGCTACCCGGTTGCGGTTTTCGCGGTCCCAGGCTTCGACCGGCAGTTTTCGGGGTTGGTTAATCTGTTTTATAACGCTGAAAATCTGATCTTGCGGAATCGTGAATACCGCCGCGATCGGCTGCAGTTGCGTGATCACCACCAGGCCGTTGGGGTCCCCGGCGCGCACCACGTTGCCCTGGTCGACCTGGCGTAGTCCCAGCCGCCCGCTGATCGGCGCGGTGACGCGCGAGTAGGTGAGCTGCAGCCGCGCATTGTCGATCTGCGACTGGTCGGTGCGCACCGCACCTTCGTACTGGCGCACCAGCGCGGCCTGGGTGTCCACCTGCTGCTTGGCGATCGAGTCCTGCTCGAACAGCGTCCGGTAACGCTCGAGGTCGATGCGTGCGTTGGCGAGCAGCGCCTGGTCGCGCGCCATCTGGCCTTCGGCCTGCATCAGTTGGACCTGGAACGGCCGCGGGTCGATCTCGGCGAGGAGATCGCCCGCTTTCACCACCTGGCCCTCGGTGAAGTAAATCTTGAGCAGCTCGCCTTCGACCCGGCTTCTGACTGTCACCGTCCTGAGCGGGGTGACCGTGCCGAGGCCGCTCAGAAAGATGTTGATGTCGCCCTTCGTCGCGACTTCGGCGACTACCGGCGTGGCGCGATTGAGGTCGAAGCCGCCTTTGCCTTTTCCCTTCGGCGCGGGCACCGACGCGCCCTGCGCGGCGCCGTCGCCCTGGCGCGCGAAATAGAAATAGGCCCCAGTCGCGCCCGCTAGCAGCACGACGAGTACCCCCAAAAGCAGCGGTTTCTTCATGGTTTACGGGGATTAGACCAGAGACTGCCCGGAAGCCCTACGGCCTTTTTGAATCAAAATGTTACGTTAAGCCCTGCCGGTAAGCCTCTACGCCCAATGGAGCGAGCGCTGCACTGCTTCGCGCCAGCGTCCCAGCTTCGTCGAAGCATCCGCGCGAGACATCTGTGGCTCGAAGCGCTTGTCGAGCTGCCAGTGCGAAGCCAGCTCTTCGCGCGACTTCCACAGATTGGTGGTGAGGCCGGCGAGGTAGGCGGCGCCGAGAGCCGTCGTTTCCAGCACCTTCGGGCGCAGGACCGGGATGCCGAGGAGGTCGGCCTGGAATTGCATCAGCAGATCGTTGGCGGCGGCGCCGCCGTCGACGCGCAGCTCGCTGAGCGCTTCGCCGGCGTCTTTCTGCATCGCTTCGAGCAGCTCGGCGCTCTGGAAGGCGATCGATTCGAGCGCCGCGCGCGCGATATGCGCTCGCGATGTTCCCCTGGTCAATCCAAACATCGCACCCCTGGCGCGCGGATCCCAGTAGGGCGCGCCGAGCCCGGTGAAGGCAGGGACGAGGTAGACGTCGCCCGAGTCGAGGACGCTCGCGGCAAGCTTCTCGATTTCCGATGACGAAGAAAAAAACTGCAGCTCGTCGCGCAGCCACTGCACGACCGCGCCGCCGATGAAGACACTTCCCTCGAGCGCGTATTCTTTTTCCCGGGCTTGCGCGCAAGCCGTCGAAATCAACCCGCTGGAAGAAGCAACGACCCTGTTCCCGGTATGCAGCAGCATGAAGCAGCCGGTGCCGTAGGTGTTCTTCGCCATGCCGGCGCGGTGGCAGGCCTGCCCGAACAGCGCCGCTTGCTGATCGCCGGCGACGCCGCCGATGACCAGCGCCTCGCCCAGGACCGCCTTGGGCAGCATGCCGAAGGCGTGCGCCGATGGGTGGATGTCCGGCAGGATGGCGCGCGGCACGCGCAGCAGGCGCAGCAGCTCCGGGTCCCAATCGCCCGAGTGGATGTCGAACAGCATCGTGCGCGACGCATTCGACGGATCTGTGACGTGCGTGCGGTTGCCGGTGAGCTGCCAGATGAGCCAGGTATCGACCGTGCCGAATGCGAGCTCGCCGCGCTCGGCGCGGGCGCGCGCCCCCGGAATCTCGTCGAGCAGCCAGGCGATCTTGGTGCCGCTGAAATACGGATCAACCACCAACCCGGTCTTTTGTTTTACGAATTCCTCAACCCCTTCTTTTTTCAACTGCGAACAAACCTCCGCGGTGCGCCGGTCCTGCCAGACGATGGCGTTGTGGATCGGCTCGCCGGTCTGCCGGTCCCAGACGA
>WNFM01297123.1_pt3 | contig 18107 bp, 19 predicted proteins | sample 5400271 | NCBI WGS metagenome assembly WNFM01 (sample SAMN13153352, study PRJNA577476) | soil metagenome | isolation source: 60 cm saprolite on Douglas fir-dominated hillslope | place: USA:California | collected 2013-09-17 | reverse complement strand
AAATGAACACCCGCCTGCAGGTCGAGCATCCGGTCACCGAGATGATCACCGGCCTCGATCTGGTCGAATGGCAGTTGCGGGTTGCCTCCGGCGAGGCGCTGCCGCTGGCCCAGCATGAACTCTCGATCAGCGGCCATGCCATCGAAGCGCGCATCTATGCCGAGGACCCGGCCCGCGGCTTCATGCCGACGGCAGGTCGCGTCGAGCACCTGCGCCAGCCGCAGCCCAGTGCCCACGTGCGCGTCGACAGCGGCGTGCAGGCGGGCGACGAAGTCGGCGTGCACTATGATCCGATGATCGCCAAGCTGATCGCCTGGGACCGGGATCGTCCGTCCGCGCTGCGGCGGTTGCGTGCCGCGCTCGGCGAGTACCAGGTGGCAGGCATCACGACCAATCTTTCCTTCCTGGCCGCGGTCACGGCACTTCCTGATTTCGCCGATGCCGATCGCAACCCGGGCTCGCTCGACACCGGCCTGATAGAGCGGAACAGGATCGCGCTTTTCCCCGAGCCCGTTCCCGTGCCCGACGAGGTCTTGGCGATTGCGTCACTGAGCGAGTCCTTGCGCATGGATAGCGAGGCGGCGGCGGTTGCCGCCCGCTCGAGCGACCCGTATTCGCCGTGGCATCTGCGCCACGGCTGGCGCCTGAATGAAGACAATCACCACGCGTTCGTATTTGTGGACGCAGGAAAGCGTATACAGGTCGTGGCGCATTACCGCGGCGGCGATTATCTGTTGGAATTTTCTGGTGGTGCGAACATGACGGCGTCGGCAAGCAACGCGGGCGATGGCATGATCGAGCTGGAACTCGGCGGCAAACGCAGCCGCGCCACTATCGTACGCAGCGCCGAAGGTCTGACGGTATTCGCCGGAGGCGGCAGTTACCGGCTGGGCTTCGAGAAGCCTGCTGCGATGGAAGACGAAGATCCTTCCGGCCGGTTGGTTTCACCTTTGCCGGGCAGCGTGATCCAGGTGCTCGTCGGCAGCGGCGAGACCGTGGCCAAAGGGCAGGCCCTCATGATCATCGAAGCCATGAAAATGGAACACACCATCAGCGCACCGAAGCGCGGCACGGTCAGGCAGATATACTTTTCGAAGGGCGAGCAGGTGGCCGAAGGCGCGCAACTGCTCGAGTTCGAACCCGAGGAAGCGGTCAAAGCATGAAATATCCAGCACGCGTAAAGATCGTCGACGTCAGCCCGCGCGACGGCTTGCAGAACGAAAAGGGATCGGTGCCTACCGAAGTCAAAGTCGAACTGGTCGATCGGCTGTCGGATGCCGGCCTGCAATCGGTCGAGGCCGGCAGCTTCGTATCGCCGAAATGGGTACCGCAGATGGCCGACTCCGCCGAAGTCATGGCGCGCATCCACCGCAAGCCGGGTGTCGCCTATCCGGTGCTGGTGCCGAACATGAAGGGCCTGGAAGCGGCGATCGCCGCGGGTGTCACGGAAGTCGCCGGGTTCGCAGCCGCGACCGAAGCGTTTTCGAAACGCAACACCAATTGCACCATCGTCGAATCCATGCGGCGCCAGAAGGAAGTCTGTGTCGCCGCCCTGGACGCGGGGCTGCGGGTGCGCGGCTATATTTCCGTCGTGCTCGATTGTCCTTACGAAGGCGAAGTGAAGCCACAGGCAGTAGCCGACGTGGCGCGGCAGCTGCGGGACATGGGCTGCTACGAAATCTCGCTGGGCGACACCATCGGAACAGGCACGCCGGCGCGTGCGCAGCGCCTCATCGATACGCTGGCGCGGGACCTGCCCGTGAGCATGCTCGCGGGACATTTTCACGATACCTATGGCCAGGCGCTTGCCAATATCCTCGCGGTGATGGAACAAGGTGTGGCCGTCTTCGACAGCTCGGTCGCCGGGCTGGGCGGTTGTCCCTACGCAAAGGGCGCGACCGGCAACGTCGCCACAGAGGACGTGCTCTACATGCTGAATGGCCTGAACATCGATACGGGCATCGACATGAATCATTTGCTCGATGCTGCGCAGTTCATCTGCGATCACCTGGGCAGGCCGACGGTATCCCGCGCTGGCCGCGCGCTCGCTGCGAAACGCGACAGGGCCGCCGCTTGAGTACGATGCCAAAAGACATACCTTCTCCCTGCGTAAACGTCTGCCAGATGAATCCGTTCAACGGGCTGTGCCGCGGTTGCCTGCGCACCCTGGATGAAATCGCGGGTTGGCTCGATTTTTCCGCAGCCGAAAAACTTGCCGTGCTCGACAGTCTCGAAGAGCGCCGGCGCACGGGGACTTCACGTTGAATACCGGATTGACTGCAGCCGCTCCACGCAAGCTCATGCACCGTCGCCAGGTCGAATGTATCGGTTACCGCCGCGACGATGGCCGCTGGGATATCGAAGGACATCTGGTCGACACCAAGAGCTACGATCTGAAAGACCTCGATCGTGGCCCGGCGCCGGCCGGACAACCGCTGCACGAGATGTGGCTGCGCCTCACCGTGGACGACGAACTCAATGTCGTCGAGGTGGAAGCCGTCACGGTATGGGGACCGTACAACATGTGCGGGGACATCACGCCGAACTTCCAGGTGCTCAAAGGCCTGGCGATCAAGGCCGGCTGGACGCAGAAGACGCGTGAACTGCTGGGCGGAACCAAAGGTTGCACGCACCTGCTGGAATTGCTCGGCCCGATGGCGACGACTGCGTTCCAGACCGTCTATCCGCTGCGTTCGCGGCGCGAGCGCGAGCAGGGCACGCGTAAACGTCCAGGACTGCTGGATTCCTGTCATGCCTGGGCATCGGACAGCCCGGTGATCGCGAAGCGTTACCCGGAGTTCTATACCGGCCCGAAGAAAGCCACATCCGGTTAAGGAAATAAACGACGGTTGACCGCGCGCCGCAAGCGGCACAAGTGTTCCCTTGAGGCACGAAGATCACGAAGAAATTCTCTCCAAGTACCGTCACCAATTGGGTGCGAGTATTCGCGTTGGATGACATTGCATTTCTTCGTGTACTTCGCACCCCTCAAGGGGGGTATAGAAAAGAATGTTCTTCGTGGTGAAATACTTCTTGAAGGTTAACGATTGATGCGTCCTAAACCGCTGTCCGGCATTCGCGTCCTCGACCTGACCCGGCTTCTGCCCGGACCGGTTTGCACACTGCATCTCGCTGACCTGGGTGCCGATGTGATCAAGATCGAGGATACCGGGGCGGGCGACTATGCGCGCACGCTCGGCGCGGAACCGGGGAAAACAGCGCCGGTGTTCGCCGCGATCAACCGCAACAAGCGCGCGTTGCGGCTCGATCTGAAAAAAGCCGAAGGGGTGGAAGTTTTCCTGCGGCTGGTGCGCGACGCCGACGCCGTGGTCGAAGGTTTCCGCCCCGGCGTGGTCGATCGACTCGGCATCGGTTATGCCGCGTGTTACGAGGTCAATCCGCGCATCGTCTATTGCGCCATTTCCGGTTACGGCCAGACCGGACCGTACCGGGATCGCGCCGGACACGATATCAACTATTGCAGCTACGCCGGATTCATCGACCAGGTGGGCAGCGAGCAGGGCGATCCGGTGCTTCCCAACATCCAGATCGCCGACATTCTCGGCGGCGCGGTGGTCCCGGCGATGGGCATACTCGCCGCTCTGCTCGATGCGCAGCGCAGCGGCAGGGGCCGCTACGTCGATGTCGCCATGACCGAAGGGGTGCTCGCGCATAACCTGCAGGCACTGGCGGCGGTGGCTACGACCGGAAAAGCGCAGCCGCGCGGAGCCGATTTTCTGTCGGGGCGCGAGCCATGCTATTCGGTCTATCGCACGGCCGATGGGCGTCATATGGCAGTGGGCGCCCTGGAGCGCAAATTCTGGGAGCGGGTGTGCGACGTATTGCAGCGGCCTGACCTCAAGGCTTGCCATTGGGAAATCCGTGCCGAACCCGGCGCCAGGGATGCACGATGGGGCAAGGAACAGACCGGGGCGATCTTCGCCGCGAAGCCGCAGGCCTATTGGACGGAAAAATTCGCCGGCGAGGATTGTTGCGTGAGTCCGGTGCTGACGCTGGAAGAAAGTTTCCATGATCCGCAGATCCTTGCGCGCGGGATGGTGGCGCGAAACGGCGGGACATTGCAGTTCGCACCCCCCCTAAAAATGAGCGAATACGAATTCGCCGTCGAACGCCCCGCGCCCGATGCGGGGCAACACACCGAAGAGATCCTGCGCGACGCGGGGTATGCGAGCGCTGACATCTCGCGGCTGCGCACTGCTGGCGTAATCTAGGTCCGGCACTGTTCGCCGGAACCCTTCCGCACTACCGCACTATCTTCGCCCGGTAAATTCACGCCGCCCGGTCTGTCTGTCCGTGCAAGTCCCCTGGCGGTTCGATGCTGCAGTGCCAATTGCTATTGACGCAAAGCCGCCTATAACCAGAGCGGGAAGCCGCTCTGGGTTCCAAGCTTGCGTAATCAGGGCAGGTCACCGCGTTCCGGATAATTTTACCCATCAAAACAACCGGGAGGAAAAATGCAGGACGATTTCGAACTGACTCGAAGACAATTCCTGAAACTGGGCGGCGATGCAGTCTTTCTGTCGCTTGTGCTGGGGACCGGACTCGCGCCGCTCGCCAAGCCTGCTTTTGCGGGCGAAATGAAAGTCCTTTCCGACAGCGATGCGAAGACCTTGCTCGCGGTATCCCGCACCCTGTTTCCACACGATAACGTCGAAGATGGCTATTACATGAATGCAGTCGCCGCCATCGACACCAAGTGCGCCGGCGACCCGAAGACGCTGGACATGGTGAAACAGGCCGTTCGCAAATTGAATGCCGGTCTCGGCAAGCCGTTCGCGGATGCGCCCGAGATCGCACGCACCAATCTGCTGAAGACCATGGAGAAATCCGATTTCTTCGCCCTCGCCTACGGCGAGACCCTCAACAACCTCTACGGCAATCCGGCGATATGGAAGATGTTCGGCTACGAGGGCTCGTCCGTGGAATACGGCGGTTACCTCGAGCGCGGCTTCGACGATATCAACTGGTTGCCTAAGGCCTGACAAGGGAGAAAAAAATGGCGATGTTCGAAAACAGCGACGACTCCGTCGTCGTCATCATCGGCTCGGGCGCGGGTGGTGGCACGCTCGGCAACGAGCTGGCGCAGAAGGGTGTCAAGGTTGTCTGCCTGGAGGCGGGTTCACGCCTCACGCTGGCCGACATCAAGAACGACGTCGGCGAGATGTTCATGAAGCTGTCCTGGCTGGATCCGCGTGTTGGCGCCGGCCAGCTGCCTGCCGGATTTCCCGCCTGGATCTGCAAGACGGTGGGTGGCACCACGGTGCATTGGGCGGGCGCATCGCTGCGCCTGCAGGCGCACGAGTTCAAGACGCTTTCGACGTATGGCAAAGTTGCCGGCGCGAACCTTGCCGACTGGCCGATCTCCTACGGCGATCTGGAGTCTTACTACGAAAAGGCCGAGAACAAGATGGGCACCACTGGCACCGGCGGGCGACCGCGTCTGCCAGGCAACAACAACTACAAAGTGCTGGAATATGGCGCGCGCAAGCTGGGTTATGCGGAGGTCCACACCGGCAACATGTCAATGAATTCGGAGGACTACGACGGCCGGCCGAAATGCCGGCAGATCGGCTTCTGCATGAGCGGCTGTGCCATCGGTGCCAAGTGGTCCACGCTGTATACCGAAATACCCAAAGCGGAGGCTACCGGCAACTTCGAAGTCCGGCCGGATTCGATGGTCGTCAAGATCAACCACGATGCCGGCGGCAAAGTGACCGGTGTCGTGTACGTCGACGGCAGCGGCAACATGCACGAACAGAAAGCTCGCCTCGTCTGTGTGGCCGGTAATTCGATCGAGTCGCCACGGCTGTTGCTCAACTCCGCATCCGCCAAATTCCCGCAGGGGCTCGCCAATTCTTCCGGACAGGTGGGGAGGAATTACATGGCCCATATGACCGGCGCGGTATACGCGATCATGCCGGGCGAAGTGTCCATGCACCGCGGAACGCAGATGGCCGGCATCATCAAAGACGAATCGGTCCACAAACCGAGTCGTGGATTCGCAGGCGGCTACGAGCTCGAGACCATTCCGGCCTTCGGCTTTCCCGGTTTTCCAAGTTATGCCAAACCCGGGGGCTGGGGACGCGAGTACGCGCAGGATATCGAGAAGTATCGCAATGGCGCCGGCCTTTGGATCGTGGGCGAGGATTTGCCGCAGGAGACCAACAGAGTCACCCTCAGCACGGCGGTGAAAGACAAGAACGGCATGCCGGTCGCGCACGTGTACTACAAGGACCATCCGAACGATACGGCGATGCGCATCCATGCGTGGAAGCAGTCCACTGCGTTATACGAGGCCGCCGGCGCGACCAAGGTTTACACGCGCATGCCGTTTCCGTCGACTCATAACATGGGCACATGCAGGCAGAGCGCCAGCGCGCGCGACGGTGTGTGCAACGGTTACGGGCAGACCCATGACGTGAAAAACCTTTTCATCTCGGACGGCAGCCAGTTCACCACCAGCGCGGCGGAGAATCCGACGCTCACCATCGTCGCGCTGGCGATCCGGCAGGCGGATTACATTACCGACCAGATGAACCAGCGCAACATCTGATTGCGCAACGCCAGTGAGAAAAAACGGGGCGCGAAAGCGCCCCGTTTCAACTCCGCCGCGCAAGATCGCGGATCAATCCTCGGGATCCGGTTGCAGCCAGTAATTGACCGTATCCGGATGCGCCGCCATCCAGTTGCGAGCCGCATATTCAGGCGTGAGCTTCTTGACGTTGACCAGGTAGTCCATCTCCGTGACTGCCTTGACCGACAGCGTAATGCGCTGCAGTGCCTTCCACGTATGTTTATCGACTTTCGCATAAAAATCCTTGTGCGCGACCAGATATGCCTTGTCCGCGCCACCCAAAAACTGTTTCGGCTCATCCAGGATGCGCATGCTGGCAAGCCGGTTGAGGTAGTTGGGCTGCGAAAGCGGCATGACGAACCAGCGTTTGGCGGCGATGTTGTCATTGAAGTTCGCCGCACGCTCGGCCGGCTGATTGGGCACGAGTTGATAGCCGGCATCGGCAAGGCCGTATTCTTCCATGATCTTTTTCGAACCGGCCATCAGGCCGGAATCGGGATGCGTGCCGCGAATCTCTTTTTGCATCTTTGCCGCGACTTCGGGTTTGCGCAGATCCGCAACGCTTTTCACTTCGGCCGCGGGAACGTAGTCCGGCACCGACCAGAACAGCCGTGCATCCTCGAACAGCGTCGTGACTTGCACTGAACTGTCCTTGTATTGCTCCCAGTAAGACGCGTGGGCATGCGGCAGCCATACGGCGACGAACAGGTCGACCTCGCCGTTGCCGAGAAGCGGATAGATTTCGGCATGGCTGCCGGTTTTAACAGTGACCGTATAGCCGAGGCGTTCGAGTACGCCCTGCACGACCTTGGCAGTAACCTCGTAAAAGGAGATGTTCACGTGCCCGAGCGTGATGAAGCGCGATTGCGCAAAAGCATTGGGGCAGGAAAGCGCAAAGGCGGCCAGCAGGCCGGCAAGCCAGCGTGTCATTGGATGCATGGAAAGGTCCCGGATGGTTGCATTCGGCGAACCGGAAGTCCGCCTCGCCGATGTGCACCGCATTCTACTTCTTTCGCTTGCGCTGCTCGGGCTGCAGATCTTGCGAAATGTAACCGCGGCCGTTTCACCGGTAAGGCGCCGCTGCCTTGTCAAGTCAGGGGCAGCAACACCACTTTTTTGTAGGCCGGGCGGCTGCTCAGGGTGTCGAACCAGCGCTGCAAATTGGGCAGATCGGCGCGCTCGATGGGCAATCCCATCCAGCGCCAGATCCCGCATCCGATGGGGATGTCGCCCATGGTCAACGCATCGCCGACGATATACGCGCGGTTTTTCAGATGCGCGTCGAGATAACCGAGGACTTCGGCGGTTTTCAGCCTCGATTCCTCCATGGCGTCCGCATCCCGCTGGTCGGGCGGAGTGCGCACCAGATTCCAGAACAGCGGGCGAAAGGTCGGCCAGAACGTCGTGTTCTGCCAGTCCATCCATTTGTCGGCCTCGGCGCGGATATTGAGATTCTCCGGCCAGAGCTTGCCGGCGCTGTGTTTGGCGGTGAGGTAACGCACGATTGCGTTGGATTCCCACAGCACGAAGCCGTCTTCCTCGATCGTCGGCACCAGACCGTTGGGATTCAGGTTGCGATATTGCTGCGTATTGACCACGCCGAAGCTGCCGCCTGCGTCGACGCGTTCGTAAGGGAGGTTCATTTCCTCGCAGCACCACAATGCCTTTTGCACATTGACGGAATTGCTGCGTCCCCAGATTCTCAGCATGACGGCCTCCCAGGTTTATCTGTTGTGTCAGCGCGATGCGCCAAGCTCTGCCAGTGAGGCATCGATCAGACGGCGCGATATGCTGATCTTGCTAGGCAATGCCTGCGGCAGCCGGTCGAGCGTGAACCAGTCCGCCGCCTCGATTTCGCCGGGTTCCGGCCTGATCTCCCCGCCGGCGTAATCCGCGTTGAACGCGATCATCAGCGAATGCGGAAACGGCCACGGCTGGCTGGCGAAGTAACGCACGTTGGCGACTTCGATGCCGACTTCTTCGCGCACTTCACGCACCAGCGTCTGCTCCAGCGTCTCCCCGGGTTCGACGAATCCGGCCAGCGCGCTGTACATTCCCGGTGGAAAATGCGGCGAACGCGCCAGCAGCAGTTCGCGCCCACGCCGGACCAGCGCCATGATCGCCGGCGCGATGCGTGGATAGTGAACCTGCTTGCAGCTGGGACATTCACGCGCCCGCTCGTTGTTCTTGATCTGTGTCGGCGTGCCGCATCGGCCGCAGAACTGGTGGGAACGGTCCCAGTCCACGATCTGGAACGCGCGCCCGGCGATCGCAAAAAGCGAATCGTCGATGGAGCCGAACAGTGCCCGCAATCCCGACCAGTGCATGCCGTCCGGCGCGGCGCTGCCTTCTTCCAGCTCGCAGGCGTAACAATGCTGTTCGCCGAGAGTGCCGAGGTACTGGCTGCGCTTCGGTGCCAGCCCCAAGTCGCGCATGTCGTCAGCACGGGGCAGGCTCGCACTCTGCTCGTCGCGCAGCACCAGGATCTGCGCGCCCTGGAATGCGAACCACAACGCGGGCCCGGTCCGGTCGGCCGGTGGCGTGACCAGCGCGGTGAACCGGTCGGGCGTTGCCAGCACCATGGCTATTTCTTCGGCATGTAAAGGTCGGTGATGCTGCCTTCGGCGATTTCGGCAGCAAACATGACCGTCTCCGACAAGGTCGGATGCGAATGGATGGTGAGCGCTATGTCTGCTGCGTCCGCCCCCATTTCCAGGGCGAGAACCGTTTCCGCAATCAGTTCACCGGCGTTCGGGCCGACGATGCCCGCACCCAGCAGGCGGCGCGTCTTCTTCTCCAGGATCAGTTTTGTCACGCCCTCGTCGCGAGCCATTGCACGCGCGCGGCCGCTGGCAGCCCAGGGGAAGCTTGCCTTCTCGATTTCGATGCCTAGTACCTTGGCCTGGGTTTCGGTCAAGCCCATCCAGGAAATCTCCGGGTCGGTATAGGCCACGGACGGAATGGTGCGGGCGTCGAATGCGGCCTTGTGCCCGGCAATGACTTCCGCCGCGATCTTGCCTTCATAGCTGGCCTTGTGCGCGAGCATCGGGTCGCCGACGATGTCGCCGATCGCAAAGATATGCGGTACGTTGGTGCGCTGTTGTTTGTCTACCGGCACGAAGCCGCGTTCATTGACCGTCACACCGGCGGCTTCGGCGGCAATCGCCTTGCCGTTCGGGCGCCGGCCGACCGCCAGCAGCACGCGGTCGTATACCTGCGGTGCCGGCGCGTTCTCGCCTTCGAACGTCGCCTTCAGGCCATCCTTCTGCGCTTCGAGTCTGGTCACCTTGGTCTTGAGATAGATGCCTTCGTAGCGCTTCTCGATGCGCTTGTGCAACGGCCGGATCAGATCGCGATCGGCCCCGGGGATCAGGCCGTCGAGCAACTCCACCACCGTGACTTTTGCGCCGAGTCCGTCGTACACGCAGGCCATTTCCAGGCCGATGATGCCGCCGCCGATCACCAGCAAGCGCTTCGGAATGTCCTTCATCTCGAGCGCCGCGGTGGAATCCATCAGACGCGGATCGTCGTAGGGCAATCCGGGAATCTTTGCCGACTGCGAGCCTGCGGCGATGATGGCGTAATCGAAAGACACCTTCTTGACGCCTTCAGGCGTTTTCACTTCGATCATATGTGGTGACGTGAAAGTGCCGGTGCCCTGCACCACGGTGACCTTGCGCTGCTTGGCCAGTCCGGCGAGACCGCGTATCGATTTTTCGACCACGCCGCCTTTCCATTCGCGCAACTTGTCGAGCTCGATCTTCGGTCTGCCGAACGACAGGCCGAAGTGGCCCATTTCCTCGGCTTCCGCTACGACCCGCGCCGCATGCAACAACGCCTTCGACGGAATGCATCCGACATTCAGACATACCCCGCCCAATACCGGATAGCGTTCGATCAGGACCGTCTGCTTGCCCAGATCGGCTGCGCGAAACGCCGCCGTGTAACCACCAGGTCCCGAACCCAGCACGACGACTTCGGCATGGATATCGCCCTTGACGACCGGCGCCAGCGAGGTGGCGGCGGGGGCCTTGACCGGTGCCGCCGCGCGCGCGGGTGGGGATTTCGGCGCCTCTGTTTTCTGCGCTGGCGTTTCCGCTTTCTGCGCTGTCGTCGTCGCAGCGCTTTCGAGCGTAAGGATCAGGCTGCCCTCGGACAGCTTGTCGCCGGGCTTGATCTTCAGTTCCTTGACCACACCGGCGGCCGGTGACGGTACTTCCATCGTCGCCTTGTCCGATTCCAGTGTAACCAGCGAGTCTTCCTTTGCGACCGTGTCGCCTGGTTTGACCAGCACCTCGATCACGGGAATATTCTTGAAATCGCCGATGTCGGGGACTTTGACCTCGATCAGATTACTCATGAGACTCCTCTTGTTCTTATGGGCGCGCCGAAGCGCGCCGGGGAAATGCCTATTGGCGGATTTGGCCGTCGCCGAGGACGATGAACTTGAGCGACGTCAGGCCTTCGAGGCCGACCGGACCGCGGGCATGCAGCTTGTCCGTGGATATGCCGATCTCTGCGCCGAGGCCGAATTCGAAGCCGTCGGCGAAACGCGTCGACGCATTGACCATGACCGACGCCGAATCGACTTCCCTCAGAAAGCGGCGCGCGCGCGTAATGTCCTCGGTGACGATGGCATCGGTGTGCTGCGATCCGTAAACCGTGATGTGCTCGATCGCCTGGTCGAGATCTTCAACGACGCGCACGGCGAGAATCGGTGCCAGATATTCGGTATACCAATCTTCCTCGGTGGCCGGATTCATCTGCACGACGATTTTTCTTGCGGCATCATCACCGCGCAGTTCGACGCCTTTGTCCACGTAGATTTTCGCCAGCGGCGGCAGCAGGCGCATCGCGATGTCCTTGTGCACCAGCAACGTTTCCATGGTGTTGCAGGTGCCGTAGCGTTGGGTCTTGGCGTTGTCGGCGATGCGGATCGCCTTGTCCAGGTCCGCCTTGTCGTCGATATAGACATGGCAAACGCCGTCGAGGTGCTTGAGCACCGGGATGCGGGATTCGCTGGAAATGCGCTCGATAAGGCCCTTGCCGCCGCGCGGCACGATGATGTCGACGTAGTCCTTCATCGTGATCAGCTCGCCCACGGCCGCTCGATCGGTGGTCTCTATCACCTGCACGGCCGTTTCCGGCAATCCCGCCGCTTTGAGGCCTTCATGCACGCAGGCGCCGATCGCCTGGTTGGAGTGGATCGCTTCGGACCCCCCGCGCAGGATGGCCGCATTGCCGGACTTCAGGCACAAACCCGCGGCGTCCGCCGTCACGTTCGGACGCGCCTCATAGATGATGCCGATGACGCCCAGCGGTACGCGCATCCTGCCGACTTGTATGCCGCTCGGGCGGTAACTCATGCCGCTGATTTCGCCCACCGGGTCGGACAGTTGCGCGATCTGGCGCAGGCCTTCCGCCATATCGGCCACGCTCTTCGGCGTCAGCGTAAGGCGATCCACCATTGCCGCCTCGAGACCCTTGGCCCGCGCCGCGTCCACGTCCTTGCGATTCGCATCGAGCAAGCGCGCGATGTCGCGCTCGACGGCCCGCGCCATCGTCATCAATGCGTCAGTTTTCGCGCCGGTTTCGGCCTTCGCCATGGCACGCGACGCAATGCGCGCCGCCCTGCCGATCGAATGCATGTAGGACTGAATGTCCATATTTCTATCCCCGGATACTGGCGCCGATTTTACCCCTATTCGCCGTCTCCCGGCCTTGTTGCGCCGGGCTCATCAGCTCCAGTCCGAGTTGCAGCAGGGCGTCCCAGACGTCGCCACTGGCCAGACCTTTGATCATGCGGTCTATCTCGGCGGCGCGTCGCAGCGCGGCCACCAACTGCGCCTGCGTGCGGCGGCGCAGTGCCGCCGGCATCAAATCCTGCCGGGGTCCCCACACCCGGGCATCGCGCAGGGCTTGCGCAAGCGGGTGGCCGCGAGCCATCGCTGCTTTTACCCTGGCCATGGCACGCGTTTCTTCCGCGATCGCCCACAGCACCAGCGGTGCCGCTGCTCCCTCCGCCTGCAGGCCATCGAGCATGCGCACAAAGTGTGCGCGATCCGAATTGAGCAAGGTCGCGCCGATGTCGAACACGTTGAAGCGCGCCACATCGACGACCGCGTTCTTCACGTCATCGAATGGCAGCGATCCGGCGGGAAACAGCAACGCCAGCTTCTGCACTTCCTGATGCGCCGCCATCAGATTGCCCTCGACGCGGTCGATCAGGAACTCGATGGTCTGCGAATCGGCTTGCTGGTCCTGGAGCGCCAGGCGCAAGGCCAGCCATTGTCCGAGGCGGTCGCGCTTGATCGCGGCGGCCTGCACCGCAACCCCGGCGCTGTCCAGTGCCTCGAACCATTTTGTCTTCTGCGACTGGCGATCCACGCCGGGCAGCGTGATCAATGTAACCGTGTCCTGCGGCAGGGAGCCGGCCAGTTGCTGCAGCGCTTCGCTGCCATCCTTGCCGGGCTTGCCGGACGGAATGCGCAACTCGAGCAATCGCTTCGGCGCAAACAGCGACATGCTGTTGCTTACCATGGCGAGCTCGCCCCAGTCGAAGCCGGACTCGGCGATCAGCACGCGGCGTTCATCGAAGCCCTGCTCCAGCGCCTTTGCACGAATGCGATCGGCCGCTTCCAACGCGAGCAGCAGTTCTTCGCCGTAGACGACGTAGAGGCTCTTGAGTCCGCGGGACAGATGCTGGGCAAGTTGTTCCGAGTCGATGCGCATCGTGGTTACGATGGATTCTGCGGCGCGGGCAATCGCACCGCCGCTTCTTCGATCTTCAGGCGTATGAACTGGCGCCAATGCGTGTCGATGGAGGCGCTGCGGCTGTCGAATTCGGCGGCGATGCTTTCCGCCGCAAACCGGCCGTCGGCAACCATGATTGGCGCCATTTTCTGCACCGGCAGTTCTTCGCCATCGTCTATGCGGCGATGGATGAATCCGGCCGACTCACTCCAGGACAGCACGCGTTCGCGATTCAAACGGTCGTAACAGAGCTGAAACGCGACCACTTCGCCCGCGGCGTCCGTCCATGCGAACAGGTCGAAAAAGTCGTCCTGGAACCAGTGGCGTTCGCGATCGGCATCGTCCTGGCGCACCCGGCGGATTTTCTGCAGCATCTGCGAGCACTCAACCGTTCATGCGTGCCAGCAGCTGCTCGAGCTTTTCGGGATCATCGCTTCTGAGCATCTTCTGGGCTAACACCATGATTTCCTGCAGGTCGGATTTCAGCACCTGCTGCTTCACCGACAACAAGTGTGCCGGATGCATCGAGAACTGCCGAAGCCCAAAGCCGAGCAGCACGCGCGTGAGCCGCACGTCGCCGGCCATTTCACCGCACACGGCGACCGGCACATCGGCGCGGTTGGCACTGCGAATGATATGCGCCACCAGATTGAGCACCGCCGGATGCAGCGGATCGTACAAATGCGCCACGGTATCGTCGGCACGGTCAATCGCCAGCAGGTACTGGATAAGGTCGTTGGTGCCGATCGACAGGAAGTCGAGCTTGCGGGTAAATGTGGAGAGCGACAAGGCTGCCGCGGGAATTTCGATCATGCCGCCGACCTGGATCTTCTTGTCGTAGGCGATTCCGTCCTCGTCGAGGCTGCGCTTGGCTTCCCCGATATGATGCAGTGTCTGGTTGAGTTCGTTCGCCGAGGACAGCATCGGGATCAGGATGCGCACCTTGCCGAAATGCGATGTCTTCAGGATTGCGCGCAGTTGGCGATGAAACATCTGCGGCTCGGCCAGGCACAACCGGATCGCGCGCAATCCCAGCGCCGGATTGGGCGCGACGCGCTCGGCGGCATCGACATGTTTGTCCGCACCCAGATCGAATGTGCGGATGGTGACCGGGCGGCCATCCATGCCCTGAACGACGCGCCGGTAGGCTTCGAACTGCTCGTCCTCGCTCGGCAGGTCGCCGCGATTCAGGTAGAGGAATTCCGTACGGAACAGGCCGACGCCGTCGGCGCCGGCCTCCTTCGCGCCGGCGACATCGTCGGGCAGTTCGATGTTGGCGTGCAGTTCGACGGACGTGCCGTCGAGCGTGGTCGTTTTGGTTTTCCTGATCCGCTTGAGCTTGAGGCGCTCGAGTTCCCATTGTTCCTGGCGCAGTTGGTATTCGGCGAGCACCGTCTTGTCCGGATTGACGATGACCACGCCGCTGCTGCCGTCGATGATCAGGACTTCGTTCTCGCGGATCAGCGTGCGCGCGTGATGCAAGGCCACCACCGACGGGATGTTCAGGCTGCGGGCGATGATCGCGGTATGCGAGGTCGCGCCACCGAGATCGGTGACGAAGCTGGCGAACTGATGACTCTTGAACTGGATGACGTCGGCGGGGGACAGGTCGTGCGCGACGAGAATGCTGTTTTCTTCCGGCGCGCTGCGCGCCAGCACCTGGCCGGGGCGGCCCATGAGCACCTTCAGAATGCGTTCGACGACCTGGACGACATCCGTCTTGCGATCACTGAGATAGCCATCTTCGATGCTCTCGAACTGGTCGATCAGCGCATCCATCTGCAGCTTGAGCGCCCACTCGGCGTTGCACTGCAAGGATTCGATCAGCTGCTTCGGCATTTCCGACAGCGTCGGATCGTCGAGAATCATCAGATGCACGTTGAGAAAAGCTTCGAACTCGGCCGGCGCGCCCGAGGGGATATGCTCCCCGAGGCTGGCGAGTTCCGCGCGGGCCGTGACGACGGCGGCGTCGAAGCGGGCCTTTTCTTCGGCAACGCCTGATTTGGAGATGTCGTAGTGGGCGACCTCGAGCTGGGCATGAGAAACCAACTGCGCATGCCCTATCGCAATGCCGCCCGAAACGCCGATGCCGTGAATGGTGAAGCTCATAAGAACCAGGCGCGAGGCACGAGGCGCGAGGCGCGAGGACCGACACGGTTCTTGCCAGTGCCTGGCGCCTCGTGCCTCGTGCCTTGCACTTCGGTCATTCCCCTTCCCCGAATTTGTCGTTGATCAGTCCCACCAGCGCCGCCATGGCCTGGTCTTCATCGGGGCCGTCGATTTCGATTGCCACCAGCGACCCCTTTGCCGCGGCCAGCATCATCACGCCCATGATGCTCTTGGCGTTGACCTTGCGGCCGTCCCTGGTTATCCAGACTTCGGCCGTGAACTGGCCCGCCATCTGCGTGAGCTTGGCGGACGCGCGGGCGTGCAGCCCGAGTTTGTTGACGATCTCAATTTCCCGTTGCTGCATTTCTCACCTGCGGAATGGGCATTTGCATGACCCCTTCTATCCCGCCGGAGATGGCCTTGGCCACGACGGTTTTCAAGGGCTCGTTGCGATAAGTCAGTGCGCGCACCAGCATGGGCAGGTTCACACCGGCCACGCCTTCTGTTCTTCCGGGTATGAGCAGCTTGCAGGCGATGTTGCTCGGGGTCGCGCCGTATACGTCTGACAGAATCAGGACTCCGCTGCCTTCATCCAGGACGCGAAGCAACTTGATCGCCTGCGGCAGCACGACCTGCGGATCGTCATGCATGCCCACGCCGATCTGCATCAGTTGCGCAGGCCGTCCGCCCATCACATGGCTCGCGCTGTGAATCAGGCTTTCACCGAGCGTACCGTGAGCGATGATCAGTATTCCAACCATGAGTCCCTGTTAGCTTTGACCGGGATGAAGATGCGGATTCTACCTTTGCAGGCCAGGGTGCGATTGGGCGAGGTCGAACCGGAACGCGATGCCGGCGAGCTCACTTCTTGCGTTTAACCGTTTTTTCGAGCGCATCGATCATCAGGGCGGCGACATTGAATCCGGTCTGGTCGGCTATTTCGCGCATGCAGGTGGGGCTTGTCACGTTGACTTCGGTCAGATAGTCGCCGATCACGTCCAGCCCGACGAGCAGCAGGCCCGCCGCCTTCAACTCGGGCCCCAGCGCGCGCGCAATCTCCAGGTCGCGGGCGGACAGCGGTTGTGCCACGCCTGTGCCACCCGCAGCCAGATTGCCCCGGGTTTCGCCCTGCTTCGGGATGCGTGCCAGCGAGTAGGGAACCGGTTCGCCGTCGATAACCAGTACGCGCTTGTCTCCCGCGGCGATCTCCGGGATGAACCTCTGCGCCATGACCGTGCGCTGGCCATTGTGCGTCACTGTCTCGATCACGACGCCAATGTTGTAGTCCTGACGATGCAGGCGGAAAACGGAAATGCCGCCCATGCCGTCCAGCGGCTTGACGACGATGTCGCCGTACTCGGCAAGGAAATCACGGATCAGCGCTTCTTCGCGCGTGACCAGGGTCGGTACGGTGAACTTCGGGAATCTGGCGATCGCCAGTTTTTCATTGTGATCACGCACCGCCCGCGGGTTGTTTATTACCCACGCGCCCTGCCGCTGCGCCAACTCCAGCAAATAAGTGCTGTAGATGTATTCCATGTCGAAGGGCGGATCCTTGCGCATCATCACGACGTCGAAGGTCTCGAGCCCGACAGCCACGCGTTCGCCAATCCGATACCAGTGTTTGGCATCGGACGTCAGCACGAGATCCCGTGCATAGCCGAGCACCTTGCCATCTCGCAGCACCAGATCTTCCTGTTGCAGCGACGCCAGCGTATGCCCGCGGGAAGCCGCTTCCTGCATCATCGCGTAAGACGAGTCCTTACAGGTCTTGATGCTGTCGAGCGGATCGAGGACGAAGGCAATTTTCATTTTGTAGGTGTCCAGGGGGCGCCAGCCCGACCGTCCATACGGGCGACTGTTGCACGCGCACAACGCGGAGTCCCGTTCATCTGTTCAAATCGGCGATGAATCGTAGGTGGTCCTTCCCGACCTGCCTTTCAGGCTGCCGTTGCAAATCTCTCAGGGTGCTTGCGCGACGAGGAACGTTCATGTGCGTCAATAGGTTGGGAGCGCTGGATTGTAGCAGACGTGTCTGCGGCAGCTTGCCCTCTCCCCACCTCAAAGTTTCCCTATAAGAAAAAAAGCTTCCTGTTGGTATTGACTAACTTCACCGGCATCGTCACCATCAAACCCCGATCCGAATTTGTTTTTTCTTCTTCATGCCCCTCAGGCTGCTGCGCTTTGCCCTGAATTCCGAGTACCCGGAACCGCGCATGTTTCGCACTCCGGAGCGGCTGAAGACCAGCTACGACGTGGTGATCATCGGCGCTGGCGGACATGGCTTAGCGGCTGCTTACTATCTTGCCAAAGACCATGGAATAACCAATATAGCCGTGTTGGAGAAGGGCTATATCGGTGGCGGCAACACCGGTCGCAACACCACCATCGTGCGCTCCAACTACCTGACCCCCGAGGGCGTGGCGTTCTATGACGCCTCGGTGCAACTGTGGCAGGACCTTGCGACCGATTTCGACCTGAATCTTTTCTATTCGACGCGAGGCCACTTCACGCTGGCCCATACCGATTCAGCCATGCGCACCATGCGCTGGCGTGCGGAAGTCAACAAACACCTCGGCGTCGACAGCGAATTGGTGGGGCGCAAGGAGATCGAAGAAGCCTGTCCGCAAATGGACCTTTCCTGCGGCGG
>WNFM01023095.1_pt1 | contig 18112 bp, 18 predicted proteins | sample 5400271 | NCBI WGS metagenome assembly WNFM01 (sample SAMN13153352, study PRJNA577476) | soil metagenome | isolation source: 60 cm saprolite on Douglas fir-dominated hillslope | place: USA:California | collected 2013-09-17 | reverse complement strand
GAGCCACGGCGCGCGACCGCCGGCGTACGGGAACGTGTACTCCCAGCCGATGCCGCCGCTCGCCTGATAGACGCCGCGCGCGACGAGCGCGTCCGCCAGACGTTGCGATCCTTCGATGTCGCCCGCCGCGACGCGTGCGTTCAGCGCGCCGAAGTTTGCGAGCGGATGAAACTCGAAGCAGCGTCCGGCGAAGTAGCGGTAGACGATGCCGTCCGCGTCGGCGATGTCGGTCTTCGGCGCCGGGGCGAAGTGCTTGAGGAAGTAGTCGTCGTTCGCCTTCAGCTCGCCGATCAGTGCGAGTGCGCGCGGCTCGGTCATCTTGCCGGCGAACGACGCGATCTCCCCGAGTGCAACGCTGACGTGCTCGCGCCTGCCGCTCGGCAACGTGCGCGCGAGATACGCGGCGCGGCGAACTTCGGCGCGGCCACGCTCCTTCGTCGTCGGCGTGACGCGGGAGGTTGCAAGAGCTTTCAGCGCCGAGCGCTCGAGTGGGGTGACCGAGGACGCCGGTGTCGCACCAGCGAGAGTGACTGCGACCGCCGAAGCGGCGATGAGCGTGCGACCCCTCACGCAGTCACTGACGATAGCGGCGATCGAGAGTTAGTTCGCAACCTCGCGTTCCCACTCGTTCAGCAGCGATTCGACGTGATGGCGCTGGGCGTCGTTGAAGTCCATTCCCCGCAGCAGCCGCCGCGCTTCGGAGGGGTCGTTGTTCGCAATTGACGCCTCGAGCCGCTCGCGCGTGGGCGTCGCCTCCCGCAGTTGGCGGCGGAGCCAGCGGAGCAGCGAGACAGTCGTCGCCGTGGTCACAGCTGCTTCTGCCAGATCTCGAGTCGCTGATCCGTGACGAACCCGAGGCGCTCGTAGAGCTGCGGCGCGCCTGTCGGGTTCGTCGAGTCGACCTTCAGCCCGACCCGGTCGACGCAACGCTCTGCGTAGGCGCGGAACGCGTGGCGGAGCAGCGCCTTCGCGAGACCACGCCCGCGCTCGCTCTCGCGCACGACGATGTCCTTCACCCAGCCGCGCCGGTCGGTCGCTCGCCAGTGCAGTGCGCACGCGATCAGCTCACCGTCGCGCTCGACGAGGAACCACAGCTCGGGATCGAAGTCGTCGTGGTCGGTCATGAACGTTAGCCAGCCTGCGTGGCTCCGCCCGACGAAGGTCGGATCCCAGCCGGCGTACTGCTCGTCGAGCAGCGCATGCACGCGCTCGGCGTCCGCGTCCGTGTAGGTGCGAACGGTGACGCCCTCGGGCCACATGGGCTCCGGAAGATCGTCGTCGATCGCCCGCCACATGCGCAGGATCTGACGGTCGAGCGCGTAGCCGTTGCGCTGCACCGCGCTATAGAGCGGCGCATCCTCCGGTGCGGAGACCACCTCGACGTGCGGAAAGCCGCGAATGCGCGCCTGCTGCTCGATGTGGGCGATCAGGGCGTCCCCGACGTCGGGATCCTTGGCGGCGTGGACGAAGTCCTGGTTCTCGTCGAGGCTTGCGTAGCCCGCAATCGCGCCGCCCGCGACCGCCACCCAGTTGTCCGTTGACGGTGCGTCCCAGCGCTGCCGCAGGAACGCGGGCTGCTCGGAGGCGATGCCGAACGCGGCGCGGCTGCGCGCGGTCAGCAGGTCGAATACCGCCTCGAAATCGGCGTCGGTCACGGGCCGGATGCCAGTCACGGAGCAACGGTACTCTGCCCTGAGCGCCCCCATCGTCTAGTGGCCTAGGACTCCGGCCTTTCACGCCGGCAGCACGGGTTCGAATCCCGTTGGGGGTATTGCACTAACCCGGGCGGTTAGCTCAGCTGGGAGAGCGCCTCGTTTACACCGAGGAGGTCGGCGGTTCGATCCCGTCACCGCCCATTTTGGCCTGGCGCACGGGACGGGCGGAGCGCTAGGATTGCTGTCGGGATGGCGGTTCGGCTGTCCTCTCACAAGTTGGGGGTATGGCGTGATGATCGAGGCTCAGCGGAACAGGTCGAAGCCGCGTATTCGGAGACTCATCGTCGCGTCCATGCTGTTCATAGCGCTGGCCGGTGCTACGCAGACGCTTGCCGACAATGGCGGCGGGCCCGGCTGGAACATGATCGGCAACGACTCTGCGAACAGTCGCGCCAACCCGCTCGAGTCGACGATCACGCCGGCGACTGTGAATCGCCTCGCAGTGAAGTGGATCGCGCCGACCGCGGGTGACGTCTCGGCGACCCCGGCGGTCGTGGACGGGGCTGTCTACTTCGGTGACTTCGGTGGCATGCTCTGGAAGCTCGACGCCGTCACGGGCAACGTGATCTGGTCGCACCCCGTCTCCTACTACACGGGGATCGCCAACGATCTCGCGCGCACGAGCCCGGTCGTCGCGGGGAACACGCTGATCGTCGGAAGCCTGCTGCGCCCGGTCTTGCTCGGGATCGATGCCACGACGGGAGAGCTGTTGTGGAAGACACAGGTGAACCCGGACACGCAGGTGGCCGGACACGGGATCATGACCGGCTCGCCGATCCTGGCCGGCGACACCGTCTACACCGGCGTTTCTGCCTCCGGCGCCTCGAATCCCGCCACCGCGACGTTCCGCGGCAACATCGCCGCCGTGCAGGCGCAGACCGGCAAGCTGCTCTGGGAGAGCTTCTCGGTGCCGAGCAACGGCGGCAGTCCCGGCGGCTATGCCGGACGGCCTCGTGATCGGCACGTTCGGTCAGCCGTACACCGAGCCGCCGTCGGTCAAGGCGTGTAACGCGGCCGATCCCAACGGCTTCAGTGAGCAATGCGAGCAGCCCGGGTCCTTCATCGACTCGATCGTGGCGTTCGATCTGAAGACGGGCGCGCCGGTGTGGTCATACCGTGTCCTGGGCGATGCGGCCTGGCAGCGCGCGTGCGCATCTCAACCGCCTGCGGTGACCTGGTGTGCGCCCGAGTCCAACAACCCGTTGCATCACGGCGATGCGTGGGACCTCGGCGGCTCCGGAGCAAACGTCTTCCAGATCGGCAGCGGGAAGAGCAAGCGCACGGTCGTCGGCGTCGGGGAGAAGAGCGGCGTGTACGTCGTCCTCGACGCGAAGACCGGAGCGTTCATCTGGAACACGTTGGTCGGTCCGGGCGGCGATCAGGGCGGCTTCGAATGGGGCACGGCGTACGACGGCAGCCGGATCTACGTCTCGCTCACGAACCAGCACCACATCCCGTACCGCCTAACCGAGGACGGAACGCTCACCGGCACGACCGTGACCGGCGGCTCCTGGGCCGCGCTCGATCCCGCAACCGGCAAGATCATCTGGCAAACCGCTGACCCGCAACTCGAGACGACGTCCGCGTTCCCCTCGCCGGTCGGAGTTTGGGACCTCGCGCCTGTCAGCACCGCCAACGGTGTTGTCTACGCGTCGTCGATGGCCAAGACGGGGAACGAGTTCTACGCCCTCGATGGCGCAACCGGGAAGATCCTCTGGTCGGCCCCCGCCGTCCGCCCGGACGGCACCGACAGCTCGGTCAACTCAGGCCCGGCGATCGTGAACGGAACGGTCTACTGGGGCACGGGATACGCCCGGGCCCCGGCCGGAGAAGGCAACGGCAACGACCGGCTCTACGCGTTCAGCATCGAAGGGCAATAACCGTCTGCGCGTCAGCAATCTGCACCGATCTGCCCGGAGAGGTAGATGCGGGAGACCTGCACGCCGCCCTCGCGCGGCTCGGAGACCGTCAGGTCCGTGGTGGGATCGCCGTAGATCGACGACGCGCCCTCGACCCTGACCGGAAGTTCGGCGGAGCCATTCGGCGGTACGCAGACGGTCGCGTCGACGGACACTTCGTTGGCGCCCGCGACCACGCTTGAGCCGCCTACCGTCAGCGGCCGGGCGGTGATCCCGCTGGGTGCGAAGGCGGAGACGGTCACCGTCCGCGTCACCCTTCGATCCTGGCCGGGGTACGCATAGACGCGGATGTGCGCCCCGATGCCCGGCTTCGTCCACCCGTCGTCGTAGAGGCCCGTCGTCGTCCAGTCCGCGCGCCACGGGAGCTCGGGATGCACGAGGAACACGTTGCGGTTGTTCGTCGCGACGGTGCCCGCGATGTGGAAGCGCGCATCGGCGACCGCCTGCAGGACGTCGCCCGGCGGCGAGATGCTCGCGCGGCCGACGCGGTCGAACGTCAACGCGAGCTTCGGGAACGTGCTCGGCGTCCACTCGAACTCGGCGGGGATCCCGGCCGTGCGATCGGCCGAGACGTTCCAGAACTCCATATCCCACCAGTACGCGGCACTCGACCAGTAGTCGCCCGGCACGACTGGGTACGGGACCATCGTGACGTTCGCGTCGCGCCCGACGATCTTGTCCACCCACGCGAGCTGCGAGCTCGGGTCGACGGTCAGCGGCCGGCCGGCGGTGCCGTCGACGCGGAACAGCCGCTCGACGGCGTATCCGGTCTCCGCGGTCGTGAGGAGGAGCGCGAGCACCGCGAGCGGAACTGCGGCGCGGCGACCGAGCAGGACACCTGCTTCGAGGATCGCGGCTCCGGCGACGAGTGACGCGACGACGAGGAAGCTGCGTGCGCCCGCGAGCCCCCCGAGCTCCCGGCGCAGGTAGCCGTCGATGATCGACACCGGCGTGTCGACGTTCAGCTTGTCGAAGACCGGAAGGGGCGCCCCCGCGAAGCCGATCACGAGCACCCCGACGGGGACGAGGAGCTTCCACGACGCCCGGTCCCACGAGGCGAGCCCGGCTGCGAACGCGATCGCGAACACCGGTGCGAGATAGAAGATGTAGCGGTCGCGCACGAGACCGCCGCCGAAGCGGACGTTGAACGACGCCACCTCGAGCGTGAGTGCCGCGGTTGTCAGCAGAGCGAGGATCGCGAACGGATCGCGTCGCAACAGCCACGCGCCGCCGACGATGAACGGCACGAGTCCGAGGCCGACTGCGACGGCTGCCAGATGCGAGAAGAACGACGGCACGACCGCGGCCGGCAACGGGTTGCCGCTTGTCGTCGAGCCGTACGTTCCGAGTGGGTTGTGCCCCAGTGCGAGCGCGACGAGCGCGATCACCGCTCCGGCCGCGTAGACGACGACGAGCAGACGGTGCTCGCGCCACCGCTTCGCGAGCATCACGGCGAGCACCGCCGCGAGCACGATGAATTGCGTGCGCGCGGTGATCGCGACCACGAGGGCGAGCGCAGCGAGCGCGTCGTGCCGCCGCGAGGGCGACGTGATCGCGACGTGGAACGCGAGCAGCGCCCAGAGGAAGGCCGGGTACGCCACGGTGCCGGTCAGCAGGAACGATGCGAGCACGAGCCACGGGACGGCCACTGTCAACGCCGCCGCGAGTGCGGAGGCCCAGACACTGCGCGTGACGTGAAGCGCGAGCGCGTACGCCGGGATCGCGGCCGACGTGATCACGAACGCGTTGAGCACGTGCGCGCTGTGCAAGCCGTCGGCCACGGTGCCGGTCGCGAATACCGGCGCGAGCACGAGCGGGTAGAGCTGGTTGAGGTTCGCGATCGCAACGTCGTGGACGCGCGGGAACGGCGAGTGCAGCCGCGCGATGCTCAACGAAAGCCGCTCGTACAACAGTTCGTCGGTCATCACGAACCAGTCGGCGACGCGGCTCGTTATCCACGCGAGCGCTACTCCAAACATCAACCAGAGTGCGATTGCAGGTGCGAAACGCTTCATGGAGTCCCCTCTTTACACGACCCTCAAGAGACCTCGCTACGGTCCCCCGGTTCGCCCGCCCAGGGATAACAAAAGGGAGGATCTGCCTGTGCCGAAGCCCGCACGCTTTGCGCTCCTAGCGCTCATTGCACTTCTGGCCGCTCCGGCCGCGACGGCCGTTGCCGCCCAGAAGATGCCGATCGGGTTTTTTGACGACCCGACGTTCCGCTGGTCTCCTGACCGCGCTGAAAATCTCCGGCAGGCAAGCGTCGCCGGTGCTTCCGTGATCCACACCACCGCGAGCTGGGCCGGCATCGCGCCGACCAAGCCCGCGAACGCCGCCAACGGCGACGATCCCGCGTACAAGCTCGCGGATCTCGACGAACTGGTCTTCCAGTCAGGCATCTACGGCCTCCGCGTGATGATCGACATCAACGGGACGCCCAAGTGGGCGAACGGGGGCAAGGCGCCGAACGTGATGCCGACGCGCCTCGGCGACCTGACCACGTTCGCGAAGATGCTCGCGACCCGGTACAACGGCCGTCAGGGCCACGGAACGGTCGCGCTCTGGTCGGTGTGGAACGAGCCGAACCTCCAGCTCTTCCTGACGCCGCAGTTCGTCGGCAAGACGATCGTCGGCCCGTCGAACTACGCGAAGCTCTACAAGGCCGCGTATGCCGGGATCAAGTCAGGCAACTCCCTGGCGAAGGTCGCGATCGGTGAGACGTCCGCACGCGGCCGTGACAAGCCGATCGCCGGCATCAGCGCGTCGATTGCTCCGGGCACGTTCGCCAAGTACCTGGCGAAGGTGCCGGGGCTGAAGTTCGACGCGTGGGCCCACCATCCGTACCCGACGTCACCGAACCTGCCGCCGACGCAGAAGGTGCGGAATCCGAACGTCGCTCTCTTGACGCTGCCGCCGTTCGAGAAGAACCTGAAGACGTACTTCCATCGCAGCGTGCCGGTGTGGATCACGGAGTACGGCCACGAGACCAAGCCGCCGGACCCGCACGGTGTGTCGTACGCGCTGCAGGCGAAGTACGCGGTGCAGGCGCTGACGATCGCGAAGAACGATCCGAACGTGCAGATGTTCATCTGGTTCGTGTTCCACGACAGCGCCGGCAATCCGTGGCAGAGCGGCCTCTATGGCTCGCACAACGACCAGAAGCCGGCCTACGACCCGTTCGGCGCGCTCGCGCGCCTGATCGACGGGACGATGACGACGATCACCGCGGGCTCGACGCCGCGCGTGACGATGTACATGCCGTACCTGGCGTATTACTCACAGCCGGGGGCGGAGATCGGATTGACCTACGTCGTGCGCGACGGCAGCAACACGGTGGCCGTCGGGCAGCCGGTCTCGGCGCTTGCCGGCGACCAGTCGATCACGTTCGGCCCGGCGTTCACGCCGGCGCAGGGCAAGACCTACACCGTGACCGCAACGGCGAACGAGCCGAACGGCCACACCGAGACACGCACCGCGCTGATCAAGGTCAGCTGATCGCGTAGATCACGCCTCGGCCCCAGTCGGCGACCAGTAGGTCGCCGCTGGGGTCGACGGCGAGTGCAAGCGGGTGATCGAAGCCGGTGGCGAACGTCGTCACGTGCCCGCGATGGATGCGCACGACCCCGCGGCCGTGGTTTCTGTGGAGGTACTCACCCCACTCGGCGACGAAGAGGTCGCCGCGCCACGAGGCGATGCCGTCTGCGGACGAGTGCGGCTCGAGGTACGCGATTGGCGGCGTGACGCCGGCGCAGTTGCCGGTCAGCCTCTTCAGCGCGTAGCTCGGCCAGCAGTCCGGCCAGCCGTATTTCGCGCCCTGCCGGACGCGCACGACCATCTCCGCAGGCTCGGAGGGGCCGAGCTTGTCCTTTCCGTTCACGGTCGCGTAGAGCGTCCGGCCGACGAACACGAGCCCGTACGGGTTGCGGAGGCCCGATGCGACGACGCGAAGATCGGTGCCGTCAGGGCGGAACGAGAGGATCGCGGCGCCGCGCGGGTCGCTCTCCAAGCAGGCGTCGCACGTCGAGCCCGAGCCGAGGTAAAGACGCCCGTCGGGACCCGCCACGATCGCGTCCTGCTGGTGCTCCTTGTACGGCAGGCCGCGCACGACTGTGCGCCGCGCGCCGTTCGGCGTGAACAGCTGCACACGGCCGCTCTCCGACGCGTAGAGCTTCCCGTCGTGCCAGAGCAGGCCAAGCGGCACGACGAGCTTCGACGCGAAGAGGCGCGGGCGGCGCGTGCCCGAGACGACCGAGACGATCTCGCCCGTGTCCTGCGAGACGTAGAGGCGCCCGTCGGGACCGAACGCCATCGCCGTCGGATGCGTGAGCCCAGTCGCGAACGTGGTGACGTGGTAGCCCGGCGGCACGTGCACTGCGGCCGCGAGCAATGCTGCGAGCAGCAGCCTCACGCGCGCAGGAGCCGGAGCACGACCGCAACCGCAGCGACCGCCGCCGCCACCCCGACGGCAGCGAGCAGCACGCCGGACGAGGCAGATACGCCGGCAGTCGCGAGCAGCATGAAGTTGACGAGGAGCGCCGCAGAGACGAGCGCGCCCAGCGTCCCAACGCGGCGCACGGTCAACGAGCGCTCGGCCGCGATGCGCGCGTCGTGCTCGATCGACCAGCTGGCGAGCTCGGCGGCGAGCAGGAGCAGCACGCCGACCGCAGCCGCCCAGCCGTCGACCACGTCGTTGCCCTCACGTGCAATGAGATAGCCGCCCCCGACGAGCAGGATCGACCACGGGATCGTTGCCGGCCACCGTAGGACCAGTCCCAGCAGGAGCAACCCGAGGCCGACCGCGCCGAGGCCCACGCCGGGTCCGGCAAACCGGCCGCCGTTCGTCGCGACGTAGGCGATCGCCGCACCGAGCGCCGCAACGGCGCCGAGCGCGGTGATCAGACGCGCGCGTGCCGGGCGTAACGCCTGAATTCCCGCACCTCCTCGAGGACGGCCTGCAGCGGCGTGTCGTCGCGCCACTCGGCGACCGCGACGCCCGCGCTCTGCAAGCGGTGGCGCAGCGCGTCGCGGCGCAGCGTCCAGATGTCGTACGCAACCGAGTCGAGACCGGACGCCGGGCGCGGTGTGAACGGGACGGGGGAGACGTCGATCACGGTGAGGTCGTAGCCGCGCGCGCGCAGATCGAGGAGCGCGCCGACCGAGCGGCCGTCGAGCAGCGGCGAGAGCGCGATCACCATGGCGTTCGGCGGGAGCGTCCGCCGCGGGATCACGTCGATCTCCTTCCAGTAGTACGAGAGCACGACCTGCGTGTCGAGCAGTGCGTCGACGATGCGGTAGAGCTGCACCGTCCCCATCCCGGGCACGAGCCAGCGCAGAATGCCGCCGAACGCGATCAAGCCCACGCGGTCGCGGCGTCCGACGTACGCGTTCGCGAGAGTCGCCGTCGCGCGCACCGCGAGGTCGAGCGTGCCCTCGTCACCGCTGCGCGCCTCCGCGAACGAGTCGACGAATAGAATGACGTCGGTGTTCCGTTCCGGGTGGCTCTCGTTCACCCACAGCTCGCCGCGGCGCGCGCTCGACCGCCAGTTGACGCGCTTCAGCGGGTCGCCCGCAGCCCACGGCCTGATGTCCGCGAACTCGATCCCTTCGCCCTTGTGCCGCGAGACCTCGTTGCCGGTGAACACTTGTGTCTCCCGCGGCTGCAGCACCCGCCGGAGCACGTCCTCGCGCGGATACACGCGCAATTCGGGCCGTGTTGCGGCGACCGTCTCCCAGACGAGCAGGCCGAGCGGGTCGCGAGCGCGGGCGTAGGACGGCCCGAGCACATGGCCCCCCCAGCGGGCCGCGCCGAGACTGAGCTCCAGTTCGCGCCGCTCGCCGGCCGCCAGGTGGAGAGAGACCGGGTTCTTGCCATCGCGCACCTCGATCCCGTCGGGGAGGCGCAGGTAGAAATCGAGCCGGTCGACGGCGGTCGAGGACTCGAGGATGATCCGCGCGCCGACCTCGTCACCTTCGAGGGCGCGATCCTCGTCCAGGTGGACGTGGATCCGCAGCCGCGGCGGCGTCGCGAGCGCGAGCCCGGCTGCGAGCGCGAGCAGAAACGGCGCGGTCAGCGCGACGAGCTCGGGGCGGGCGAAGACGAGTGCCGAGAGCAACCCGGCGGCCGACAGCCCCGCGTAGCCCGCGAGCTTCGGCGTCGCCCAGCGCGTCACGTCCGCGCAGTGAGGTCTTCGGCCGCAGGCGTCGGCACGGTGTCGAGCCGCTCCTGGACGACGTCCTCGGCCGACACGCGCTGCACCCACAGCTCGGGCCGCAGCGTCAGCCGGTGCGCGAGTGCCGGGACGGCGACCGACTTGACGTCGTCCGGCGTCACGTAGTCGCGTCCGTCCAGCGCCGCGCGGCAGCGCGACAGCTTGAGGAGCGCGAGCGAGCCGCGCGGTGACGCGCCGACCTGGATCGACTGCGCGTCGCGCGTCGCCGCGACGATGTCGACCATGTAGAGGCCGACGGGCTCCGACACGTAGACGCTCTCGATCGCGGCCTGCATCGCGAGCAGCGTGTCGCGGTCGACGAGCGGCGTGAGCTGCAGCTCGTCCGTGCCGCGCTCGGCGCGGTTCGCGAGCATCTGCCACTCGTCCTCGCGCGCGGGGTAGCCCACCGACATGCGGAGGATGAAGCGGTCGAGCTGCGCCTCCGGCAGCGGATAGGTGCCCTCGTACTCGATCGGGTTCTGTGTCGCGAGGACGAGGAAGGGCGGGCCGAGCCTGCGGGTCTGCCCTTCTGTCGTCACCTGCCGCTCCTGCATCGCCTCGAGCAGCGCGGCCTGTGTCTTCGGCGGGGCACGGTTGATCTCATCGGCGAGGAGGAGATTGGTTGAAGACCGATGAGCCGGTCACGTCTGACGGCATCAGGTCCGGGGTGAACTGGATCCGGGAGAAGTCCAGCGACGTCACCTGCGCGAACGACCGCGCCATCAGCGTCTTCGCGAGCCCGGGGTAGTCCTCGATCAGGACGTGGCCGTCGGCGAGCAGCCCGAGCATCAGCAGCTCGAGCGCTTCGCGCTTGCCGAGCACGACTCTCTCGACTTCGTCGAGGACACGGTTGCTGAGGTCGCCGACTTCGGTCAGGTTCACCGGCCCATCCTTTCAAGGTCGCTGACGAGAGCGCGCAGTTCTGCTTGCTTGATGCCTGGCGCGAATCGATCGTCGGGCTCGGTGCGGTCCGGGCGCAGCAGGTCCCACCACCGGCCGAGCGTGTCGGGACCGGAGGTCTTCCCGGTGCGCTCGAGGCGGCATTGTGCGATCTCGCGTAGGTGTGGCAGCAGCCGCACGTGCAGGTCGTACGCCGTCGCCGTTGCGAGTGTCACCTCGCGCTGCGTTCGCTCGAGCTCCTGGAGCGGACGCTCGCGCCGGCCGGAGTCGGCGAGCGCGCGGTCGAGCTCGGAACGCAACCGCCGTGGTACTGCGTCTCCGGCGGCGGCGACGATCCCGAGCATCAGCAACGCACCGAGCAGGAAGACATAGATGTGGAGCGTCACGCTGCGCAGGTTCGGCTGTGCGAGTGCGACGTAGCCGCAGATCAGCGACGAGAGGAAGAACAGCACGATCAGGTCGAGGAGGTGACGCCTCACGCGCGCGGCCCCTGGAGATCGTCGCGAATCTCGCGCAACGCGCCGATCGCGTCCTGCTTCATCGACGCGTCGATCTCGTGTCGGCTGAACTTCGCCTGCTCGAAGAGCGAGGTGAGTCGACTGACCGAGTCGCCACGCGACGTGAGTCCGAGCAGGATCCGTCGCAGATACTCGACCGGCGTCTCGCTCGGTCTGCGCTTCAGCCCGTTGCGAGCAAGCACCGTTTCCATCCGCGCGTACGCCGCGATCACCGCGCGCCGCGCGTCGGGCTCGTTTTCCAGGTCGCCGATCGCGTCGCCGATCGACGCGGCGAAGTCTTCGGCGACCGACTGCTCGCGGTCGAGCGGCACCGCAGTGCGCCGTTTGCGCGTGCGCCACACGTAGTACAGCCACCCGGCGCCGACGGCGATCACGACGAGTGAGATCCAGAGCACGGTGTACTCGAAGTGGGGCTCGATCGCCGCGGCGTGCCCACTCGCTCCGTGGATCGCCTTCCTCTTCCCGCTCAGCCCCTTCAAGTGCGGAACCCGGAAGTGGTGATGGTGGCGCTTGAGGTAGATGACGACGAAGGCGAGCGCGCCGAAGAAGAACAGCATCCCGATGCTCTCGATCGTGCGCTGCCGGTAGCTCTTGCGCCCAACCTCGCCTTCGCGCGCCTGCATGATGAAGCCGTACGCGGCGACGGGGATCATCAGCACGAACACGATCAGGAACGCCGTGAAGGCGTAGCTGACGTACCCGGGCGTCGGTGCCGCCTGCGACTGGTGCCCCAGGCCGCTGCGGCTCGCGAATGCGACGACCCCGAGCAGCGCGAGCAGCCCGAAGGCAACGAGCGCCAAGCGAATGCTGCGTCCGGTGGCGGGGGGCTCCATAGGCTCTGAACTTAGACGCGGTAGGCCGGGATTCGTTGTTACGGGATCGTTAGTCTGGCTCCGTGGCTGCACTGGAGGGGAAACGGGCGATCGTCACCGGCGCGTCAAGCGGCATCGGCGCGGCCACCGCGCGGGAGCTCGAGCGGGCGGGGGCGCGGGTCTACACCGGCTCGCGCCGCGACGGCAACCTCGACGTGACCGATTCGGAGAGCACCAAGCGCTTCGTCGAAGCGGCTCTCGCGGAGCTCGGCGGTCTCGACATCCTCTTCAACAACGCGGGGCTCTCGCGCGGCCGTGACCCGGTATGGGACTCACTGGAGGAGGACGAGCGCGAGGTGATCGAGACCAACGTGCTCGGCCTGATGCGCATGACGCGTCTCTGCCTTCCCTACCTGATCGCAGAGGGCGGCGGCCACATCGTGAACATGGGCTCGGTCGCGGGCATCTGGGCGTATCCGAGCGGCTCGTCGTATGTCGCGTCCAAATTCGCCGTGCACGGCTACACGCGCGCGCTGCGCGACGACCTGCAAGGCAAGCCCGTGCGCGTCACGAACGTCGCCGCCGGGATCGTCGAGACCGAGTTCTCCAAGGTGCGCTTTAAGGGCGACGAGGAGAAGACATTGCCGAGTGCGTGCTCTTCGCGCTCACCCGGCGCCCGAACGTCAACATCGACGAGATCCTCGTCCTGGCGCTCGCTCAGGTCTCAGGCGGGAACATCCTGCGGGACTAGACGCCGCTCGAGCGTACGCACGTCGCGCGAGAGCAGCACCAGCGAGGTCGCGCCGACGATCAGAACCGCTGCCCCGATGAACGTCGCACGTGTGCCGATCGCTGCGGCGATCGGGCCCGCCACGGCGTAGCCGATCGGCATCAGCACCCACGAACCGAGTGCGTCGTAGGAGGCGATGCGCGACAGCAGCTCCTTCGGAATCTCCTGCATATACGTCGTGTCCCAGAGCACCCCGAAGATCTCGACTCCGAAACCGGTGAGGAACGCACCGGCGATCACGACCGGCAGTGGCGCCGGGATCGCGAGCGCGACGACGATGATCGCGAGGGAGAACACGCTATAGGTCGCGACTCGGAGGATGCGACGAGGCTGCCAGCGCAGCATCATCACGCCGCACGCGATCACGCCGACGGTCATCGCCGTCAGCACGGCGGCCCATCCCGCCGCGCCGCCCAGGTGCTTTTGCGCGACCTCCGGCCCGAGCACGTTGACGACACCCGTTTCGGCCGCGTTCACGATCCCGAACTGGAGCACGATCGCCCAGAGCCACGGCCGTGACCAGAAGTCGTGCCAGCCCTCCCGCAGCTCGTGCAGCACGCTGCTCCCCTCCATCCGGAGGCCCGCGGGCAGTCGCATCAGCCCGAGCGCGCCCGCGGCGAGCACGTAGCTGGCCGCGTCCACCGCGATCGCGACACCGGGGCTCGTGGCGGCGACGATGATCCCGCCGATCGCGAGGCCCGTCACGTTCGTGATGTTGATCGCCAGCCGAAGCGTCGCGTTCGCCTGCTGCAGGAGCCCGACGGGGACCGTCTGCGGGACGATCCCATTGCTCGCGGGGAAGAAGAACGCCGACGACGAGCCGTTCACGACCGCGAGCGCGGTCAGCTCCCAGAGCGTCGCATGGCCCGCGAGCAGCAAGATCGCGACGGCTGCCTGGCTCGCACCGCTCAGGAAGTTCGACGCGACCATCACGTGATGCCGCGGGAGACGGTCGGCCCACACACCGCCGAAGAGGAGGAGCGCGATCACCGCGATCTGTCGCGCCGTCAGGATGAGGCCGAGGTCGGTCGGGGATCCGTGCAGCGTCTTCAGCACGGCGAAGGCCAACGCGACGGGCGCCATCGCGCTCCCGAGCCGCGATGTCGTCTGGCCGATGAAGAGCAGGCGGAAGTCCCGCTCGCGCAGCGGGCCGAGGCGGCTCAGCCTCGCGTCTCCCAGTAGCGCTTCATGCCGTGCCACGACTGCCAGAACGGTGCGACGCGGTCGTAGAGGTCTGCGTCAACGCCCGCGTCCGCGCGCGCGGCGTCGACGAAGGCCCGCTGCTCGATCCCGTCGCGCACGCGCTCCGCCCAGCGGTCGAGCTCGAGCTCGAGTCGGTCGAGGTGGGCTGCGACGTCGTCGTGCACGCCGAAGTGGATCAACGCCAGCCGCTCGGGGTCGCGCTCCCTGATCGCAGCTACGGTCGCGTGCCAGGCCTCGACGTGGACGTCGGGCGGCGGCGAGACGGGGAGCACGTAGCTCGCGCCGGGCATGCGCACTCCGGCTGCGTCGCCCGCGAGCAGGGTGCCGTCTCGGAAGTAGCTGACGTGGTGCGACGCGTGCCCGACCGTCGGGAAGCTCTCCCAGCCGAGCACGTCACCTTCCGCGATGCGCACGTTCTCGGCGGGAACAGGCGCGAGCTCGCCCCAGAGCGGGTCGAAGGACTCGCCGTAGAGCCGGCGAGCAGAGCGCTCGAGCCGCGACGGGTCGACGAGGTGCGGTGCACCGATCGCCGAAACCCAGACGGTCAGCCCGGGATGGCGGCGGACGAGCGGCCCGGCGGCGCCCGCGTGGTCGAGGTGGATGTGCGAGAGCAAGAGGTGGCGGATGTCCTCGATCCGCAGGTCGTGTTGCGCCAGCCCGGCCTCGAGCGCCGGCAGCGTCGACGTCGGGCCGCAGTCGAACAGCGCGAGCCCGTCGTCGGTCTCGACGACGTAGACGCCGACCGCGTGCGGCTGGCCGCCGAAGTTCAGGTCGAGCTGAAGCACAGCGCCATCTTCTCAGGCGCTGCGGGAGCTACGCCCGAGCGGGGGTCGAGCGGCGGACGAGCGCCGCTTCGAGATCGGCGAGCAGGTCCTCGGCCGATTCGATCCCCACCGATAGTCGAACGAGGTTGCCGGGCGGCGCAAACGGCGCCCCGGCGGTCGACGCGTGGGTCATCCGCGCGGGGTGCTCGATCAGGCTCTCGACTCCGCCGAGCGACTCTGCGAGCTGGAAGATTCGCGTGCGTGCGACGAAGTCGACCGCCTCCTGCTCGGACTCCATGAGAAACGAGACCATGCCGCCGAAGTCGCGCATCTGCGCACGCGCGACGTCGTAACCGGGGTGATTCGGCAGCCCGGGGTAGAGCACCCGCTCGACACCCGGGTGGCCGTCGAGGAACTCGGCGACGCGACGTGCGTTCTCGCAGTGCTGGCGCATGCGCACGGCGAGCGTCTTGATGCCGCGCAGCACGAGCCAGGCGTCGAACGGGCCCGGCACGGCGCCGAGCGACTTCTGCAGGAAGTAGAGGCGCTCGGCCAGTGCGTCGTCGTTGGTGGCGACGAAGCCGCCGATCGTGTCGCTGTGCCCACCGAGGTACTTCGTCGTCGAGTGGACGACAGCGTCAGCGCCGAGGTCGAGCGGCTGCTGCAGGTATGGCGTGGCGAACGTGTTGTCGACGACGACCGTGGCGCCGACCGCGTGCGCCGCGTCGGCAGCCTTGCGGATGTCGACGATGTTCAGCATCGGGTTCGACGGGGTCTCGATCCACACCATCTTCACGTCGTCACCGAGGTGCGACGAGAGGCTCTCGTCGAATTCGTTCGCCGGGACGTACGTGAACTTGTAGCCCTTTGGCTCGTAGATCTGGGACGTCATCCGGTAGACGCCGCCGTAGACGTCGGCGATCAGCACGACACGCTCGCCGGGGTTCACGAGGTGCATCAGCGTCGTCGTCGCTCCGAGCCCGGAGCTGAAGGCGACGCCGTGCTCGGCGTTCTCGAGGCTCGCAAGCGCAACCTGCAGCGCGGTGCGCGTTGGGTTCGCGACGCGCGCGTAGTCGTAGCCCTTGTTCACGCCGACCGCCTCCTGCACGAACGTGGAGGTCTGGTAGATCGGCGTCACGATCGCACCGGTCGCCGGGTCCGGCTCCTGTCCCGCATGAATGGCGCGCGTCTCGAAGTCCATGGCCGGAGCCTACCGCCAAGGCCGAGGCCGCCAGGGACCTGGCCAACGTGTGAAGGTCACTTCACGGTGCCTGGCACCGTGAGGCGCGCGCCGAGGAACCGAGCCAGGTTGCGCAGCGGCGCCTGGAGCGACACCGGCTTCACGCCGTCCTCCCACCACGTACCGAGGACGCGCAGCTCGCCGGCCTTGCGGTCGTGCACCGGCTCGATCCGGCCGATCACGCGATCGCCGCGCAGGATCGGCAGCACGTAGTAGCCGTACTCGCGCTTCGCCTTCGGCACGTACATCTCCAGCCGGTAATAGAAGTCCCACAGCGCCTCGGCGCGATTGCGATCGTGCACGAGCCGGTCGAAGGGCGAGAGTAAGGTCGTGCGCGCGCGCGGCACCAGCCCGTCGACGGCGTCCGGGTGCGCGATCAACCGTCCCCGTTCGAGCTGAACGCCGAGCGAGCGGAACCGCTTGTCGTCGAAGACGCGCTTGGCCTCGGTCCACGGGATGCGCTCCGTTTCCGGGTACCAGCGCTCGGCGAGATCCCACAGCCGCTGCTTGCCGCGCCTCCCGACGACGGCGACCTCGCCGCGCGCGTTCAGCACGCCGAGCATCAGGCCCATCTTGCGCGCCCCCCACCACCGGTGCGCCTCGCGGCCGCTTGGCCGGTGGTCCTCGATGTCGCGCGAGAGCAACGGGCCGCGGCGCTCGAGCTCGCGCAACACGTAGCGCCGGAAGGACGCGTTCTCCTTGAGGAACGCGATCAGGTGACCGTCGAGGGGACGGTCGCGCCGGCGCATCCGCGATCGCAGCAGCGGCAGGTCTTCGGCGGGCCAGAGGAACGCGTTCCACTCGACAAGCTTCCGCTCCTCCCACAGCAGCCGGTCGAGCTCCGTCCTGTCATGCGGGCCGAGCCGGCTCCAGAGAACGAGGTGCTGCGGCGGCGCGACCGTCGAGATCGGATCGATCTGCAGGAACCCGAGACGCCTGACCGTGCTCAGCACATCCGTAGCGGAGCCGTCCAGCACCTGCGCGCGCACCGCGATCCTCCGCGCCTCGTCGACGCTGACCTCCCTCGGCTTCACGCCATGCGTTCTACCCGCTCGAGGCCGAGCACGCGAGCGAGCCGGACGGCCGCTGTCCCGAGCTTTGCATCGACGTTGCCGCGCACCTTCGGCTCCGGCGTGAACTTGCGGATGCGCAGCACGCCCTCCGCGCGGTCGGCCTTCAGGTCGGCGCGGCCAAGAAAGCGGTCGCCGACGAGCAGCGGGAGCACGTAGTAGCCGTATACGCGCTCGTGCTCCTTCTTGTAGACCTCGATCACGTGCTTGAAGCCGAACAGGCGGTCGAGCAGCGGCCGGTCCCACACGATGTTGTCGAACGGGCACACGAGCACAGGCGGCGCAGGATCGCCGTCGAGCTCGACGTCTGGCAGCACGAAGAACGGCGGGCCGTCGTCGTCTGCCTCTACCGCGCGCAGCCGACCGTCCGCGACGAGCGCGTCGAGGTGCGGTTGCAGCCGTGCGCGCCCGCCCTTCAGCCGCCAGTGTTCGCGAATTGCCGGCTCGGTCAGCGCGCCGCGCGCGCCGACCGCGAGCAGCGCCCACTCTTGCAGCGTCTCGGCCTCGGTCGGCACCGGCGCTTCGAGCCACTTCTTCGGGATCACGCGCTCGGCGAGGTCGTACGAGCGCTGGAAGTTGCGTCGTTCGCCGATCACCAGCACGCCGCTGTCCCACAGCGCATCGAGCACCATCTTCGAGGGCTTCCAGTTCCACATACCGCCCATGTCGCCGGCGCCGCGCCCTTCGAAGTCGCGCGAGGCGAGCGGACCCTCGCTGCGGATCCGCTCGAGAATCGGCTCGACGAGGTCGGCGTGCCGCTCGAGCGCACGGTCGTGCGTGCCCCAGTGGCCGCCGCCGTTCATCGTGCGGTGGAAGTGCGGCCACTGCTCGATCGGGAGGATCGACGCCTCGTGCGCCCAGTACTCGAAGACGCGCCCTTCTCCGAGTAGGTGCGCGACGATCTCCTCGGGAAACGCGCCGATGCGCGAGGTGATCGTCAGCCGGTGCGCGCGGTCGACGGTGGAGATCGAG
>WNFM01338277.1_pt3 | contig 18116 bp, 8 predicted proteins | sample 5400271 | NCBI WGS metagenome assembly WNFM01 (sample SAMN13153352, study PRJNA577476) | soil metagenome | isolation source: 60 cm saprolite on Douglas fir-dominated hillslope | place: USA:California | collected 2013-09-17 | reverse complement strand
CCTCAACCAGTGGATCGCCCGCCGCCAGCAAGTTTGTATTTAGGTTGTCGCCGCTGTACGCTGCAAGTGTTAGATCGCCGACTTTGTTTGCGGCCTCAAACGCGCGACGGATCAGGTCTCGGCAGGCACGGACATGTTTCGTCCATGGTACGACAAATTGGGCGAACCAGTGATAGGTGCGAGCCTGGAATCGCTCCAACCCACGTTTCTCAACCAGTTCATAGCCGAGCTGACCGAACCGAAATCCCGCTTTGTAGTCGCCGAAGTGCGGTCCGGCTATCTTGCCGAAGAACACATACGCTACGCATGAGCCGTCGCCATGGCCTCGTTCCAGGCTAAGATTAACTGCGCGACAGGCCGTCATAGCAAGAAGATTGGCCTGCGTCGCGTGCAAAGCAGCAGGCAAGACCCTGGTCAGCACGTCCAGAGTCGCGAGGGATACTGGGTCGCTCATCAAGGGGAGGTCAATGAGCTCCTCGATCGTACGGCTCCCAAGGCTTATCCAGATGCGCTCGTATTCGCGTCGCGCTTCCCCTTCTGTCAGATGAGGCGACCAGTCGACGCCCAGATGCCGGAGGTAGTCGAGACAGGCGGCAACCGCGCGATCGGTCTGGTCAAGAGTCGTGTACAAATCGATGCGTAAGCACTCGACATTCGCTCGCTCCACTGTATTTGCCGCGCGGGATGAAAGCATCGTCAAGCGCTCCTCTGCAGCCACTAGCTCACCAGTCAGGAACTCGCATTCGGCCCGGTACAGTTCCAAGGCGAAGGAGAGCTCATGCCGGCGCGCCCAAGAGTCGCTCGCTAAAAGTGCTGTGCCAGCGGTGAGATATTTGAGCGCTGAGGTGTAAGCCGTAGAGGCCCTGGCGCGCTTGCCTGCCATAAGGTTGAGCTCAGCCAGTTGCTCACGTTCGTCTCGTGAGCTAATCAAGAGGGCCCCGCGGTTGAGTTGATTAACGATCTCGAAGACCGCCTCCTCAAGCCTCTCTGGGGGAGTGCGTGCCGTTAGCAGCCGCCCCATTCGAAGATGGGCCTCGGCGCGTAATTCTTCCGGGATCAGTGAATAGGCAGCTTCTTGGATGCGGTCGTGGACAAACTTATAGGAGCCGTCCAAACGCACAACGAACTCCAGACGCAGAGCCTCCCACAAGTCCGATTGGACCTTCTCTTCCGATGTCCCGTGAACGATGGAAAGCGTGTTGCTCTTGGCACTGTTTCCAAGACAGGCAAACTCTTTTAGTGTCTTCTGGGTTTCGAATGGCAGGCGGTTCAACTTCCCCACCATCAGGTCGACTACATTGTCGGTGTAGCCTTTGGCGTGAATGCGCGCGAGCTCCCAAGCCCATCGCCCCGTGCCATGGTCAAAGGTGAGCAGGCCCTCTTCGGCCAGCGCCGAAATAAATTGGATCGCGAAAAACGGGTTGCCTCCCGTCTTCTCGTGCACCAGGAGCGCCAGCGGCGCTACCCGGTCCGGTGAGCAGTGGAGCGAATCCGCGATTAATCCTTCCAGGTCTTCCTGGGCAAGCGGCGAGAGCGTGATCTCCCGCACGAGCGCGCCCGCCCCGTGGATCGCTTCCAGCTTGCGCATCAGCGGATGGGTGGCGTTGACCTCGTTGTCCCGGTAAGCGCCGATCAACAGCAAGTGCTGCACATCCGGCTGGGTCAGCAGATCCTCGATCAGATCGAGGGTGGCCGCGTCGAGCCATTGCAGATCGTCAAGAAACAGCGCCAGCGGATGCTCCGGTCGTGCAAATACGCCGATAAATCGTCGGAACACCATTTGGAAGCGACCTTGCGCTTCCCGTGGCGGAAGAACTGGGAGCGGCGGCGGCTCTCCTACGATCAGCTTCAATTCAGGAACCAGATCCACAATGAGCCGCCCGTTTGGACCTAACGCCTCACCAAAAGCATGCCGCCAGTTCTGCAGCTCGGCTTCGCTCTTACTCAGAAGGAAACGGATTGGGCCCTGAAATGCCTGAGCTAAAGTCGCATAGGGAATGTCACGCTTATACTGGTCGAATTTGCCCGACGCAAAGAGGCCGCGGGGCAGAACCAGCAATTTTTGGAGCTCATTGACGACGGAGGACTTGCCGATCCCAGAGTATCCCGAGACAAGCACCAACTCCGGCACGCCGCTGGCCACGACGCGCTCGAAGGAGGCAAGCAAGATATCGATCTCGCGCGCTCGTCCGTACAATTTCTCTGGAATCAATAGCCGGTCAGGAGTGTCGTGCTCGCCCAGCGCGAATTCGTTGACGCGGGAGTGAGATTCCCATTCTACCAGGCAGCGGCGAAGATCATTCTCAGCCCCGGCCGCAGTCTGGTACCGATCTTCCGCAGTCTTAGCCAGCAGCTTCATGATGATTGCAGAGACCGGCGGTGGAATCGTCTCAAATCGCTCGCTGGGCGGTACCGGCTTTCTCGCAATGTGACAGTGCACCCACTCCATTGGATCGGACGCCGTGAAAGGAAGATTCCCAGTCAGCATTTCATAAAGCGTAACGCCGAGGGCGTAGAGATCGCTCCGGCAGTCGACGCAGCGATTCATACGTCCAGTCTGCTCAGGCGCCATATAGGCGAGCGTCCCGGCGAGAAACTCGGGAGGTTCGGCCGACTGACGCTCGCGCGGAAGCCTCGAAGCGATACCAAACCCTCTTAGCCAGCACTGGCCTGTTACGGGGTTCACGAGGACATTGGCCGGCTTTATGTCCTTATGGATGACTCCGCGCTCGTGCAAGTGGTCGATCGCGGCCGAAAGGCTGACAGCCACACGGAAGAAAAGCATCAAGTCCAATGGATTACCGAGCAATTCATCGAGAGGCACACCGCCTGGATCCTCCAACTCGAGTACCGTGCGGTTCGAGTGGCGAGCGACCGCGATCGGTTGGGCGGACCACGCAGGATCCAGCACTTCTCTAAGAGAGCATTCGTGCTCCAGCCGTTTCAGACTTTCAGGCGCGGGATGCTCCGCGACAGGCGAAAGCACAAGGATCTGAGACGCATCGCCCTGACTCCGCCCGCGATAAAGGATAAACTCTTCGTCCTTTCGCAGCGCCTCGAGGACATATCTTGATAGCTCAATCACACGGGGGTCCGACGGCACAATTTACACAATTCTTCTTATGTTCAGCGACCAAAACACAGTTTGGTGCTCCGACCGGCAAAAAAGTGGGCACGACTTTGGGAACGGACGAGACGCGTTTGGCTAGTTGAATCGACGGGTCAGTCTCCACCGGCCGACGGTTCGGTTGACCGGCTTGTGGGAAATTGCTGCGAGCCAATGCCAGCTAACCGACGGGCAGGTTTACCATTATTGGTTCGAAGTGGAAGACACCGGCTCGGGTAGCTCTCCTCCACCGCTGATTTGCTGCACCGATCCGATGGCATTCGCAGTCGACTGGCGCCTTTTTCCTCCGGACGCGGCCGACAATCGGCAGCCTGCAGCGGTCATTCTGTGGAAAGATGACAAACTGGTACCCTGTGACCCAGGAGGAAACCAGGTTATTTTTGAACACGATGTTCCGCCGCATAGGCTCCCGGCTAATGATCGACTGGTCATTTACGAACTCCCGACCGCGTGGGTAATAAGCCGGGGACTCAACGGGGCTTACTGCGACGTCGGCACGTTTCGCGATGCTAGGGCGCTCATCGACGAGAAGGTTGGAGGTGCTAACTTTGCCGATTTGGATTTGTTGCGGCCGGGCTGTTCTTACCTTTCTGAGCTCGGTATCAACGCCATTGAACTGCTTCCACCCGCCGACAGCTTTTTTAAACGAGTATGGGGTTACGATACGGCCCATTTCCTGGCTCCGGACTACGAACTCGGCTTTCCGGAAGGAAACGCTTCACCGACCGCAAACCTGGACCTGATTGCATTGGTTAAGGCCTGCCACGAGCATGGTATTCGCGTCTTTGTTGATATGGTGATGGCATTCGGCCGGGAAGAAGCCTACGAGCACATCGACTTTCCGAATTTTTACATCGCCCATCCTAATGAAGACCCTAGTGATCCGGACGCTTTAACTTCTATCCCGTGGCGATGGCACAAGAGGATTACGTGACGGTTTCGGCAGTACGTTGTTCCGATACGCGAAGTTTGTGACCGCCTATGACCCGGTCTCCGGCGACGTAAAACCGATCGCTCTAGCCCGGCAGTTGATGCTTACCTATCTCACGCGTTGGGCGAGGGATTTTCATATCGATGGCGTCCGAATGGATAGCGTCGAGAACGTGGCGAATTGGGACTTTATTGGCGAATTCAAGGAGTTCGGGCATCGATGGTTCAAAGATCGTTGGAACGAGCAGAAGTTGGATCCAGCCAAAGCCGATGAACACTTTTTGGTCATCGGTGAAGAGCTATCCCTACCATTTGGTTTATCGCGTGCCGAACTGGCCGGCAACCCCGCCGGGGCGGCAGTGGCGCGAAGTCACGCAGGAGCGCTTTGTCCCGAAGGAGTACGTCGGACGCGAGCCGATCTTCCCTTGGGAGGCGAAAGTTTACACCTTGGCCAGCGAGTCTTAGCAGGTACAGAGGGGGCGACACCGCCTGCCTTTGGGCAGATCCACGGCGCGGGGTTCCTGACGCCCGGCGACTACTGCGTCCCAGCGGCCAGGCCTGCACCTTTGCAGGAGCGAGAGATATCGCGCTAGTCTTCGTTAGCAATTCGTTTCTGATGGCTGATTGCGTATCGAGTCGGTGATTTAGCCTGGCGCTCATGCGAGCGGATCCAATGCTTTTGTAACAACGAGCCGCGCGCCCGGGGCGTGCCGCGCATACGTAATTTGACGCATTGGCAGGCTCATCTGTCTGACCGATACTGATCGTCTCTGTGATACCTATTCCAACATTCGTCTGCCTACTTTGTCTTCGATCACGGAGACGAGCGAAAGTCAGTGGTGAGCAACCGTCGCGATTAGAAGAACCCTGCGAACGTGCTGCCATATTCCTCGTAAATCCAACATAGACGATTTTATGGATTGTTAGAAAGGCAAGCCAGATCATGCCCTTGAATGACTTAAAGGACTCGGGGAACCCAATCCAGCGGCGGCCTGACGTGCAGCGAACATCCCTGAGCCTTGATGTGCTGGGACGATTCATCTGTAATACATGGGATGAGGCGGTGAACAATGGCGGGCAGCCGTTCGATGCCGTCGTCATCGGGGCCGGGATGTTCGGAGGATATTGCGCCGAAAAGATTTTCCGCAATGAAGAGCTTTTCCCCAACGAACCGCGACAAAATCTTCGCGTCCTGGTTCTGGAGGCGGGACCTTTCTTGGTTCCGACACATGTACAAAACCTTCCACGAGGGATTGGACTCAATGTACCGGATCCGATATTTCCCGGAGCCGACAATGGCCAAGCTCGCGAATTGGTGTGGGGCATGCCCTGGCGGAGCAACGTGCAATTTGTTGGGCAGCCTTATTGTTTCGGGGGGAAATCGCTCTACTGGGGTGGATGGTGCCCAAGACTGCTCAAAGATGACCTAGAGGAGTGGCCGCCCACCGTGGCCCGATACCTGATCGAAAACTACTCGGAGCTTGAGGAAGAGACCGGAGTGGAACCCAAGCCTCGTAAAAAGAAGTTTATAAAAGAAAAGAAGTTTATAAAAGGGCCATTGTTCGATCTTTTGTATTCAAAGATTGAGAAGGTCATCTCCTCCTCTGCGGTGGCTAATCTTGATTTGCCAGTGGAAGAGCCGCCACTGGCCGTTCAGGGGCAATCGCCAGCCTCCGGGGTATTCGGTTTCGACAAGTACAGCAGCGCCTTTCTTCTGGCGGATGCAGCGCGCGAGGCGGCCAAAGCGCCTGATAGCCAGCGGGGCCTGTTTGTAGTCCCGAAGACGCATGTAATCCGGCTACTCACTGGTGGCGGGACGGTCACGGGCATTCAAGCGTCGGTTAACGGGGAAGCAAAGTTCCTTCCGATCAGCCCTACGTGCGACCCGGCTAGCGCTGGTCTCATTTCCGAGATCGAGCAACCCGGTAATCGAGTTAATGGGTCGCAACCTGATCTCCCATATTCGGACAAACGCGTTTGTCCAGATTCCACGCACGAAACTTGATCCAGACGGCACAAAACTGCCAAAATTGTTGCAGACCGGAGCGGTTTTAGTTCGCGGGCATACGCCGCAAGGTCAAGGTAGGTTTCAACTTCAGATAACGGCTTCAGCGGACGTGAAAGGCGATTCTGACGCCCTCTTGTTCAGCATGATCCCCGATATTGACCAATTTGAAGCCATGCTGGCCAATCAGAAGTCCGAAACCATCTCCATAACAGTGCGTGGTGAATCGCAGATGATCGGCGATACAACGACACCTGTGCCCAATGGCGATGGCAGATGGATTAATTTGAGCCCATTCGAGACGGACGAGTTTGGAGTGCCCAGGGCGGCCGTGCAATTCACGACAACCCGGGACGAAGAAGCGCTGGCCAATGCCATGGATGAGGCCATCAAACACCTAGCGGAAAACCTCGGGGCGACAGACATTAGGGGACCATTCCGTGACCCGCTCGGGAGCACTCATCATGAGGCAGGCACGCTCTGGATGGGGACAGACCAGGCAAGATCCGTTACGAATACTAACGGACGTTTCCATCATGTTACGAATGCTTATTGTACAGACCAATCCCTGTTCGTGAACGTAGGATCAGTCAATCCCACGCTCACTGGCCTGGTTCTTTCACGGAAGGTGGCGGAAGCGGTTGTGGCCCGTGCTACGGGTTCGCCGCCCCCTCCGTAACAAAACGGCCGACATGACGCACCCCTCCGCATTTTTCGTGGCCGCCCTATCAGTCGGCGACTTCTCGACCCTTTCAAGTAACTGGTCCGGCTCATACAAGGATAACAGCGGCGGGGAACTGTTCTAACAGATTAAGGAATCTTAGGCTTTTGAGCCGCCTCGGTTTGCTTGGTACTGCGCAAATGAAAGAGCACTACTGTGCTGCTCCTTCCAAGTGTTAAGGCTTAGCCGAGCTCGAACTTGCGCATCAGGTGCAGATGTAGACATGTAGCATCTGGTCTAAATTGGCAAATCACTTCGATAGAGGATATTGCCGTTCAAAATGTCTACTTTCAAACTGCGGGCGAATCCTGTAACATTGGCATTTGGACCGAGCGCACCCTAGAACTAAGTGATAGCTCGGCGGGCGACAGCGCCGGCCGCTTCCGGACCACGTGGTAGGGGTGTGGTTTTGTTCTCTTTCGAAACCGGCTAACTAGTTCGCGAGTAGCGCTCCACAATTCGAATTTGTGGCCGCTTAAGCAGCTGTTCAGCTATTGGAGTCATGTCGTGAAAGCCGACAAAGCGAAGAGCTTTGAAAAATCTGGGAAAACGAAGGGACGAACTCAAACCGCGATACGCGTGTGTCCCGCATGCGGAGCGAAGTTTTCGGCGAGGCGAGATAGTAATTTTTGTCCTGTTTGTCTTCTGCGTGGAGCTTTGGTTGACGATGGCCACTCAACCACGTCCAAGACCCTAAGCTCCAGAGCTAGCCAGAGTCCTTCAGAGCAGGAACCGAGGTCATCACCCACTCAGTTCGAACATTACGAACTCATATCAGGTAGAGACGGCAAACCAATCGAGTTGGGCCGTGGGGCCATGGGTGTGACCTATAAAGCGATCGATAAGAATCTGAATCGTTTTGCCGCTTTGAAAGTCATTTCGCCACGGTGCATCCGAAATAGATGGATTCGGGAGAGGTTTGTCCGGGAAGCGCGTGCTGCTGCATCCCTTCGGCACGAGCACATAGCGTCCGTCTACCATCTGGGTTTCACGGGTTCGACCTGTTTTTACGCGATGGAATACGTTAAAGGGAAAACTCTCGAGCGAGTCCTCCGTTCGCGTGGAGCGTTACCTGAAAAGATGGCATTAGAGATCACTTCTCAGGTTGCAGCCGCGCTGGCCGCAGCTCATCGACTCCACCTCGTTCATCGCGATATCAAGCCAGCCAATTTAATGGTGTCTTTCGACCAAAAGGATAGCCCCATCACTAAAGTGATTGATTTCGGTCTGGTGAAAGTGACTGCCAGCGGTGGTTTTGGGGAATCCTTTGTCTCAATCCCCGGTGTTGTCCTGGGGACACCGCACTACGCTAGCCCAGAACAGCTAAGTGGGGGCGAAGTAGACTCGCGTTCCGACATCTATTCTCTTGGAGTCACTCTCTGGCATATGCTGACGAACACTACCCCGTTTAGTGGTTCTCCAATTCAGGTCGCAGGCCACCACCTGCAGGCCCGTTTACCAATGGATCGACTGCGGCATCTGTCTTTACCTGTTGTTTCGCTCGTAACGGATCTTTTGGAAAAAGATCCTGACAACAGACCGCAAACGGCCGGCGAACTGCTTACTTTGCTGAAATCGACCATCAAATCACTCGCTAATCCGCTCGTCATACCACTGCGGAAGGTCGCCAAGGCACGTTCCTTGCCGAGTTCGTCGAAACTGCGCAGTAAAGTCTTTCCGGTCAAACGCGGCGGTCCGTTGCGAATGCTCGAGCCATGGGATTTCACGCCTTTTCTGGTGGAGAAGATCAAAGGTTTTGTCGGCCGGGAGTGGCTATTCCAGGAAATCGATGAGTGGCGCTCGCACGATAGTCCACCTGTCCTTTTGATTGTTGGGGAACCAGGGATTGGTAAGTCGGCCATTGCCGCGGCGCTCATTCATCGAAATATCGACGGTCAGGTGCTAGCTTATCACTGTTGCCGGACGGATACTCCGGAAACTCTTGCGCCGGCGAGCTTCGTGCGGAGTCTGGCTGGCATGTTATGTGGCCGGCTCCCAGATTACGCGAAAGCGCTGGAATGCGCCTCAGTGATTAACTCTCTTCGGCGCGCAGATACAGATCCCGAGAGCGCGTTTGAGGCCGCTGTTCTAGCACCGCTCCACAAAATTAACCAAGTGCAGACCAAGCGGTGCTATCTGCTTATTGACGCTCTTGACGAATCCCTGGCGCGTGCCGGGCCGCCGACGATCTTCGACGTTCTTTGTACACGCCTCGACCGTTTGCCGCCATGGTTGGGGTTGATTGCTACGACGCGAAACGATCCCAGTGTGCTAAACCCATTACGCAGTCTACGGGTTCAAATCATCAGCGCTCAGGATCGCAAAAACCAGGACGATGTGCGCCGGTTCATTCGATCCCAGTTGGGCGAAGCGCCTTTTCGGCTAAAGGCTGAAGCTGACCGCAAAATCCCAGCGAGGCTAGAAACTGACCTTCTCCGCTCCAGCGCAGGTAATTTTCTATTCGTGCGAACCGCGCTCGACGCGATTGCGAGCGGGCAGCTCAGTTTCGATCATATCCAAAACCTGCCGCCTGGTTTGAGTAGTCTTTATGAGATTTTCTTCCGGCGTTTGTTCCCAAACCCAGCCAAAGATTATAGTCAAGCGCGGCGGGTCTTGGAGACGATCGTGGCGGCGCGCGAACCGCTTACCAGGGAGCAAATCGCCGCTACTACCAGCTTGGATCCGGAAGACGAACTGCTGGGGATTCTCTCTCGTTTAGCTCCGTTTGTTCCTGCTTTCGAAGGGCGCTATTCCCTTTTCCACGGATCCCTTTTGGACTGGCTGACGGGCTGGGATAGATCGCATGATCAGCCATTAGCCGGGGCCTACCATGTGAATCTGCAGAAAGGCTCGGCTCAATTGGCGGATTGGTGTTGGGCTGAGTACAAGCGCGAATCTTCAGAGATTTCTATCCATTGCCTTCGACATTTACCAGCCCATCTACACCAGGTCGGTCGCAGCCAATTTCTGTCGACGGTTCTACGGGATTTCCATTTTATCCAAGCTAAACTGGAAGCGACTGACGGGAGCGCGCTGATCGCAGACTACGACTATCTACCAGCAAAGGCCGATTTGCGATCGTTACAGTTAGCCATCCAACTCTCAGCCCATGTATTGGTCCGTGATTACCGCCAACTGGGAAGTCAATTGATAGGCCGGTTGCTCGGGAGTGCAGCTCCGGACATCCAAGCGCTTCTGAAAGACGCGGCTGAGAATACCCACTGGCCTTGGATTCGGCCTTTGACAGCGAGTCTGACGCCGCCGGGAGGGCCGCTCATTCGCACGTTCAAAGGTCATAGTGCGTGGGTCCATTCGGTGGCGCTAACCTCGGACGGGCTCTTTGCTGTCTCAGGCTCGTGGGACTGTACGCTGCGCGTCTGGGACTTGCAGAACGGTCAGTCTGTCCGAACGCTTGAGGGCCACAAGGGCTGGGTCAATGCTGTAACGCTTACGCCCGATGGCTCTAGTGCCATCTCGGCCGCTTCCGACTGTACGCTTCGGGTGTGGGACTTAACCACAGGCCGATCGATGCATACACTCAAGGGGCATACGGACCGGGTTAACGCTATCGCGGTGATGCCTGATTGCCGTCGTGCCATCTCAGCCTCGTCCGATCGAACGCTGCGTCTATGGGATCTGAAGAACGGCAAATTGGTGCGCACGTTCAAAGGCCATCTCGGAGTGGTCAATGCCGTTGCGGTAACATCGGACGGTCGTTATGCCGTCTCTGCTTCCGACCATAGGTTGCGCATCTGGGATTTGGAGAGGGGTCGATTGGCGCGCACGCTCGAAGCCCGTATGGATTGGATTAACACCTTCGTGATAACACCCGACGGGCGATATGCGGTTTCGGGTGCGGCCGACAACAATCTATGTGTCTGGGATCTAGAAACTGGTCAATCCGTGTTGACCCTCGCGGGTCATACCAACAAGGTCACGGCCGTGGTACTGTTGCCTGATGGACACCGCGCCATCTCTGGGTCAGCTGACCATACGCTAAGGATGTGGGACCTGGAGAGAGGCCAACTGCTGAGCACATTCGAAGGCCACACGGACTGGGTCACCGCAGTTGTCGTGACACCCGATGGGCGGCGTGCAATTTCGGCATCCGCGGACCATACCCTTCGCATGTGGGATCTAGAACGTGGCCAATCGGTACAAAAGCTCGCCGGCCAAACCGATAGCGTCACCGCCGTCGCATTGCTACCTGACGGACGCCGAGCGGCATTAATCTCCGACTACCATGTGTTGCGGGTATGGGAATTGGACAGTGGCATTTTGTTGCGGTCCCTTGAGGGCCATACTGACTGGATAACCGCCGTAGCAGCAACGCCTGACGGGCGCTTCGCCGTCTCAGCCTCGGGCGACCATACCGTGCGGGTGTGGGACTTGGAGACTGGGCAAGCGGTACGTGTTCTTGCCGGTCATAGTGATCTGGTCAGCGCTGTGGCAGTAACTTCTGACGGACGCTACGCCATCTCGGCCTCAGTAGACCATTCAGTTCGAATCTGGGCTCTAGGCAGTGGCCGATCAATCCGCAGGTCCGCGGATTTGGAAGAGTTAGTCAGTGCTATTACCATGACGCCCGACGGACGCTATGCCTTTTGGGGATCAAATGTTGGTGTCCTGTACGTCTGGCACGCCGAGAAGGGCGCTCCGGCGCGGCTAGCCGAGGGGCACGCTAACTGGGTTACTGCTGTCGCGATTACACCCAATGGCCGTCGCGCCATGTCTGCCTCGGCTGGGGGTACATTACGCCTTTGGGATTTAGATAATCGCCAATTGCTTCGAACTCTCGAAGAGCATGTCGACCCGGCCAATGCAATAAGCGTGACAGCCGATGGCCGTCACGCCGTCTGCACCTCTTCTGACCATATGCTGCGGGTCTGGGACGTTGAAACCGGGATCTCTATTACTGCTTTTACGGGTGAGAGTCCAATGTCCCGCTGCATTATCGCACCTGACGGGCAAACGATCCTCGCCAGAGAAAAATCGGGTCGAGGACACTTCTTACGGCTCGAAGGCTTGAATTAATAAGCTGCTCCAGCGTTGACGGGCTTGGCGTTAACACGGAAGTAGCGGAGCAAATCGCAAAGTTTAGAGCTGCTCAGGCACCCAAACCTTAACCTCCATCGGAGCCAGCCCAACGGGCAGCGCGGAGACATCGCCTGAGACCAGTTGCCCCCCTGAGAAACAACTCGCATCATAAATGGTCTTGACCCTAGCTGGACCGGTATTGCCCAAATTACTATACGCAACCTGCATTTTACGTGGATCGCGATTCAGATAAGGGTCCTGCAAAACCAGGCCGTCAAAGGCGGTCTGCGTGTTCGTGTTCGCAACCACGAGCACTTCGACGTTACTTAGGACGCGGGAGAAGGCGACCAAGCCGCCCTTTCCCGATGAATCGCCGAAGTCACGCCCATTTCCCGAAACTTGGCGGAAATAGAGCCGGCCGAAGCGCAGCGCAGGTTGCTCTTCGCGAAGCCGGGACAGGTCCTTGATGTGGGTGTAAAAAGAATTTTGCGTGTCGAACGCGTTCGGTTTGCCCCAGAGCGCTTCGCGCACGGATTGTTCAGGATGCGCGGGATTCTTGTCAACGGTTCCCTGCAGGCCTTGTTCTGTCCCGTAGTAGACTGCCGGGATCCCTTGCAGGCAGAATAAGATCGCCAACCCCATCGTTATCTGCTCGGTCGGAGTCCATGGCTGGTTAAACCGTTGAGGCTGGTCGTGGTTGTCGAGGAATGTGACAAAATACTGCCCCGCTTCGCCGTGCGAACTGATAAGGTTCGCTTCAATGTCTTTGCGTGTTTTGAAGATGCCATGCAGGTCCGCTACATCTCGCTGTGCTTTGACGATGCTCGTAAGTGCAAAGAAAAGAGGGTAGTCAAGAGCGCCATCAATACCAAACCCGGGGTTCCGACTGTGTCGCCCGACGAACTTGTTAATGATTTCCTCGGAATCATAAATTTCACCGAACGTAAAAAAGTTCCGCTTCCCGAGTGTCTGAGCGAATTCTCGGATCGCGTTACCGAAAGTTTCAATCATTGGAGGTGATATATGTTTTGCCGTGTCGATACGGAAACCATCGAAATCAAATCTTGCTATCACGTACTGGTAGGCACGGATGAGAATATTCAATACCGGGTTCTTGCCGTACCTGGCTCGCACGTCCGCTAGGCTAGCGGGAGTCGCATCATACTCTACCACGAGTTGCCGCTGCTGACCGAAATCACCTTTCACGAAGCCTTCAAGTCCGGGCGCATAACTGAGAAGATCACCGCGGCACCGGAAGAATGTCTTTTCCTGCAAATCGCGCGGATAGACGGCATCGTCCGGGGAGAGAGGCGTACCTGGAGGAAGCTTATTCCACCAATCGGCTCGAGGGAAGCCATAACCGTTCATCCATTGAATCGGTGGCTCTTGCCCCAATGGCGCGTTCATCACATTCGGATCTTTGAATTCGTCCACGACCCGCCCTTGGTAAAAATAATCGAAGACGCGGGCCGCGTGATTCAAAACGATGTCGAGAACCACGTAAATGCCGCGACCGTGAGCCTGTGCGATCAGTTCTTTTAACTCTTTCTCCGCGGTCGCCAGGGTTCCGTCCGAACCAAACCGTTCATCGATATGCAAAAAGTCCTGCGTGTCGTATCCGTGATAGTTGTATTGCCAATTTGGACGCGGGTTTTTGAGAATCGGAGAGAGCCAGAGCGCTTTAACACCTAAATCTCGTAAGTAATTGAGCTGCTCGGTTACCCCTTTAAACGTGCCTCCCTGACGATAATCATAATTCTGGTTCCATCCTGAATTCGGCGGCGCCTGGGTATTCGCGAATCGGTCAATCATCAAAAAGTACATCCAACAGTCGCGCCAATCACTCGGCGACGGAAATGGGCACCGCACCGGTACCACTTTCCCGTTCACGGCTACATCCCTCGTCACGCCTTTGGTTGCCGCGTCTCTAGCCTGCGCAAATGTCTGCTGGATTTCACTGGCGAAAATGTCTGTTACTTCGAGTCGGAGATTTCCATTCATAAGGCTGGATTCATTGCATTTCTAAATTTTGTTAATCGCATTCGGCGGATTCTAACCAGAAAGTTAAGCTAGACGTTTAAATTGCCGCTTATTAAGTGAACGTCTCGCGTACTCTTAGTTTGTAGGAGCGTTGGATTTGACGGTTTCATGAGCCTTTGCAAGAACGACTCGATGAGAACCAGGAAATACTCACGGTAGCTAAAGCCAACAGACGAAACTTGTATATACGCGTTTTGACGTATGCCGCATCAAATGGCTTGAGTTCATGGCCGGAAATCGACGGGTCTGGATAGCGGCAAAACGTTCATTTTGTCAGCTAATTGCCGTCATCGCTGCGAAACACAAAACGACCCCCGCGATTGTCAGAATTAGGAATAGTGTAAAGACGAGTAGCTCGAAGATGGCGCGTTTGGCTGGCTGAGTCGATGCGGGCAGATTCCAGTGACGTCGCTTTGGTTTACTTCTACATTTGTCCCGATCGACGCTCGTTTTCTTCTCCGATGGGTTTAGGATCGATAATTTTGCTGGCGCGAAACGTCCAGTGGTCTGTAACACGGTCTTCTTTAGCTCTCTTTCTGTCGATGAAGAAAGTTCCTGGAAATTGGCCGCATCAATCTCGACGACCGCGAACCCGATGCCAAGCTGCCCCAGCCAACTCCGCAAAGACCTCGAAACTTGTCGTTTTTCCTGTCGTACGATGCTCCGGCCGTTCGGCAATACCGTCTATATCATCATCCCGGCTGCGGGCGAGACCTCCGCCGGTGCGTGGTCGCACCATTGCGCACAGGCGCTAGCGATCTTGCTGGGTCGAGAGATGATGACTTTCCCCGGCAGAAATGCAGGTTTTGTCTCTGACCCGAGGAGGGGTCGCGACACGGCTGCCAAAAGCCTCCGCGGAATTTGGCCGAATAGTGAACTGTCCTAACCAGCAGATGTTCGAAGGCATTCCCGGTTGTCTGTATAGGCCTGAAACACCGAGAACCTCGGATTGCGCGTTAGTTAAGAACATTTGCCAATACTCCAACGGCGTCGATCGACGACCTATTTCGCGCCGATGTTTTTTGACTGACGGCTGCCACCTAGGCCAACTTCCCGATCGATCGAATCGCCGGAGTCACCACTTCGATTTGTCTTTTTGACCCTCGTGATCTTGTTGCGGATTGTTTGTCTCTTTAGCGGCTGAGAATCTGTGCTTCCATGGGCTGAAGCTGGACGTGTATGGTTCGTGCCGGCCCGTTTGTGATTGAGCCGTCGATTTCAGTGATCCTGACGGCGCCGGCGGATTTGTCCTGCACCAGACTGGTGCTACCGCTTGCACTTCGATTGCTAAATTGGATGCGGAAGGAGGAGCCCGCCTGGTTCAGTTGTCGGTCAACAATGACTTCGCCAGTAAACCCTTGTTGGACGTTGGTGTTAGCGACAACGACGACCTCACGGTCATTCAGGATACGAGAAAAGCTGATTACGCCCGACGGATACGGGGACAGTCCGAAGTTAGAGCCGTCGCCAGAGATAGGACGGAAATAAAGCCTGCCATAGCGAAGCGCCGGTTGTGAATTGCGAATTCCCAGAATCTTTTGCAGCGCGAGATACAATTGATGTTTCACATCGAAACCGTTTGGGTTACCCCACAACGCCTCGCGTACCATCGAATCATCTTGATGTTGCGCATCCTTATGACCCGAAAGTCCCTGCTCAGTTCCATAGTAAAAGCAAGGAATTCCTTGCAATGAAGCTAACACTGCCATGCCTAAGGTGATTTGGTCTTGCAATTGGGTCGGACCGGTAAACCCAAAACGTTGCGGCTGGTCGTGGTTGTCGAGGAAAGTGACAAAGTAAGCACCTGCTTCACCGTGCGAGGTAAGGATATCTTCCTCGACTTGTTTGCGGTTTTCGAACACAGTCGCGAGATCGGCGGGACTTGCGCCAAGGCCTTTTAACACCCTTGGCATCGTGAAGAATAACGGATAGTCGAGTGCAGCGTCTACGCCAACAACGTCGCTGGTCGCGGCGGTATTACGCCCGATGAAAAGGGCAATTTCATTCTCGTTGTCGTAAACTTCGCCGAAGGTAAAGAAATTCTTTTTCCCGATACTGAGAGCAAACTCGCGCATCGCATTTCCGAAGGTTCTCTCGAAATCGGGAGAAATAAACTTAAGGGTGTCGATGCGAAACCCATCTACGTCGAACTTAGCGACGATATATTGGTAACTGCGGATTAGGGCGACATGTGCAGGCTGAAGCCCGTCTTGCAGGACATCAGAATCGATTCCTTTCAGCGATTCGAAATCGCCACTGGGATGGAAACCGTTGCCCATGGCGTTCCCTCGCTGGGTGAACAGTGAATCGAGACGAAGTTCGTCTGGAAAAACCGCTGCATCCGGAGGCGGATTCGCCGGCGCCTGTGTCCAGTCAACGTTTCCTATACCATGTTCGTCGCGCCAACGAACCGCAATTTTTGGTTGATCTTGCCAAGCTGCTTCTGCTTGCTCCTGACCGTTGATGACGTATTCGAACACATCCCCGGCATGATGAAGCACGATGTCGAAGATGATGTAGATTCCCAGTCGATGCGCTTCATCGACCAAGGCGCGCAATTCGGTGTCTGCCAATTCTGGACTCGAAGCGAACCGCGGCTCAGCAGCTAGAAAATTCTGGATGCCATAGCCGTGGTAGCTGCCGGTATTATACTGGCAGTTCTTCAAAACCGGCGATAGCCACAGAGCACCGACGCCCAGGTCCTTGAGGTAGCTGAGTTTTGCTCGGATCCCATTGAAAGTGCCGCCTTGGAACTGACTAAACTGTGCGTCGTATGGTGTGTTCTTGGGTCCTGCATCTGAATGGTTAAAGCGATCGACCAGGAGAAAATAAATACACTGATCTCGCCAGTCTTCTGGAGAGGGAAACATTGCCCCGGGTGCGGTTGCTCCATCAAGTACTGCCTGAACTTCTTTATCGAAGATTGATGTTATCATGGCCCACTTGGCTTGCTGATTTGATATCGGTTTTGATTGGGTATTGAAAGGTGGCTAGTCAGACAATCCTGAAAGACGGGTCCTAGCCGTTAGTGCGATGGGTCGGCGCTGCAGCCGGCGCATTCGGATTCGATAATTCAAACTGCGGAGACGGTTACTAGAATCTTCTCCTCATCCATGAACAAGCAGCTCTTACCTGAGAGCGACCATAAGCAATTGCACGACCTCTCAATCGCCAAAGTCAATCAGGCTCGATCTCTTCCCTGTGTTTTTATGTTAGTGCTATCACCGGTAAGCTTGCAATACGCAAAACTGCGTACTTTGGACGATTCATGACAACGAACGCGTAACTCGCTCTGGTGATTGGGCAGCGTGAAGCTAACCGAGCAAGCGATCGAATTCTTTGAGAGGATTTACGCAAGTATTTACTCGAAGACATACCTCGCTCAATGGAAACTGTTTTCGCTCAGGTGCTCGGACACAAATGGAGCGCTAGAAAAAAGATCTGGTCTGACGAAAAAGTGTCCAAGTAGCCCAATGGGCGACTCACGTGAGATTCGGCATAAGTCGTTGACTATCAACAACCTGCCTCGCATGGATTCGAACCATGACAAAGTGATCCAGAGTCTGTAATGGACTATGATCCGACATGAATCGATACGAACGTCTATGAGGCGTAAAGCGCATTGTAAACTAGCTTCTCTAGCTACTTTACCTTTTGCTACGTTAGCACACTGCAGGTCAAAACGGGTCAGGTATGAACCAAAAAAGTGTCCAAGATTTCGATCTGCTTGGACGCTTTGCAAAGCGAATATTCGTTATTGGCAGAATGGCGTTTTCCGTCAGCCGTGCACATTAGGTGGACGACAGTTCTTTTCTCTTGGGGCTCCGAATAAGACAGGAGTTGCTGAACCGCGAGCTGCTTGTCTCTAGAGCGGCCGTTGACTAATAAAAGAATGGGGGACGCCAGCTTGTTACAACGTTCTGCCGATCTGGAAGGAGCGGCTCGACGCCAAGACGCTGGTGACTACGACATTCGCGAAGTGGCCCGTTTGCCTGCGAATCTTTGCCATACCTCAAGATCACTCTTGAACCGCCGTCATCGCCCTTGTAGATCTTGGCGCTGCAACTCATTCCCCCCAAACTATGCATCTGCCACGCCGCTTTGCCCTTTGTTGTTTGTTCTCTTTTGGAGTGCTCGGTCTGGTTCGCGCGACGCCGCCTGATTTCGGACCGAACGTGATGATCTTTGACCCCAGCATGCCGACTAGCCAGATCCAGATGGCCGTCGACGCAATCGCCAACCAACAGATTTCCAAC
>WNFM01236823.1_pt4 | contig 18117 bp, 24 predicted proteins | sample 5400271 | NCBI WGS metagenome assembly WNFM01 (sample SAMN13153352, study PRJNA577476) | soil metagenome | isolation source: 60 cm saprolite on Douglas fir-dominated hillslope | place: USA:California | collected 2013-09-17 | reverse complement strand
CGGCACGAACTTGATCTTGGTGGCGTCGTTGAAAATGGCAGCCGCGACCGCGCGGCAGATATCGACGTCGAGCCCGGTCCAGTTACCCTTGTCGTCCGGTGACGAGAAACCCGGCAGGCCCTGGCTAACGCCGCAGGACAACATGCCACGGTCCTTGACCGTCTTGAGGGTTTGCGCCGAGGCCGCCTGGGCCGAAAGGCCGGCAGCAACGGCAAGGGTAAGAACCAGGGATACGCGTTTCATGGGCAAGTGCCTTTCAGAGAGTCGTGCGGGAACATTTACGTGGCAGCTTCTTTGGCAGCGCCTGCAGTTATTGGGCCAACCCGATGATCCCTCACGCAAATACGTCAATCCGACCGGCAGTTTGACGTGCGGTTCGGTCAGGCGATGGATCTGAGATCGCGGCAGGCCCCTCAACGTGCGGCGACTGGTAGTTGTGATGCATCACAGAACGACTGGCGGGCCCGGTCAAGGGGTTGACGGCGATCTTTGCGGTCTTGTTGTTAACTTAGCCGGCCCCGACTGCCCGCTCGACGGGGTTTTCGGCAAACCATGGCGGCTGCGGCATAACGTCTTGGCGGCGGCAATCGCCCGAGTTTTCAAACGGCGTAGCGTCCGAGCGCGGTCCTAGGCCGCGCGGTTGCCGACCTTGGCAGCCCCCGCCATCTCCGCCGCCAGCAACAAGGCAGCGCGGCTGGCGCCGACCGAAGCGATGCCCTGGCCCGCGATGTCATATGCCGTGCCATGCGCAGGCGTGCAGATCGGAAACGGGAAGCCGCTCAGCATCGTCACGCCGCGATCGAACCCCATCAGCTTCATCGCGATCTGGCCCTGGTCGTGATACATCGTGAGCACCGCATCGAAGGCGCCGCCCTTCGCGCGCAGGAAGGTTTCGATGGCGTTCAAACTGTATGCTGCCCTCGCAGCGGCTGGCGCTCGTGGCGTAGCTCTTGTCGTCCAGGATCGGCCGCGCAGCTAAACTGCGAACGAAAGGAAATCGAAAGATGCAAATTCCTGAAAAAGCCTCTCTGCTGAGAATTTTCATTGGCGAGGATGACAAAGCCAACGGCAGACCGCTCTATGAGGCGATTGTCCTCAAGGCGCGCGAGCTTCATCTTGCAGGAGCCACGGTGCTGCGCGGGCCGCTTGGTTTCGGTCGGTCGAGCATGCTTCACACTGCGAAGATATTGCGCCTGTCGCAGGACCTGCCGGTGATCGTGGAGATCGTCGACATCGAAGAGAAAATCAACGGCTTCCTTCCGATCCTTACCGAACTTACCAAAAGCTGCCTGATCACCTTGGAAAAGGTGACGGTCATTCGCTATGGCGAGGACGAATCGGGCGTTGCTCCCGAGCATGCCAGCACCTCATCCTGAATGATCGTGAGAAGAAACACGGCTCTTGGTGACGTGATCAAATCGGCCCTTTCAGGAAAGGTGGGCGACATGGCTGTGAACGCGCGTTCCATTGAAGTTCTAAAGACCCACAAGCGGTGGGCAGACGTTTATTCGCTCATCTCGGTTGTGCTTGTTGTCGGGCTTGTGTCGGTAACGGCCTTGCTCGCAGACGCCGCAAATACTGATATGGCCACGCGGGTCGGAATGTTCGTCACCATGACAGCGGTCGTCATTGTCGTGAGCATCTGGCAAGCTGCGGGGCTCGCGGTGGCCCGCGTTCATAGGATCCTTCTTGAGCAACAAGACGAAATGGGGCTCGACCGTTGATGTCGTCTTTCCTGGACACTTATGGAAGTTCATTGTCATGACATTCGAATCCTGCGCCCTCGTGTTGCTCGGAGGCTTCTTCGGAGGAATCGCCCGTTTTTTTGTCTCAGGCTTTGTCGGACGCCGGATTGGTGAAACCTTTCCGTGGGGAACGTTGGTGGTGAACGTCTCCGGTGCCTTGGTCATTGGCGCTCTCGCCGGACTGGCTCGTTCGCGGGGCGGTGTATTTTCCGGGGAGATGTTTCGCGACCTCGCGTTCGTCGGCTTTCTCGGTGGCTATACGACGGTCTCCTCCTTCTGTCTTCAGACGCTCAACCTCGCACTCGACGGCCAAGGCCTGCCAGCCGCCATGAACGCCATCCTTTCGGCCGGGCTTTGCATCGCGGCGGTTGGAACCGGCTTCTCGGTCGCTATACGGCTTTTGGCGTGAGAGCGCGATGCGCGACGGAAAGAGGGCCGTTTTGAGAGTCTATCTGGCAGTCGGGTGCGGTGCTGCAGTCGGATCGATGTTGCGGTTTCTGTCCGGCATTTTGATTGTAACGGTCATGGGGCTCAGCGCCTTGTGGGCGACGGGATTCGTAAATGTGCTGGGTTCGTTTGTAATCGGGCTGTTCGCCGCCCTCACGGGTCCCGATGGCCGGCTGCTCGTCAGTCCGGCAGGTCGGCAGTTCGTCACGGGGGGCATTTGCGGAGGCTTCACCACGTTTTCAGCAATGAGCCTGGACACGTTTATACTCTTGCTTCAGGGCGATATCCCGCTTGCCGGTCTGTATCTTGTGCTCGTTGTTGCGCTTTCGCTGGTGGCCGCATGGATCGGCCACATGGTGGCGGCGCGTCTCAATGCGTGAGCGCTGTCCGGTCATCGAAGGGGGTTAGTCATGCCGCTTCCGGAAGAATCGACCCTGCTGCGGATATTTATCGGGGAGGCGGATGAGGTCCATGGTCGGCCGCTGTATGAAGATCGGCGCGTTCATCTCCGAGGCGCCAGCGCTCGCCTTTACATCCAAGGGTTCGCGCCCTAGCTTACGGCCGCTTTTTGAGAGCCGCAGCACCCGCCATCTCCGCCGCCAGCAACACGGCGGCGCGGCTGGCACCGACCGAGGCGATGCCCTGCCCCGCGATGTCATATGCCGTACCATGCGCAGGCGTGCAGATCGGAAACGGAAAGCCGCCCAGGATCGTCACGCCGCGATCGAACCCCATCAGCTTCATCGCGATCTGGCCCTGGTCGTGATACATCGTGAGCACCGCATCGAAGGCGCCGCCCTTGGCGCGCAGGAAAACCGTGTCGGCCGGAAACGGCCCTTCCACGGCGATGCCTTCCGTCCGACCTGCCTGGACGGCGGGTTCGATGATGTCGATCTCCTCGCGGCCGAAATTGCCGCCATCGCCGGCATGCGGGTTGAGCCCAGCCACCGCGATGCGGGGCGTTGCAAATCCGGCCCGCCGCATGCACGCGTTCGTCAGCGTGAGCGCGCGATGAATGCGTTCGACCGATAGAAGCGAGGCGACATCCCTAAGTGCGATGTGAGAAGTAACCCGCGCGTTCCAGAGCTTGTCGAGGACATTGAATTCGCTGGCCGGGGTTTTCAGCCCGGCAATCTCGGCGGAAAACGCGATCTCGTCGTCGTATTGCGGACGCGCCAGCCGCATCGCCTTCTTGTTGAACGGGGTAAAGCAGACCGCATCGGCCTGCTTGTCCCGCGCCAGCGTGAGCGCGCGGCGATAATTTTCGAGCGCAAACGCGCCGCCGGCCTGGCTGGCGACGCCCCGTTCGATCGTAACGGGATCGAGATGCGCGAGATCCATGAACGCGGCATCGCCGATCGACCGCGGATCGGCGGCAGCCGTCACGTTCGGCAGGTCCGGGCCGACGCCGGCGATCCGCGCGCCCTCGTCGAAAACCCGCCGGTCGCCGATCACGATCAGGCGCGCGCAGGCGCGGATCTCGTCGAGGCAGGCGAGCTTTGCGGTCAGTTCGGGGCTGATGCCGGCCGGGTCTCCCATCGCCAACGCGATCACCGGTCTATGAGGGTTGTGAACGGTCATATGATCCTCGCTTTTTCCTGCGCGGCTTGCCCGGGTCCTCGCCACAGACGCACGATCTGCAAGGCCAGCGGAAACAGCAACAGCGCCATTCCCGCCACGACGAGACCCGTCACCAGCCGATTTTCAAAAAATATTCCGAGCGATCCCTTCGACATCAGCATGGACTGCCGAAATGCGTCCTCGGCCTTGTCGCCGATCACGATCGCAAGCACCAACGGCGCCAGCGGGTAATACAGCTTCTTGAAGAGATAGCCGACGATCCCGAAGCCGAGCATCAGGACGACGTCGAGATAGGAATTCGAAACCGAATAGGCGCCGACCGCACAGATGATGACGATCAAGGGAGCGATGACCACGAAGGGAATCCGCATCAATGCCGCGAATACGGGAACGGTAAGCAACACCAGCACGACGGCAACGATGTTGCCGACATACATCGAGGCGATCAGCCCCCAGACGAAATCCTTCTGGTCGACGAACAGCATCGGCCCGGGGTTCAATCCCCAGATCATCAGTCCGCCCATCATCACGGCGGCCGTCGCCGAGCCGGGAATGCCGAGGGAGAGCATCGGCAGCAACGCGCTGGTGCCGGCGGCGTGGTCGGCCGTTTCCGGCGCGATGATGCCTTCGACTTCACCGGGACCGAAGCGCTCGCCATGGCGCGAAAAGCGCTTGGCGATGCCATAGCTCATGAAGGATGCCGCCGTCGGGCCACCCGGCGTGATCCCCATCCAGCAGCCGATGGCGGCGCTGCGCAGCAACGCCACGCCATGTTTCGGCAGTTGGCCCAACGCCCGGAATACTTCCCGCCACTCGACGCGTGACGACACCGCGCGTGCCTGAAATTCCTCCTCGACGGCAATCAGCAGCTCGCCGATGCCGAACAGTCCCATGACAGCGACGACGAAGCTGACGCCTTTGACAAGTTCGTCGATCCCCATGGTCAGCCGCACGCTGCCCGACACCGTATCGATGCCGATGGCCGCGATCGCAAAGCCGATTGCCAGCGCCACCACGGTCTTGATCGGCGCCGCCCCGCCCATGCCGACGAAGCTGGCGAAGGCCAGGAAATAGACCGCGAAATATTCAGCCGGTCCGAAAGCGAGCGCGACCTGCGCGACCCAGGAGGCGAGAAACGTAATCAGGATCACGCCAACCAGCGCGCCAAAGGCCGCCGAGCCGAACGCCGTGGCCAGCGCTGTCGTCGGCCGGCCGTCGCGCGCCATCGGATAGCCATCGAACGTCGTCGCCACCGACGACGGCTCGCCCGGGATGTTGAACAGGATCGAAGTCACGGAGCCGCCGAACAGCGCGCCCCAGTACATGCTCGACAGCAGGATGATCGCCGAGACCGGCTGCATGCCGAAGGTCAGCGGCAACAACAGCGAAACGCCGTTCGGCGCCCCGAGCCCCGGCAGCACGCCGACGAGAATGCCGAGCAGCACGCCGATCACCATCAGCGTCAGATGCGGCACCGTAACCGCGATGGTGAAGCCGTGCAGAAGCAGTTCGAGGTTTTCCATCGCCTGCCCCGGTCAGAAGCCGACCGCGGCGGCGAGCGCGCCGTGCGGCAGGGACACCTGGAACAGGCGCTCGAAGATGACGTAGAGCGCGACCGGCGTCACCACGGCGATGACGAGCGCATGAAGAACCGATTGCCGTTTCGGCAGCGCCAGCACCGCAAAGACATAGCCGGCCGAGGCCAGATACATTCCAATGATCGGAATAGCGGCGACGAAGATCGCCGCCGGAACGAACAGCCCGGCGAGACGGCCGAATTCGGCGCGTGTGATGGCCACCGTTACCCTTGCGAGGGTGCCACGCCCAAGCGCGCCCTGCCCGAGATTGTAGAGGCTGCCGAGCACGACGATCACGCCCGTCAAAAACGGAAACGTGCCGGCGTCGACACCCTCGCGCGACCAGCCGATGCCGTTGTCGATGCTCGAGACCACGACCGCGACGCCGAAGATTCCGGTCACGGTCGCCGTGGATATCTCAAGCGCGCGTCGCGATATCATCGATGCCTCATCCCGTCGGCCCTTCAGCTCACTTGGCAACCAGCCAGCCCTGCTCGCTGGCGACCTGCTTCAAATGCTCGAGGTCCTGCTTGATGAAGGCATCGAAGGCATCACCGGTCAGGAAGGTATCGACCTGCGAGGTTTTCTCGATGTAGTCCTTCCACTCCGGTGTCGCCTGCACCTTCTTCATCAGGTCGACATAGAACGCGGCCTGCTCGGCACTGACTTTGCCGGGCAGCCACACGGTCCGCGGTTGCTCGTATTGGGTGATCGCCAGCCCCTGCTCGGCACAGGTCGGCACGTCGCTCCAGCCCTCGGTCGCCGTCACTTTCGGTCCCTGCGGCAGCCGCTTCGGGCTGAAAGCGCAGAGCGGACGCTGGGTGGAGCCGCGCCACTGACCGAGGCTTTCACTGGGGTTGTTGACGTGGGAATCGATGTGGCCGCCGGCCAGTTGCACCGCAGCCTCGGCGCCGCTCTTGAACGGGATGTAGGTGAATTTGACCTTCGCCGACTTCTCGATCATGCGGGTCAGCACCTCGTCGGTATCCTTTGACTGCGCGCCGCCCATCTTGAATTCGGTCGCCGCTGCCGCCTTGAGGAAATCGCCCGCGGTCTTGTAGGGCGCGTCCTGCTTCACCCAGAGCAGGAACTCGTCCTGCGCCATCGCCGCGATCGGCGTCAGATCGGTGTAGTTGAAGGCGACCTTGGAAACGAGCGGCTGCTGCCAGGCGTTCGAGGTGCCGAAGATCACCTTGTAGGGATCGCCGGCGGAAGCCTTGCCGTAGACATATCCCTCTGCGCCGCTGCCGCCGCCCTTGTTGACGACCACGACCGGCTGGTCGGTCATTTTGTATTTGGTGACGATGCTCTGGACCGCGCGCGCCAGATTGTCGGTGCCGCCGCCCGGTCCGGCGGTTGCGACGAACTCGATCGGCCTCTGCGGTTGCCACGCGGCGTGCGCCGGGACCGCGCCGGCGAGCATGATCGCCGCCGACAGCAATAGCTTTGACGTATTCATCGTTTCCTCCGGGCCGTTATTCTTGTTGTGTCTTGCAGTTGATATGTTCGATTGCCGTCAGGCAACCTGCTCCTTGCGGGTAGCTGACGCGGTGACGATGGCGCCGTCACGTTCGAACGCGTCGATCTCCGCCTGGTTGAAACCATACTCACGCAGCACTTCGCTTGTATGCTCGCCATAGACCGGGGCGCCCGAACGCACCTTGCCCGGCGTCGCCGAGAATTTGACCGGAAGGCCGATGGTCTTGACCGGACCGAGCGTCGAATGCTCGACCTCGACCACCATATCGCGCGCCAGCGTCTGCGGATCGTTCAGGGCTTCGAGCATGTCGTGCACGGGGCCGCAGGGCACGCCCTTGTCGTCGAGCGCCGCCAGCCAATGGGCGCGGCTTTGTTTGCGGAATCGTTCGCTCAATTCGGCTTCCAGCGCCTTCAGGTTGGCCATCCGGTCCGAGCCATTCACGAAGCGCGGGTCGGAAGCCAGCTCCAGCGCGCCGAGCGCTTCCAGCATCAACAGCCAATGCTTCTTGTTGGCACCGCCGACCACCAGCCATCCGTCGGAGGCCTCGAAGGCCTGGTACGGCGCATTGAGCGGATGCGCCGAGCCCATGGCGCGCGGCGCGACATCGGTGGCGAGCGCGATGGTCGACTGCCAGTAGGTCTGGACCAGCGCCGCTTCGTAGAGCGAGGTTTCCACCCACTGCCCTTCGCCGGTCTTGAGGCGGTGCGAATAGGCCGCAAGGATTCCCATGCTGGCCAGCAGGCCGGCGGTGATGTCCGACAGCGGCGGACCGCATTTGACCGGCGGACCATCCGGCCGTTCGCCGGTGAAACTCATGATGCCGCTCATGGCCTGCGCGACCAGATCGAAGCCGCGGCGATGCTTGTAGGGGCCGGTGCGGCCGAAACCCGACAACGAACAGTAGATCAGGGCCGGAAAATCCCGGTGCAGCTCCTCGTAGCCGAAGCCGAGCCGCTCCATCGCGCCCGGCGCAAAGTTCTCGACCAGAACGTCGGCGCCCGCGATCAGCCGCCGCAGCACCTGCTTGCCGCCCGCCGTCTTCAAATCGAGCACGATGCCGCGCTTGTTGCGGTTCATCATCAGAAAGGAAGCCGCCTCGTCGCCGATTTTCGGCGGCACCGAATGCCGCGTGTCGTCGCCGTTCGGCGATTTCTCGATCTTGATGACGTCGGCGCCCATGTCGGCCAGCATCAGGGTGCAGGTCGGCCCCGCCATGACATGGGTGAGATCGACGACCTTCAGACCGGCGAGCGGCCCCGTACGCGGCGCCTTGTTGTTCAGCGGCATGGGAGCTCCTATTCGCCACGCCAATGCGGCGCGCGCTTGCTGAGAAATGCATCGAGCCCTTCGCGAAAGTCCTGACTCTGGTAGCACATCAGGATGAGGTCCTCGCCCTCGTCGCGGGTCAGCCGCTTCTGCAGCCGCGCTACCGCCTGCTTGGTCGCGCTCAGCGTCAGTGGCGCGTTGCCAGCAACCAGCCTCGCCACTTCATCGGCACGCTTTTCGAGCGCTACGAGGTCATCGACGATTTCGGTCAAGAGGCCGACTGACGCGGCCTCCTCGGCCTCGACCAGGCGCGCGGTATAAATCAGGTCCTTGACCCGGGCCGGACCGATCAGCGCCGTGATGCGGCTGATGTTCGACATCGACAGGCAATTGCCGAGCGTGCGCGCGATCGGAAAGCCGATCCGCGTGGTTCTGGTGCCGATCCGCAGATCACAGCTCGCCGCGATGCCCGCACCGCCACCGGTGCAGGCGCCGGTTATCGCCGCAATCGTCGGCACCCGGCATTGTTCGAGCGTGCCGAGCACGCGATCGATGCGGTTTTCATAGTCGAGCGCGTCCTGCGGTGTCTTGAAGGCGCGGAACTGGTTGATGTCGGTCCCGGCGGCGAACGCCTTGTCGCCGGCCCCCCGCAACAGCAGCACCTTGATGCTGCGGTCGGAATTGGCGCGCTCACAGATCTCGGCCAGCCGCTCGTACATCGCGAAGGTGAAGGCGTTCCTCGCCTGCGGCCGATTAAAGATGATCCGGCCGATGCCGCCCTCGAGCGTAAAGAGGAGGTCCTCCTCCCGCACCGCTACGTCCTGATCCATGTTTCCGCATCCCGTTTTCGTTATTTTTACTAATCTGAATGCAAAAATTTGATTTATCAAGCTGGAATTGACAGATACCTGGTGATATAGCCATTTTTGCATTCAAATCAGGGGGTAGCGATGCTTCACGAGGAGGTCGTAGGCCGCGTCCGTGCGATGCTGCTCGATGGCGATATCCCGCCGGGCGCACGGATCCCCGAGCGCGACCTCTGCGAGAAGCTGGAAATTTCGCGAACGCCGTTGCGCGAAGCACTCAAGGTGCTGGCCGCCGAAGGCCTGGTGCAGTTGCTGCCGAACCGCGGCTCGCGCGCCGCCAAGCTCACCGACAAGGACATGCGCGACTTGTTCGAGGTCTGTCAGGGCCTGGAAGCGCTGGCCGGTGAGCTGGCCTGCGAGCGCATCACCGACGCCGGGGTTGCCGACGTCGCCGCCGCGCATCACGCGATGGCGCGGTACTACGAGGACGGCGACCTGCTGCAATACTACCGCTGCAACCGCCATATCCACGAGGCGATCATCGCCGCGGCCGGCAACCCCGTGCTGTCGGGACTTTATGACTCCGTGACCGCCCGCATTCGTCGCGCCCGCTATGTCACGCCGATGACGCCGCAACGCTGGGCGCTTGCCCTCAGGGAGCATGAGGCAATCCTCAACGCGCTGCAGCGCCGCGACGGGATCGGACTGTCGCATATCCTGCGCGCGCATCTGCGCCACAAGCGCGAGGAGGTCCTGCAGGCCGGCTTCGCGGAGACCGAGTCTCACGCGGACGGTCGCGCCTCCCTGCAACGACAGGCCTGATCCACCGGTATCGGATGTCTTTCGCCGGCGGCGCGATCGGTGCCCGATGCGCGTCTGCCGCATGCCCCGGATTTTTGCGGGGGTGGCGCGATAACCATCCGTTCACCATGCCGATGAATCCCGGCGGCGTTTCGCGCAAAAAATTCACCCCTCAAGTTCCCTTATACCTTTGATGCCTAGTCATCCTTCCGGGGAAGGCTGTCATTGCCGTGCAGTTGGGGCATTCCGGCGTAAGAGTAGATCGAAGCGTATGAATATCGCACGTATCGTCGTCCTGACCATCGCCCTTAGCGCCGGTGGCGTTGCAGCCTATCTCGCCCGCGGAACGGACGACACGCCCCGTCCGGTCGAGCCGGTTGCGCAGTTGCCGACGACAGAAATTCTTGTCGCGAAATACGACCTCGGGCTCGGCCAGATGGTCAAGCCGGAAGATCTGCAATGGCAGATCTGGCCGGCGTCGAGCGCCAACGGCAATCTTATCACCCGCGCCGGCAGGGCCGAAGCCATCAAGGACATCTCAGGCTCGATCGTGCGCGCGCCTTTCATCGGCGGCGAGCCGATCCGCGAGCAGAAGCTGGTCAAGGCCAACGGCTCGGGCTTCATGGCGGCAATACTGCCGAGCGGCATGCGCGGGATCTCGACCGAGATTTCGCCGGAGACCGGCGCCGGCGGATTCATTCTGCCCAACGACCGCGTCGACGTCCTGCTCTCCAGGCGCGAAAAGAACCCGGACACCAAGGCACCGGACATCGTCGTTTCGGAAATCATCCTGACCAACATCCGCGTGCTCGCCATCGATCAGGCGCCGAAGGAAAAAGAAGGCAGCAATTCACTCGTCGGCAAAACGGCCACGCTCGAGCTGAAGCCCGAGCAGGCCGAGACGCTGGGACGTGCGCGCCAGAGCGGCACGATCCAGCTCGCGCTCCGCAGCATCACCGATGCCAACAAGGTCGAGAACGGGTCTGAGGACCAGCCTGCCAGACGAGACCAGAGCGTCAACGTAAAGGACGCGTGACATGAAGTTTGGGGAAAATCGGTCAGTGATCCGCGTAGCAGGCCGGGCCGTGTTGTTATCGGCCGTCGCCGCGCTGACACTCGGCCAGGCCGCGCGGGTCATCGCCGCCGAGCCGGACAAGGAACTCGCCAGGCAGCTTTCCAAGGAGCAGGAGCCCGAGACCACCTCCGCCATTGGCGGATCGGTGCGGACAAAATTTCTGGCGCTCGGCGTCGGCAAGTCCGTGGTCGTCGACCTGCCGCGCGACGTCAAGGATGTGCTGGTCGCCGATCCGAAGATTGCCAACGCCGTCGTGCGCTCCGCCCAGCGCGCCTATATCATCGGCGCCGCAGTCGGCCAGACCAACGTCGTGTTCTTCGACGCCGACGGTCAGCAGGTCGCCTCCTACGACATCGCGATCAAGCGCGATCTAAATGGCGTGCGCTCCGCGCTCAGGCAGACGCTGCCGGGAGTCCAGATCGAAGGCATCGGCGACAGCGTCATCCTGACCGGCTCGGTGGCGAGCCCGGTCGAAGCCCAGCAGGCGGGCGAAGTCGCGGCACGACTGGTCGGCGGCGCCGACAAGGTTGTCAACTCCATCGTCGTTCGCGGGCGCGACCAGGTGATGCTCATCAAGCAGTTGGGCGTCGATCTCAGCGCCAGCATGAATTACGGCACCGCGGCTGTGAATTTCAACAATTCCAACCCGTTCACCGCCAACAGTGGACCACTCGTCGCCGGCAACGGCCTGACCGCGGCAGCCTTGAACAAAGCTGGTCTGCCGTCGGTCACCGCTACCCTGCGCGCGATGGAGAGCGCGGGCGTGGTGCGGACGCTGGCGGAGCCAAATCTGACGGCCATCTCAGGCGAGTCCGCGACATTTATTTCAGGCGGCGAGTTTCCAATTCCGACCGGTGTAACCTGCCAAACAACGACGGCGGGTGCTATCGGACAATGCGTCCAGACGGTCACTTTCAAGAAGTTCGGCATCTCGCTCAACTTCACGCCGGTGGTGCTGAGTGAAGGACGGATCAGCCTGCGGGTGATGACTGAGGTGTCGGAAGTCTCGACCGAAAACGCTTTGACCGGCGGAGTCGGTGGAACGACGATTCCCTCGATCAAGACCCGTCGCGCGGAAACGACGTTGGAAATCCCGTCCGGCGGCTCGATCGCGATGGCGGGCCTGATTTCGGAGCAAACCAAGCAGGCCGTCAACGGAATGCCTGGTGTGGACCAGATACCGATTCTTGGCGGACTTTTCAGGAGCCAAGACTACGTCAACCACGAGACCGAGTTGATGGTCATCGTGTCGCCCTATGTCGTTCGCGCGGTGGCACAGAAGGAGCTGTCGCGTCCGGATGACGGGTTTGCGCCGGCGTCGGATTCTCAATCGGCGCTGCTGGCCCGCATCAACCGGATTTACGGCCTTGCCGCCCGCGCCGACGCGGTCGGGACCTCCCAGGGCAATTTCGGCTTCATCATTGACTGAAACGGCAGCGCGCCAACGATCCGGGACGAGGACAGAATGATGACCAGCCAAACACCGCATCGCCTTCAGAACTGGCGCCTGCTCGGCGCCCTGCTCGGCCTGTCATGCGCCCTGGGCGCGTGCAACCAGACCACGGAGATCGTGACCGCGAGCGTTCCCGGCAACGATTACAAGCTGCGTCACCCGATCGCGGTGACCGAAGCCAACCAATCGATCGTCGTCTTCGTCGGCCACGCGCGCGGCGGCCTCTCCGCCCCGCAGCGCATCGACGTCGCCGGCCTGGCGCAGAGCTGGGTTCGCGAGGGCACCGGCGCCATTGTCGCCGACGTGCCGGCCGATCCGGTCTATGGACGCGCGGCAGCAGCCTCTTACCGTGAAATCCGTTCGATCCTGATGGCACGCGGCGTGCCGTCCAACGCCATCACGGAGCGTCCGTACCAGGCGGAATATGCCGGCACGCTTCCGACGATCAAGCTGAGCTATCCGAGGATCAAGGCGGTCGCCGGCCCCTGCGGGCTCTGGCCGGAAGACCTCGGACCGAACCTCGACAACTCCGGCTACAACGAGAACCGGCCCTACCACAATTTCGGCTGTGCCACCCAGCGCAACCTCGCCGCCATGATCGACAATCCGGCGGACCTCGAGCAGCCGCGTCCGGAAACCCCGGCCTATACGCCGCGACGCGATGTCGCCTTTGACAAATACCGCAAGGGCACCTCGACCGCCACCACCTATCCCGAAGGCGACAAAGCCAAACTCAGCGATTCAGGCAAATGATCAAGCGCGACCATCAAGATTCGGACGAACATATGGACGTCACGCCGCCGCGCAACGACGAGTATATCTCGCCGGCGCCGCGCGTCTCGGTACAGGCCTATTGCGCCAGCGTCGCGGTCGCCACCACGGTACGCGCGGCGAGCGAAGATCGCCGGCTCGGCAAGGCCCATCTTTCGGTTCATATGGGCGGCGTCACCGCCGCCATCGAAGCCTATCAAAAGGCGCCGACGCCGAACGTGATCGTGCTCGAAACCGAAGTCGAGCATGACATCCTCGACGGCCTCGACGAACTCGCAGCCGTCTGCGATGCCGGAACCCGCGTCGTCGTGATCGGCAGCGCCAGCGATGTCGCGCCCTATCGCGAACTGGTGCGGCGCGGCGTCAGCGATTATGTGGTCGGACCGGTCCAGCCGCTCGACGTCGTCCGTGCCATCTGCGGCCTCTACACCTCGTCCGAGGAAGTCGCCGTCGGCCGCGTCATCGCCGTGGTCGGCGCCAAGGGCGGCGTCGGCGCCTCCACCGTCGCGCACAACGTCGCCTGGGCGATCGCGCGCGACCTCGCGCTCGATTCCGTCGTGATCGATCTCGATCTTGCTTTCGGGACCGCCGGCCTCGATTACAATCAGGATCCGGTGCAGGGCATCGCCAACGCGATCTCTCAGCAGGAGCGGCCCGATACCGCCCTCATGGAACGCCTGCTCTCCAAATGCACCGACCGCCTCAGCCTTTTGGCCGCGCCGGCGACGCTCGACCAGGTCTACGATTTCGGCGCCGACGCGTTCGACGCGATCTTCGACACGCTGCGGATGACGACGCCCTGCATCGTGCTCGACGTGCCGCATCAGTGGTCGGCATGGACCAAGCGCGCGCTGATCGGCGCCGACGACATCCTGGTCGTCGCCGAGCCTGATTTGGCCAACATGCGCAACGCGAAGAACATGTTGAACGTGCTGAAGGCGGCACGACCCAACGACCGGCCGCCGCTGTATTGTCTCAACCAGGTCGGCATGCACAAGCGCCCGGAAATCGCCGTGCGCGAATTCGCGAAAGCGATCGAGAGCCAGCCGATCGCGGCCATTCCCTTCGATTCAAAGATGTTCGGGACCGCCGCCAATAACGGCCAGATGATTCAGCAGGTTTCCGCCACCCACAAGACCACGCTGATGTTCCTGCAGATGGCCCAGCGCATGACCGGTCACGCCGTGACCAAGAAGGCCTCGTTGCTGACGCCGATCCTCAAGAAACTGCAGGCCGCGACCGCTCGCAAGCGCGCCTAAGTCGGAACTGCTGGCGCCTTAGTTGCTGCGGCTGGCCCCGGCGATCGGCATCTTCTCGACCTCCGCACGCCCGCCTTGCTTGCGTGCCAACAGTCGCTTCAGTTGCGTGACATTCGCCGCCGCTTCATCCGGCGGCAGGTCTGCCCGCACGATCTTTTCAGCTTCGGCGAGACGGCCCTGCAGGCCGACCGCGAGCGCCAGATTGGCGCGTACGCGCTGATCCGCCGGCGCACGATCATAGGCGCGTCGCATCGTCTCCTCGGCCTTCTGCAGATCTTTCGAAAGCACGTAGGACAGTCCGATGTTGGACAGCACCGACGGCTCTTCGGGCGCGATCTTCAGAGCGCTGCTGTAATACTGCCGCGCTTCCTCAAACCGGCCGAGCTGGTCCAGTGTCGCGCCCTGTGCCGAAAGGATCCGCCAGTCCGGATCTTCCGGGCTATGCGCGCGGCCGAGCACCTCGAACGCCTGCTGGAAATTGCCGTTGTCCGCCAGCGCGCGGCCGTAGCCGGCTAGCAGCGCCTTGTTGCCGGAATTGGCGAGGTTCGCCTGTTCGAGTACCGCGACCGCCTGGGCACGCTGTCCCGACGCGCGCAGTGCTTTGCCGTATTGCAGCGCCGCCCCGACGTCCTTGGGGTTGGCTTTAAAGCGCTCCTGAGCCAGTTCGACGTCGCGCCGTGGGTCAGCGGAGCGCTTTCCGTCGGCCTTCTCGCCGAGCGACCCGGTGACATCAGAAATGTCACCTGAGGTCTGGCAGCTGCAAAGTGCCACCGCCAGGATGATAGCGGTAGCTGTCCCCGCGAGACGTCGTGCGACGCGGTGGGACTGAAGCGATTTCTGGAACATGTACTGGACTCGCGGTCGGCGCTGTCCAAGCACGCTCACACCTTAACCCTAAATTCAGGTTAAGTTCCCAGGATTTTGCGGTAACGGATGACCTCCGAGGGCACACGCCCCCCGCCCCGCGAACTCGACTTGCCTGCCCCGGCCTTATCGGCGAGGCGATCCGGCCTAATCGACGAACTGAGCGCCCAGCTCGAAGCCAATCCGCCATGCGAGCTTGCATGCGCGTGGACGGCCTTCCGAGAAGATTACCGTGAACTCGGTTGGAATCTCCGGATATTCGGCGATGATCTTCACGCCGCCATCCGAGACGTCGGAGATCATGCAATCCCTTGGCAGTCCGCCTGTCGCGAACTGTATCTTCGCAAAACTTCTGCACGCACGTCGTTCGCTTCTGCGGCGATTCGCTGCCAACATGTCGATCCCTGGCCCTGCTCGATTGATACACCCGATGGTGCTGCCGTTTTACAGAAGAGGTGTTGGAATTGCGCTAGTGAAACAGCTCGCATTGTAACGGTTGTTTTTCGACTCCGTTTACCGAAGTCGGGGCGTCGCGCATAGGCGAGTTGCCCGGGCGCTAGCGATCGAGCGTCTTCGATGCCGTGCCGCGGTTCTTCACGATCAGCATGATGTTGCGGACATAGACCACGGTCGCCGCCATCTGACCAACGATGATCACGGGTTCGCGCTTGGCAATGCCGTAGACCAGCGTCATCAGCCCGCCAGCCATCGAGAAGAACCAGAACGCCATCGGCACCACGCTCTGCCCCGCGCGCTCGCTCGATATCCACTGCACCAGGAACCGTGCGGTGAACAGCAGTTGCGCAATCAGGCCGAACGCCAGCCAGAAATCGAACTTGGCGACGAAGACGTCGTAGAAGTAATTGCCGAGCGCCTGGCCGTATTGAATCAGCATCAGTGAACCTCAGTGGCAACGGGTGTCGGCTTCTTGCGGCGGATCAGCCACCACACGCCGGCGAGATCCATGATCCCGATCCACAGCCGGTCGAAGAAGCCGTAATTGGACACGCCGGAATGGCGCGGGCGGTCGATCACGTCGACATAGGCGATATCGAAACCTTCTCGGCGCACCAGCGCTGGCAGGAAGCGATGCAGCCCGTCAAAGTATGGCATCGACAGGAACACGTCGCGCGGAAACGCCTTCAGCCCGCAGCCGGTGTCGCGCGTGCCGTCCTTCAGGATGCCATTGCGAACCGTGTTGGCAATCTTCGACTGCATCTTCTTGAAACCGGTATCCTTGCGACCGACCCGCTGGCCGGCCGCAAGCCCGACGCCGCCGCTGCCGCTTCCGCCGCAATCAGATCCGGCAGAAACGCCGGATTGTTCTGCCCGTCGCCATCAAGCGTTGCCACGATCGCGCCGCGCGCCGCGCGCACGCCGCTGCGCACCGCCGCCGACTGGCCCGACGAAGTGGCATGCCGAAGCTGCCGGATCTGCCCGTGCTGCTGCATCAGCGCAGCCAGACGATCGGCGGTCGCATCGGTCGAGCCGTCATTGACGTAGATGATTTCATAGGCCCAGCGGCCGTCGAGCGCATTAATAATTTCCGCGATCAGCGGCGCGACATTGTCCGCTTCGTTGCGCACGGGCACAACGATGGAAACGGCGGCCGGTGGTTCGTCGGAAGATTGCAAATCGGCACTCATCGCATTGGCTGGATTGAGGAAAATCGCGGCTGGAACAAGGCCGGAACCGGATCAACCGGGATAGCTGGCGGCGCCCGCTTTTATGGGGCGAATGCGCCCCCGGCAACCCTTTTAAGACGCCCTGATGACGGGCCGACCAGCGACACAATCTTGCCGTCCTGATGGATCGCAAATCCGAGCTTCCGGGCCGCAAACCAGTATCGGACGCACATGGCGCCGATGACGCCGAGCAGTGCGCCGGCGACCACGTCGCTCGGATGATGCGCCAGCAACACCAGACGCGTCGCGATGATGATCACCGCATAGACGATCATCGGTGCCCTCACCCGCGGCCAGACTGCTGCCACGGCAAAAGCGAGCGCCCAGGCCGTGGTCGAATGACCTGATGGGAAGCTCGAATAGGCCCCAGAACCGTCGAAGTGCGAGAAGTGAAACACGTCGCCGCCGACAAACGGCCGGCCGCGGCCGACCACCCATTTGATCATTTCGCCGACGAGAACCGGGAATAGCACGGCGAAGAAGATGAATTGCAGCCGCGTGCCGAGACCCAGCAGCAGCGATCGCTGGATGCCGCGCATCGTCGGTGCTGCGATCGCAATCACGATCAACAACACCGCGAGCGTACCCAGCACATATTCGTCCTTGCCGAAATCAGTGAGGATTCGCATCCACCACAGCGCCGGCGTGCCACGCGACGGCATCTGGGCGATCTCCCAGGCATCGAGCGCGTACATCAGCACGATGATGGCAAGCCCGATGCCGGCTGCAAGCAGAAGAATATGCCGCGCCGCCCGGCGCCCGGCCTCGGCGCGCCGCGAATGCGACGGCGTGCGTACCAGTTGGGCCAGCGACAACCACGCCAGCGTCAGCAGTCGCGAAACGTAGTTCCTGGACTCGGCGATGTCTGCGGGCGCGGACATCCTATTCCGTGCCTTCCGAGCGGAAGATCGCGATCGAAACTGCCCTGCCCTGCGAGATGTTATAGCCGTCGATCCTGGAGGCCACGTTGTAGCGCAGCCCGATGGCTTCGGCGCGCTGGACGAAGCCGCGTTCCGAGCGCGCTTCCACCAGGGCAAAGCGGCAGGTGCCCTGCCCGAGGAAGTCAGCCGCACCCGATCCGTCGGTCAGTACCGTATCGGTGCCGGTCATGAACACGAGGCTCGGTTCGTGAAAGCCCGCAGCCGCGGCCTTCGGCCCGACGCAGACGACGTTGCGCAAGGCGCGCGCGATCTCGGCGCTCGGAAACACCGTCGTCAGCGACGGCATCACGATGCCGTAGACTCCGATCGACAGAAACGCCGCGGCAATCACACCATTCAACAGCGAGCGCTCGGCGCGGCTGTCCT
>WNFM01270295.1_pt1 | contig 18123 bp, 18 predicted proteins | sample 5400271 | NCBI WGS metagenome assembly WNFM01 (sample SAMN13153352, study PRJNA577476) | soil metagenome | isolation source: 60 cm saprolite on Douglas fir-dominated hillslope | place: USA:California | collected 2013-09-17 | reverse complement strand
GCTCCGGGAAGGCCCCGGCAGTCAGCGAGCGACGCACCACCTTCCGGCTGACGTGCAAATGGCGGGCAATCCTTCGCTGGCTCAGCCCCTCTTGTGCAAGGATTCAAGACTTGGAGTCCTCCACTTGAATCGCCCACTGCGAGGCGGGTGCCATCAGGGGACCAGGCAATCACCATTGGCCACCAATTCTCAATTCCTAGGGCGGGATTCAGTCCCTGAAGGATCAGGTCTCTCTCATAGGGCCAGAGCGAAGTATTTTCATCGCTCGGCACTTTCCAGATGCGGACACGATTACCGGTCCAGGCACTGTTCCAGGTGCTAGCAACATAGCGGCTTTGCGGGGACCAGGCTACCGACCAGGTCCCTGAGGTTGAGTCGGGACCAGAAAGGCGGGTCAGTTCCTGGCCATCGCTGGTGCGACATCAGGAGACCAGGCGACTGTAGTGACAATGTTGTCCTGATCAAACTCGCGCACCCAGTGAGGAGCAGCAGGAAACAGGGGTGGTCGGAACAGAGAGGCTCCTGCACCCAGGGCCAGTGCAGCGCCGGCGGTCAAGCCAGCCAGCAAGAACCGGCGGCGTGAGGCGTTCCTCTTGTCGAGGCGTTGCGCCACCTGGGGTTCCTGGTATGGGGCAGCGTCCCTGCGCAGCTCTGTTTCTGTGCTCTGCGCTCCAAACGCATGGTCTCTGGTTCCTCCTGCCAACGTCTCGATCTGCATCTTGAGACCTTGCACCGTGTTCCTACCTCATCGTTGTCAGCCCTCCGCGCTTGTCCGCAGGCAAAACAGCTCTCTCGCTCGCTGCCATTGACTGCTGCACAGCCAGAACAGTGCCATTCCAATGCACCTGAGAAAGGCATCCTTGCGCCTCTCTTTGAGGCGAACCGTTCATGTTCTCTCTTGTACGCTCTGCTTCCATTTTGCTTTCAGAGCATCCTCTACGTCGTCTAGAGGGGAAAACGCACACCCTGGAAGGAAAGTCACATCACAGGTGCATCTCCAAGGTCTTGCTCAAGCCACAGCACGGCCAATTGAGAGACCGGGATGTGGCTCCCAATACAAAGCGTTTGGTCGCCACCAGACCTTTCGTCGGAACGGAGCCATGCACATCGAACATGCCTCTCAGTTGGGAATCGCAACGACTACTTTTCCCTTCTGATAGGAGGTTGGTTTGGCCTAGAATCGCTATTAACAAGTCTCCCAATTATTGGGATTAGTTGAGGCCTGATAATTTATGACCAGGCCTCAATTAGCTCTCCAGGTCGTAAGCAGTGGGGTGGCGTGGCTGGTAGATCGACAGCTCAGAGCCGCTCGGCAGCTTCATCGAGGCGAGCAACCCCCAGCCCTGGTCGCTGGTTGGATGGGAGATGGTGACCCCCCTGGCGGTCAGGTCCGCCAGCGTCTTCTCGATGTCGTCGCACATCAAGTAGAACTCGTGCTTGCCCGGCCCGTCTATGGGATGCACGGCGATCTCGGCTGGCGGCAGCTTGAAGATTAGCCAGCCAGCGCCAGCGTCGACCCCTGAAAATCCGAGCACGTCACGGATGAAGACCCGGTCAGCCTCCGCATTGGTGCTGTAGAGAATGATGTGTGCTCCGTTGATCATGGTTCCCTTTCCCTCTCCTGGTCATCGACCGTTTCGTTCTGCGCTGTCCTCCTCTTCTCGCATCAGGCAATATCCTTGTAGTATTACGAGACCCGACGTCGAAGGAGGCCTCTTTAGGACAATCCAACTAACTATGATTACAATCCAAGAAACTGTGAGATCCTACAATGCCTCTATTCTACCATATGGAGCGCCTTCAGCCACCACACAATGTGCGCATGAGCCCCTGGTAAAGTGTCAAAGTTGACAGCAAAGCTGGTGGAAAAACACGAACAATGACGGACACCAGTAGACAAAACGGCACTAGCCAAAAATCGCCGAGCCCCTCGACAAGGCACTCGACGAAGGCGAAGCAAAGCAAAGCACAACCTTGCAAACAGATACCTGTAGAGATGTGCAGGCAGACTAACCTTCCACGATGAAGATAATGCGTTGACAGATGTTATGCACGTGAGTCGCCATCTCAGCTAATTTGTGAGCTATCCAGAGTAAATAGGTGATCCCTGTAAGCCTTTATCCAGATTCGTTCTTGGCACCAGATATGCTCCTTGTTGCGTTCGACGAGGAGAAATCTTTCCCCCTCTTTCTCTCATCAGAGAACTTGCCCTCGTACGAATGCATCGATCTGTGTAGCGATGGCATCTCGTACTCTCCGGAAGAAGGCCAGGCGCTCCTCCTCGGTGCCGGTTACCACACTGGGATCGGGAAAGCTCCAGTGCCTCTGTTGGCGTGCGTTCGGGAAGTAAGGACACTCCTCGGCGGCCTCATCACAGACCGTGACCACCAGATCCATAGGTGGCTGATCGGCAAATTCCTCGATGCCTTTTGCGCGATGTCCTGCGGCCTCGCTGATGTCGATTCCCAGCTCTGCCATCGCCTTTATGGCCAATGGATGCACGGCACGAGGATGTGTTCCCGCACTAAACACGCGGTATCGCTCCCCACCACGTGCCTGCAAGAGACCTTCTGCCATTTGCGAACGTGACGAATTGTGGGTGCAGAGAAAGAGGACACGCATCGGCTCCATGCCTGTCACCTGGCCGTACCGGTCTGTCATGGTCTTCCCACCTTTCGCGTACTCCGCTCGGTACTGTGTGCCGGGAGAGGAGATGCGCGGGCATAGCATCAGGGTGTTCCGCTCTTTTCACGCTCAATCAGGATCAAGAAGTAGCGCAGCCGCGTCATCAATTGGAGCGCCACCTGTTCAAAAGCGCGGTAGCGGTCCTTGTCCGATCCCTCTACGGCAGCCGGATCAATGAAACTCCAATGAATACCTTCCGGATCGCCGGGGAAGGTGGGACAGGACTCGCGAACACGATCGCACACCGTCACAATGTAATCGAAGGATTGGTCGCGAAACTCGTCCAGATGCTTTGATTGCTGCCCTCTTATGTCAATGCCCATGGCAGCCAGAACCCGCACAGCATACGGGTGCACGCTCGAAGGATGACTACCGGCACTGAACACCTCAACCCTCCCGGCACTCAAATGGCGCAGAATACCTTCAGCCATCTGTGAGCGGGCACTGTTCTCGGTACAGAGGAAGAGCACTCGTATTGGTTTGCGAGGAAGTTGGGCTGCCGTCTCTCGTAACTCAGGTGCAGTATTGCTCAAAGCAGGGTGCAGTGCATCTGCAGCGGCAAAGTAGTGCTTGCGAAGCAGATCGAGGTCAAGGCTGTAGTAGATGTCGCGACCATCAGCAGCGCTGCGTCGTTCAGTCACTAGATGCTGATCATACAACCGGCGGAGATGGTATGACACGAGATTCTGCGGCTGACCAACCAGGCGCACAATTTCCTGAACGCAGTAGTCGGAACGCGACAGCAACACCAGAATTTTCCAGCGGACATCGTGAGCCAGCAGCTTGAGAAAACCAGGCTACTTGGTGCAAGCGTGATGGTCGTAGGAGGAATGCTCGTTGCACTATGAGGGAAACACTCCGCGCATCGTTTGAATCAGGCGAGGATTGGCAGGGTCTTCCTCCAGCTTCTCGCGCAGCCAGCGTATGTGCACGTCCACCGTGCGCGTATCGCCTGTGTAGTCATACCCCCAGACGTTGTGGAGAATCTGGTCACGCGTCAGCACCGTACCCCGGTTGCGCACCAGGTAGGTCAGCAGTTCGAACTGCTTGGGTTGTAGCTCATGCTCCTGCCCCCGGCACATGACGCGTCGTCCCGCCAGGTCGATCCGCAGCGGGCCTGCCGCCAGTTCGCGATTGGAGTGCGCAGGCTCTTCCGTCGTCACCTGCACCGGACGCTCTTCACTGTGAGGAGCATACTCCGCCCGCCGCAGCAAGGCCTTCACACGCGCCAGGAGTTCGCGGCGGCCAAAGGGCTTGGTCACATAATCATCGGCCCCGACCTCCAGCCCCACCACCTTGTCGATCTCCTCTCCCTTGGCCGTGAGCATCATAATGGGAGTTGTAGCCGTACTGTGCTCCCGCCGCAACAGCCGGCATACCTCTAGCCCGTCCATCTCGGGCAGCATAATATCTAAAATGACCAGGTCCGGCCGCTCACGACGTGCTGCCTCCAGCGCGCTGGCGCCATCCGCAGCGGTCGTCACCTCGTAACCGGCCTGCTCAAGGTTATAGGCTATGGTTTCCACCAGCACCGGCTCATCGTCTACAACCAGCACTTTTCGCATGTTTCACCCCACAAGTATGCTCCAATATCAACCAAACCGCCCACTGACATAGTCTTCTGTCTCTTTTTTCTGTGGACGCTGAAAAAGATCCATCGTCGGGGCATACTCAATGAGTTTGCCCGACAGGAAGAATCCTGTATAGTGCGAGACACGAGCGGCTTGCTGCATGTTATGCGTCACGATTACAATTGTATAGTCTTGACTGAGCTCAGTGATCAACTCCTCAATTTTGAGGGTAGCGATCGGGTCCAGCGCTGAGCAAGGCTCGTCCATCAGCACAGCTTCGGGTTTGACAGCGAGAGCGCGTGCAATGCATAGGCGCTGCTGCTGCCCACCTGAGAGTCCCAGAGCGGAAGCCTTGAGCCGATCTTTGACCTCATCCCAGAGGGCTGCTCCACGCAAGCTCTGCTCCACGATCTCCTCTATTTCTTTGCCCGGTTTTCTCTGGATCCGCAAACCGTAGGCGACATTCTCAAAGATCGATTGTGGAAACGGATTTGCGCGCTGGAAGACCATGCCCACCCGCTGGCGCAAGCTGACCACGTCGACCGCTTTGTCATAGATATTCTCTCCATCCAGCATAGCCTCACCCTCGGTACGCGTGTTTGGAATGAGGTCATTCATGCGATTGAGCGTGCGCAAGAAGGTCGTTTTCCCGCAGCCCGACGGGCCTATCAGCGCTGTCACCTGGCGTTCCCGCACGGGGATCGAGACATCATACAGCGCTTGTTTCGCCCCATAGAAGAAGTTCACATGGCGCACATCTATCTTCGTATCAGCGCTGTGATTAGCGACCGGTGTCGTCTCACCGACTTGCACTTTCAGGACGGTTGGCAATGACGATTTATCTTCAAGAGTTTCCATACTTCTCGCCTGCACTTGCTGATCGGGCTTATTGGTCCTAATCTCCATGCAACCTCCTCTAACGATAGTACTATCTGCTTCCCTGGCATATATCCTATCAAGTACTTGCAAGGAGTCTGGCTTTGAGCTCCCTACAGTCTCCTATTATATCCTACATGCTAGCTGACCTGGCACCCGCACGGGGCACAGAAACAGGGAGTGCTTCTAGGGGCCGGTTCTAGCATGCTACTTCCTACACCAGCGGCAGTGCATACTCCTTATGCAATGGAATAGCCGCATCGACAATGAGACGATCGGCCAGCACCACCAGGCGAATATAGCGACCGGCAAGCGCCTTACTGATGAAATAGGGGCGTCCTTCATAGGAGATGTGACCGCTCCGCGCTACCTTCCGTGAGAAGATATTGGCTCCTTCCGGGAGGGTCACCATATTGCCGCTATACGCATCTGTCGAAGTATTCATATCAGCACTCTCCTCGATTCTAGTCTGATACCTTCATCTCTTAGCCGAACCGTCCGCTTACGTAATCTTCTGTTTCTTTCTTCTGCGGGCGAGAGAACAGATCTGGCGTCTTTCCTTCTTCGATGATTCTTCCCAGGAGGAAAAAGACGGTTCTCTCCGCTACACGCGCGGCTTGCTGCATATTGTGCGTCACAATAATAATGGTATAGGTCTGCTTGAGTTCCCCAATCAGCTCTTCAACCTGCAGTGTAGAGATGGGATCAAGAGCAGAACAGGGTTCATCCATCAGCAGAATCTTCGGGTTATTGGCGAGCGTTCGTGCGATACAAAGCCGCTGCTGCTGCCCACCAGACAATTCTGTCGCCGGTGCAGACAGCTTATCCTTGACCTCGTCCCACAGCGCCGCCTGCCGTAAGCTCCGTTCTACCACCTCTTGCACGGCTGATCCACCCGCCAAACCGTTGATGCGCGGACCAATCGCCACATTTTCAAAAATGCTGCGTGACGGCAGTGGATTCGGTTGCTGAAAGACCATGCCGATATGTTGCCGCACATACCTTGGCTGGATGGAACGTGCGTAGATATCGACGCCATCCACCTGCACCGAGCCCTCGACGCGTGTACCCGGCACCTCCTCATGCATGCGATTGAGGCAGCGTACAAAGGTCGACTTGCCACAGCCCGAGGGCCCGATCATCGCGGTGGCACTCAGTGGCTCAAGCGTAAGATTGATGTCGTAGAGGGCTTGCTTGGGGCCATACCAGGCGTTCAAGCGTTGAACGCTAATTGACATCTTGTTCCTGGCTCCTTTCTCTCAGGGACATTTCCCCGGCTTCATGTATCATGCCCGGCGCTTGAAACCACCGGTGACCCAACGCACAGCAAACGAGGCGATCACAATGAGCAAAATCAAAACAAACGCGCCCGCGTACGCCTGATGGACCTGCACCGGGTAAGGACTCTCGGTAAACACGAAGATGCGCAGCGTCAGCGCATCCATTGGCTGGGTGATATCTGTATTCCAGAACGTCGTCCCAAAGGCCGTCATCAGCAGCGGCGCCGTCTCACCTGCCACGCGGGCAAGTGCCAGGAGGATCCCGGTAATAATGCCGGAAAGTGCTGCCGGCAATACGACTCTGGTGATCGTACGCGCCTCTGTCGCGCCCAAAGCGAGCGAAGCCTCGCGGAGTTCTTTTGGTACCAGGCGCAGCACATCTTCGGTGGTGCGTGCCACGATTGGGATCATGATAATCCCCAAGGCCACGCCACCGGCATAGCCCGAAAAGGTTTGCTGCGGCACCACAATGAGCACCCAGGCGAAGAGGCCGAAGATGATAGTGGGGATACCGGTCAGCATGTCAACCAGGAAGCGCACGCTATTGGCAAAACGCCCTCGCCCAAATTCGGCCAGATAGATGCCCGTGAACAGGCCCAGCGGCACGCCGAACAGGGCTGCCAGCCCCAACAAGATCAGTGTTCCCTGGACCGCTTCTCCCATGCCTCCACCCGGCTCTCCGTTCGGTGTGGGGAGTTTTGTAAAGACATCCAGGTTGATGAAGCGGATGCCCTGGCCCAGGACGTAGAAGAGCAGGTAGAGCAGCACACCCACGGCAAAAGCGACGCACAACGTCGTAAACGCAATGACCAGGGCATTGCCTGCCTGCCGCCGCAGATCCAGGGCAGAGCGCTGCGGCTGGAAGGGATTCACGGTGGTACTCATGCGCGTGCTCCTTTTTGCTGCAGGCTGGAGATGAGCCATCGCGCCAGGAAATTCGTGATCAAGGTGATGATGAATATAATCAGACCTGCCTCCAGTAAGGCGGAGAGAAAGAGCCCGGGGGTTGCCTCTCCAAACTGGTTAGCGATGACACTGGAGAGGGTATAGCCCGTATCGAACAGGCTCGCCGTCGGTCGACTGGCTTGATTCCCGATTACCATCGTGACCGCCATCGTCTCCCCGAGCGCACGCCCAAGCGCCAGAATGATCCCACCCAGGATGCCAATACGCGCAAAGGGCAGCACGGCATAGCGGATCACTTCCCAGCGCGTGGCTCCCAATGCCAGCATGGCTTCACGCTGTGCCGTGGGGACCACCAGCATCACCTCGCGTGAGACGGCAATGATGAGCGGAAGTACCATGATCGTGAGAATCATCCCGGCAGCGAGCAGGCCCAGGCCATGGATCTCGCCCTGGAAGAACGGCAAGAAGCCCAGGTGCTGCTGGAGCCATGGTTCACCTGTTTGCTGGAGCCAGGGCGCCAGGACGAGGAAGCCCCAAAGGCCGAAAATGACACTGGGGACCGCTGCCAGGAGGTCCGCGAAGAACGCCAGTGGCTGGCGTAATGCGCGCGGACAGAAATCCACCAGGAAAATGGCCACACTGACGCCGATGGGGATTGCGAAGAGCATGGCAAAGGCGGAGGTCACGAGCGTTCCGAAGATAGCCGGGAGGACGCCAAAGACGTTATGCACCGGATCAAACGCCAGATTCGTCAGAAAACTGAAGCCGAATTGCTGGATGGTGGACCACGAGTTGATCAGCAGCACCAGCGCCACCCCTGCCACCAATGCGAGCACGATGAAGACCAGCAGCAGGGTCACCCCGCGAAACAGCAGATCGCTGGGCCGGCGACCAAACCTCCTGGTGAGCCAGGCAAGGCTACGCTGTCCAGCGCCACCCCGCGCCAGGGATACGTGTTGTTGCATGCAATCTCCACTTCATATATATTTCTGAGATATTATTTCTCTTTGGATAGGGTATCTATGCTTCTCAAACGCATTGTACGGCGTCATTGCCTTGTACTGGAAGATGGACGAGTCGTCCATCTTCAAAAAGATCGTTATTGTGCCTTGTAGCATGCCGACCCGCCACAGGTCATCGACTGGATCTGTGCCTCACCCTTGGTCACAATGGTAGCTGGGAGGGGAACATAGTTCAGTGGCGTTGCGTACTGCTGTCCATCGTGGGTCATCCACCACAGCAGATTAGCCAGGGCCTGCCCTTTGTCGGCATTGCTCTGGTTTTGGTAAACGACTGCCCATGAGAAGCCCGAAATGGGGTAGGCGGTATCACCAGGGGCATTGACAATGTAGAAGCGCAGGTCAGCAGGAATGGTGGTCACACCCTCAGCATCGGCCTTTGCCCCATCCAGTGATGGATCGACAAACTTCCCATTGGCATTCTGGATCGACGCATAGGGGATGTTGTTGGCCAGCGCATACGCCAGCTCAACGTAGCCGATGGACCCCTTTGTCTGCTGGACAACAGCAGCGACCCCTGCGCTCCCCTTGCCACCAACACCAACCGGCCAGTTCACGGTGGTCGCGGCACCGACCTTCGACATCCAATCAGGACTGACCGCAGCCAGGTAGTGGGTGTAGATGCCCGTTGTTCCACTCCCATCGGAGCGGTGTGCAACCGTAATCGTCAGATGAGGGAGCGTCACTCCCGTATTCACTGCCTTGATCTGGGGATCATCCCAGGATTTGATAGTGCCCAGGAAGATCGCCGCGATGATAGGTCCCGTCAATTTAATGCGCGTTGTGACGCCAGGCACGTTATAAACGATAGCCACGGCTCCAAGAGTCACGGGGATGTGAATAATGGGGCCAGCTTTACTCGAGGCAAGCTGGGTGTCGCTCATCGGGGCATCGGTGGCTCCAAAGGCAACAATCTGCTGGAGTAAATCGTTAATGCCCGCGCCACTGCCAACCGACTGGTAGTTGACATTGATGCCGCACTTGACACTGGGGTAGACAGAAAACATTTTTGAGAAGAGGGGATTATCAAAGGTTGACCCTGCCCCGGTCAGCGCTTTCGTGGCAGGACAGCCGTTCCCAGTTCCAGTTGCGGGAGGGGTCGATCCCCCACACGCTGAAATAAGGATGCTCACTGCCATTGCCACTGCTAACACGAGTGCAATGCGCGATCGTTTTACCATACGTCCTCCTACTCGCGTTCTTGCGAGATTGAAAAAATTGTATCTATACCACACGATTGGGATATATCCTCATCCCTTATCGTCGCATCTATACCGTAGCACTCATGCATTAACTATGCTTTATGGATATGTTAAGGGACGGTAAACTTTCCCTGAGGATAGGTTTTTAGTTGCAAAGTGAGGCTAGCGCGTCGAGCCGAACTGCTGCATATGCCTGCGCTCCTGCTCAAGCGCTCCGGGAGGGAAGCCTTGCTCTCCGCCAAGTGTGCGCGCATCGAGCGTCAGTTCGGCTGCCTCTTCCATAATGATGATGAGCTGCGCGGTAGAGCGCGGGTCGCGGCTAAAGGCCAGCAGGCCATGGTTAGCCAGCAGGACAGCGGGGACTGACGGATGAAGCTGAAGCTGGCGTACTATATTGCTTACCGATTCTGGCGACCCGCGCGGCGCCCATTCCGCTATAGGAATGTCCTCTGTGATGCCAAAACGCAGGAAGGCTTCATAAACACAAGGCAATGGCTTATGGGCGAGCGCAAAACTGGTGACACGTGGTGAGTGGGTGTGAATGACGGAGTCAACATCTGCCCGCGTACGATACACGCCAGAGTGCATCGCGACGATCTCACGCGTGGTCGGATCAAGCGTACCATCTACTACTTCACCGTCAAAGGTGACGACAGCCAGTTGCTCGTATGATAACTGAGCAATGTTGCCTGTCGCAGTGAGGAGCATGTGCTCTGCCTGTGGCAATCTTACACTCATATTACCATGCCCGCTATGTGACATGACACCTGCCTGAAACAGCATGCGTGCTGCCTGCAGCAATTGTTCTCTCAATTCGCTATAGGTAGAGTTTGTCATCGGGTTCCTCTCGATCACAAAAATAGGACATGGCCAGTAGAAATTCTACCGCGATTCTCCTGAATTCTATCCCGCAGTAGCAAGAAACGTCAATCTTGACTAGCTTACCGGCTCCTTGTAAGGTACAATAGCTAGGGGAAATGCCAGGAATCACGAGCAATTATGTTGCCTGGTGGCAGTTCAGAAAATAGAGTGGTCATGGCAGAAGATTTCACTGGTGACGTACCACAGCAAGGTGTACGCAAAGCATTTGAGGCATTGATCGCGGGTGAAGATGCAGCTATCGACCTGGCACAGGCAGCATTACTTATCGCCAAAGAGGAGTACCCTGACCTCAACATTGCGTACTATATGGAAAAACTTGACTACCTGGCACAACAGGTACGGGGAGTCCTTGGTCTCTCCGATGCTGGCACATCCCACCAGCCTCCGCAAGAGCAGGTACTTGAAGCCATGAATCGTGTCCTGTTCGATCAAGAACACTTTCATGGTAACACCAAAGATTACTACAACCCGCGCAATAGCTTTCTCAACGATGTTTTAGAGCGGCGGACAGGCATACCAATCAGCCTCTCGCTGCTCTACATAGAAGTCGGCAGGCGTGTAGGCGTGCAGATCGATGGTATCGGGCTGCCCTGGCAATTTGTGGTGAGGTGTAATTTGTCAGGGGATATGATCTATATTGACCCCTATGAGGGTGGACGCCTGCTCAGCGAGCAGGAATGTCGTGAGCGAGTCACGCGCGTCTTGAAAGGAAAGATCAGCTTTGATCCACTCTGGTTGGAGCCAGTAAGTCATAAACAACTGCTGGTACGCCTGCTCAGCAACCTCAAACACATCTACTTCCGCAAGGGTGATTATGTGCGAGCACTCTCCACCTGTGACCGCATTCTCCTGCTCACACCTGACTCTCCCATCGAACGACGAGACCGCGGCGCGATTCACCTGCAACTCAAAAGGTATGCTCGCGCCATACGTGACCTGATGACCTATGTGGAACTTGCGCCTCACGCCCGCGACATCGGCAGGGTCAAGCGACAGATCCGGGAGATTCGCCAGTTGATCGCTCAAATGAACTAGTGGTCAAGCAGCCTATCCCTGTGGAAGTAAATGGGTCTGCCCGATAACGTGTAATATAAACACGTATATATATACAATGGGTGTCGCTCGCAGGAAAGCGTAACGTTTTACTCATGCTGACCGTATTAAGTATAGGTATATTCGAAGATATTACGCAAGGCGCCATGATTTACATTACAAATGATCAAAAATGAAAATACGGTCAAGACCTGAGCCTATTTAAGGTGCTTACCCGATGTTGCGACGGGGTCTATTCTTTTACAATTAGGGAGAAAGAGTAGGTAGATAAACGAATAGCGTGAGTGCGCTATTCAACTGAAAGTGATGACCACCAGGCCACACACAGTCCGACAGCTGATTTTGTTGGTAGTTCCCCTGAAGGGAGTGTGGGATTATGGCAATTTCTTATCCTGTCAGTGAAGCGCGTAGGACCCCGCTCAACACGTACGTCCCTGAAAGAACAGTATTCCCTATCGCCATCACATCCGATTATGAAGCGGGTGCAGACGAAGAAATGCTGTTGGACAAGACTTCACCGGAGAGGATCACAGGACCACTGGTTGCAGCAGAGTTGCCGCTGGTTGACAATGCTGATGCGTTACTCAATGAAGCAGATGACTTGGATGAGAGTAACGAAGCTGATGAATTGGCTGAGGGTACAACCCATTCACAGCGCACGCGAACAGTAGCAGCCAGGCAAGCAACAGGCACTGAAGATGCTTTTCAGAGCTATTTACGCGATATCCGTAAATATGGCCTGCTGACGCACGCGGAGGAAATCGATCTTGCCCGCCGGTCTGCCAGCGGAGATGAGCTGGCACGTCGCAAGCTCATCGAGTCGAATCTGCGCCTGGTCATTGCCATTGCGCGACGCTATACCAGTACCGGGGTACCCCTGATCGATCTCATTCAAGAGGGCAACCTGGGATTGATGCGCGCGGCCGAGAAGTTTGACTACAATCGGGGTTGCCATTTTGGCACCTATGCCACCTGGTGGATTCGCCAGGCGGTTAGCCGCGCGGCTGGTGAGCAGTCTAGATTAATTCACTTACCCGAACACGTGGCTACGCGTTTGCGCAGGGTGCGGCGTGTCGCGGCACAACTATCGCAGGAGAATGGCCTTGAGCCACTGCCAGAGCAGATCGCAGAGGCATGCAATATAGATGTGAACGAGGTAGTTGATTTACTGGGCGTTATCGAACAGCCTGTTTCCCTCGATGCCCCCGTAGACGATGAGGCGCGGTACTCACTGGCGGACACGTTAGAAGATAGCGGGGCGCTGGCTCCTGCTGAAACCGCTTCACAACACCTGCTTGGCGAGGAACTCCATCGCGCGCTGGCCCTGCTTACTCAACGGGAGCGCTCGGTGATTACACTCCGCTACGGCATTGGTGATGGCCGCAGCCGCACGCTCCTCGAAGTCGGAAAGGAGTTGGGTATCTCGCGTGAACGCGTACGCCAGCTTGAAGTGGTAGCCCTGATGAAACTTCGCAGCATCAGCAGCAAAGCAGCGCTCAAGGAATGTGTATAAGCGCCATCTCGACGAATCGGGCAATCTATGCTACACTGCACTAAGATGCGTGAGAGCAGTGTCCTTATAGATTCAAGGAGGATATCTAAAAATGGCGGCCTGTACATCCTGTGGCGTTGACGTCACTGGCAAAAAATTCTGCCCGGAATGCGGAACACCTGTGCCATCCCCGGCCACTCAAGTTGCCACAGCACAACCAGCTTCATCGAGCACCTGCCCCCGCTGTAATGGAGAAGTGAAACCAGGAGCGGCGTTCTGTATGCATTGTGGTTCATCATTGAGCGCGGCTGCCGTGGCTGCTACTGCAACTCCTTCACAACCATTAACTCATCCTTGCCTGGCGTGCCGGACAGAGGTTCCTGTGGACAGCGCATTCTGTACGAATTGCGGACAGAGCACGCGAATACCGGCTACAGCGGCGGTAGCAACACCGGCACCTGGCTTCTGCACCAACTGTGGGCACCAGAATGCGCCCGGAACGAATTTCTGCGCCGGGTGCGGCTCTTCACTTACGGCAGCGCAGGCTCAGACCGGACAGGCTCCGTATACGGCGTACCCGCAGCAAGGGCCTTATACACAGCAGCCACAGTATCCACAACAGCCCTACGGTCAACCACAGTACGGCCAGCAGCCACAGTATCCACAACAGCAGCCATATGGCCAACCACAGTATCCACAACAGCCCTACGGACAACCACAGTATGGCCAGATGGGCTATCAACAGCCCATGCTGGGACAGCAGCCCATGGTGCTGCGCTGCCCTGTCTGTATGGCTATGGCACCGATGGGAACCGCTAATTGCCCCAGCTGCCATACAAGCCTCGCAGGTGTCGTCCCTACTCCTGCAAATGTACCAGCACAAGGTCAACAGGGCGGCTTAGGCGGATTTTTGCAGGGTAGTGGCGGTAATATGGCGGTGGGGGCCCTGGGGGGTGCGGCAGCAGTCCTGGGCGGCGAGTTCCTGCTGCACGAAATGGAAGGTCATCACCGGCAACAGCAGTATCAGGGTGGATATGACGACGACGGGAATCCGCTGGGCGGACTGGGCGAAATAGGCAGAGATATCGGCTTGTTATAATACATACGCAGGTAGGGGATGGACCTGTGGCTTCGTCCCCCTGCCTGTGAAGCATGTACTCAAATAATATATCGAGCCTGTCCTCACTATCCAAATTGGCTACCTCCTCCTCCCTTCTCCTGCTCTCTTGTTGCGATACACGCTGAAACCGTCTATAATACTGCGAGGTAAAGCAAACCCTGATGGGTAAAAGGATAGCGATTTCAATCCTATAATGCCCAACGCTGTCTATTGACCAAGGAAGATTCAATTCGGATGAATTACGAGCGAACGACGCTGCGGAACGGATTGCGGCTACTGACCGCGCAAATGCCGGGTATGCGTTCTGCCAGCATCGCCTTTTTTTTTACCGTTGGCTCACGCTACGAAGACAATGCCGTCGCAGGTATTTCGCACTTTATCGAGCATATGCTGTTTAAAGGCTCACAGCGCTATCCTACTGCCCGGCTGATCTCGGAGACGATTGAAGGGGTTGGTGGTGTTTTTAATGGGAGTACGGGTAAAGAACTCACCAGTTATACTGCGCGCGTACCTGCCGAACATCTCCCCATCGTGATGAATGTGCTGGCTGATATGGTACGGCATTCGCTGTTCGATGCGGTTGAGATCGAAAAAGAACGCAGTGTCATTCTTGAAGAACTCAGTTCCACACGTGACGACCCGCAGGAATGGGCGGGATTGTTGCTCGATCAAGCGATGTGGCCTGGATTACCTCTGGGGCGTGATGACGCTGGGTTTGAGGAAACTGTCGCACAATTGCAGCGCCAGCAAATGCTCAGCTACCTGGATGAGTATTATCGACCTAACTCACTTGTCATTAGCATAGCTGGCAACATCGACCATGCACAGGTGCTCGACATGACCGAAAGTCTTTTCGGCGATTGGGAGGCACGCGAGCATGCATCATGGAGCAAGAGCCTGCCACCGCGCGATACGCCACCTGTCGTACTGGTTACTAAAGAGACAGAGCAGGCCAATATTTGTTTAGGGACGCTCGGCGCCGCTCATTCCTCGCCCGATTACTACACGCTCGTGCTGATCAATGCCATACTCGGGGACGGAATGAGTTCACGGCTCTTTCAAACGATCCGGGAAGAACAGGGACTCGCCTATGACATCGGTAGTTATTTTAATAGTTACCATGAAACCGGTAATGTGGTAGTGAGCGCAGGAGTAGACCCTTTACAAACCGAACCGGCCATACAAGCTATCGTTGGTGAGCTCAAAAACCTGTGTGAGGCGGAAGTACCAGCAGATGAGCTTGGTCGAATCAAGGCCTACGTACGGGGCAGTATGGTTCTGGGATTGGAAGGAACACAGCAGGTAGCTTCCTGGTTGGGCGGCCAGGAGAGCATACGTAATCGTGTTGTCGATATCGATGAGGTGATCTCGCGGGTTGACGCCATCACTCCACAAGATATCCAGCGGGTTGCACAGACTTGCTTTGCTCCCGAGTGGCGTCGTCTGGCCATCATCGGGCCATATGATGCGCGGCGGGCAGAGTGCTTTGGGAAGTTGCTCAATGGTGCATAAATGAGGAGAGGAGGCCAGGTTCTATGGCACAAATAATGCTTCGTGACTACTTACAGCAGGCAGAGGACGCTCTCAGTTCTGCTCGCATTGATGACGCCCTGGCTAGTTGCCAGCATGTTCTTACTCACTTTCCGGGATTACTGGAGGCCCAGCGTCTCCTGGGTGAGATTTACCTGGCGCAAGGCCACCTGGAAGAGGCGCAACAAACCTTCGATTGGGTATTGACTTGATCAGTGAGCGTTTGTCGGATTTCGATACCGCGCTGGACTGCTATCAACAGGCATACGAACTCAGCCGTGGTAATAGCCAGATCCGGCAGGAGTTCAATTCACTGAGCACGAGGGTGGGGCAACCGGATTTTATGTTCTCACGAGCAGGCTTAGCACGCCTCTATATGCGCGGTGATCTGCTTGAGCAAGCCATCCAGGAGTGGGAGGTTGTACTGGCAACTACTCCCGACCGCCTTGACGCTCGCGCCGGGTTACTTGAGGCATATTGGCGTGAAGAACAGTTTGATCGAGTCGAGCAGCTGGCAAAACACATACTTGATGAGAATCCCTCATGTTTGAAAGCTTTACTCTTACTTGCTCACACCACGGCCCCACGTAATCTAGAACAGGCTAGAGAGCTGATCAAGAAGGCAGAGGCACTTGATCCCGAACTGGTCATGGCACACGACCTCTTTAGTGACTTCATGGCACGTGAGCCCAATGATCCATTTCTGGCGCTATTGAAAAAAAGCCCCATCGCTCTCCCCGACACCGCTAATGTTCAACCAGTAGCTGCGATGACCGTACCGCCTACACTGGAACCGACGGCTACAACAGCAAACAGCACACAAACCGCTGCAGCTTCCATGAGTCCAGCCTCCGGCTGGAGCAGTTCAGACAGCAATGCCGGGGTACAAAAAAGCTATGAATCCTCGCAAACGTCGCCAGATTACGGCATCTGGTCAAGCAGCGACATAGAGCGCACTGGCACGAGCGGACCGGAGTTTAGAGAAACGGATCTTCCTACACCGCCTTCGTGGCTGGAGATGCTCACAAAACGGGAGCAACACGATTCAGGCGGAGCAATGCTGTCTTTGAGCGCAGCTCCATCAATTGAGCAAGAACTGCCTACAGCGATGCCACCGGCAATAGAGCCAGCACTCGATGTGTCCATGACACAGATCGAGATGCCTCATACCTCTCCTCTTCCTCATCCCCCTAACCTTGCAGCGGAAGATAGCGATGACATGGGTTGGCCAGAATGGCTGAAATCGCTTGGCGCTACAACTATGGACAGTGAGCCCCCACCACAGCCCATGGCACAGGAGCTGGAGCCAATAGCTGAGCCACGGCAGGAGGAGCAGATGGGGGTCTGGATGGAGCAGGAAACTTTACAGTGGAGCAATCAAGCAGGGGAACCACCCGTCCGGGAGATGAGTCCAGCCTGGACGGAGCAGATGGCAGGGCAGCCCATCCCGCAGGCGACTCCTTCATGGTTAGATCAACTGGCCGCGCCACTTGCCCGGGAGACAGTCTCACCCTGGGCAGAGCAGGTGGCTGAACAACCTGGCCAGCAGGAGCTTCCCGTGTGGTTAGATCAACTAGCTGCACCTTCTGACCAGCAGGCGCAGTCGACCTGGATGGAGCAGGCAGTTGAGCAACCCATCGAGCAGCCGCTTCCCCTGGTGGAACAACGCGCGATTACAATGTTAGAGGACATACAACAAAATTTACACGCACAGGGGTTTATAGAGTTAGAGCCAGGCTCCCTCTCGGCCATTGCTCACGGCGCGCAGGAACCCACGCTTTCATCGGCGCTGGCCCAGCTAGGGAATCTGGACGCCTCGTCATCTCCGCAACCCGCTGAGCCTGCTGCTCAACCGACCCAGCCACTACGGGCTGTCACATCCGGCCCGCTTCCCATGCAAGCGGAGGATTCAAATAGCGGCGTTTCACCACAGCCTCATGTGATCCCACCCAATTTCGCAGATACTCTGCTCGATAGCGAACTGGAGGTGACAATGAGGTACCCGGCAGTGCGGCTGCAACCGGTGCAGCCGCGGCAACCCATACGGCGAGACCAGGCACCCTTGACAGGAAAGGGATATGCCGGGGAAACAGTGACAGAGAGCTACAGCAGCGAGCGAGATCGTTTGCTCCAGGGTTATCACTATCAACTCGCTGGTGATTTCGACGGGGCTATGCAGGAGTACCGCGCGATTATACGCAGCACCCCTGATCTGCTTGACGAGGTTATCAGCAACGTACGCGCCTTGCTCAAACTGGCGCCGAATTACTCAGCGGGCTACCGCGTGCTGGGTGACGCCTATATGCGCAAGGGAGAGTATTTACAGGCAATGGAGGCCTATAATAAGGCTCTCACCATGAACAAGAGGACGAAAGGTGGGGTCAGTTAGGACAGTAGTAGAGGAAAGGTAAAGGAGTCGAAGGTGGAAACTATTCTACAACGGTTGACCGATCTTGATGAAGTCATCGGTGCTGTGCTCGTAGGTAAGGACGGTTTGATCGTCGCGG
>WNFM01327031.1_pt2 | contig 18127 bp, 17 predicted proteins | sample 5400271 | NCBI WGS metagenome assembly WNFM01 (sample SAMN13153352, study PRJNA577476) | soil metagenome | isolation source: 60 cm saprolite on Douglas fir-dominated hillslope | place: USA:California | collected 2013-09-17 | reverse complement strand
GGCCGGCTCCTTGTACATGGGCAGCAGTGAGCTGGCGGCCTTGGCCGGCTCGCCCGGCTTGCGCTGATGGTTGTTGCGCTCCTCGGTGCAGGTGGCGCATGGACAGGCGTCGCGCAGCCACTGAAAGCCATAATGGGTGCGGTGCCCGTCGTCCCACTCGATGTCCATGCCCGTGCCGGTGGTGACGTTGACCTTGACCGATTTGGGGTTGATGGGAGGCATCTCTTCCCAGTATATACAGGGTCCAGTTCGCCTTTCCCGATCGCCGATTCCCGTGTGGCACCGTCATCTTCGCCGGTGTCACTGGTTTTGGTCTTTCCGATCACCCGATGTCCCGATCACCAGATCACCCGATCCCTGGGCTCCTCCCCTCCCCCGATCCGTCAACTAGGATTCCAAAGCACTTACTCCACTCCGTCCACGCGCGCTTTTCGCGTGGATGGGTAGAGTTTGGCGTGGGTTTGAGCGATTTACTCACGATTGGCGTAGGGTTCCTTTCGCCCCTCCCACCCCCTCCCCCCTATGTTGACCCAATTCGACCCAAGGTGACCCAACTTGACCCAATGCTGAGAGGTCAGGCAGAGGGTCGCAAACCTGATTTCAGGGCTGAATGCTGACGGCTGAGTGCTGACTGCTAAGTTTTCAAAGATCGTCCAAATACCGCTTTTCCTCACTGGAAGGAAATACGCCAATCTACCATTTGTTCGCCTTTTAGTCAAGTAAAAAAGAGCGGAATTCCGTCCTCATTATTTTTGGCAAATCATGGATTCCACCATCCCGTGCGTGCCCCACTCTTTGCGTTCCGCGAACTTGCGTTTGACACGCCTGTGCGAACGGACGCAAAGGGTGGGTAGATTGGCCTGACTTGCGTCGGGTTCTGGGCTACCGCTGAAAGAAAGCGCTTTACCTTCCCACTTCGAGCGAAGTGTGCTTTGCATCCGGCCTTTGGTGGAAGAGCGGCCCTTTACGGGCCGCGAAAAAGGACAATTAAAACAATTCCTTCCTCTCTGCCGAAGGCCTGCGCGCAGCACAGCGGAGCGCGGAAAGCCTTACGCCCTGTGTGATTCGCTATGAATCAGCGGCCAGCGCTTGATCGGACGCCAGTTGCCGGTCTTCCAGTCAGCGTGTTCGGTTTCCAGGGTGAAGCCAGGATCAATGACGAAGTGGAGCGCGGTTTTGTCCTGAAAGCGGACGTCAATGGCATGGTACTCGCCGGCGGTAAAGACCTCTACAAAGTCTACGGTCTTGCCATTGAATTCATCGAAGCGGTAGAAGGTGCGTCCGCGATAGCGGCGGATGGTGGTCTTGCCGCGCTTGGTCTCGGTGAAGCGCAGTGAGGCTGGGACCCTCTCCCGTTTCCTTGATTTCGGCTTGTTGAGGTTTGATTTCTTCGGGTTGCGGTGTTTCGGGGCTGAATGCTGTGTGCTGATTGCTGAATGCTTCTTCCCGGGTTGCGTGCGAGAGGGAGAGCGTTTACTTTCAATAACAGCCATGGTTGCCTCCAGTCAAGGCGATTTGGTTAGGGCCGCGTTCGGTGCTAGACACACCGGGCGCTGCCCGTTAGGTTGTGGTTTTACTTCTGCTTGGTACGACTTTGTTTCTTTTGAGCGTCCCGTTGTTTTTGCCACCGGGTCTTTCTGCCGTTGGCGATCTTGGGTAGGAGCTGGCGGACGTGTTCAATTTCTTCTATTGTCCATACATGCACCTGAAACCCGCCCAAGTAGACTTTCTTCGGGGAAGGAATCTTTCCCTGCTCGACATATCGCGCGAGGGTGGTGACGCCGACTCCAAGTTTTTTGGCCGCCTGCCTAGTTGAAAATCCAGTCATCTGGTGCTATTGTTCCAGATAACTCATAGTGAGTCAACCGCAAAACGCAGCTTATTGAGGCACCTGCAAATTTTGTGTTGTAAATTTGAATTTTATTCGCCTACACTGATAAAAGGAAATGTGAACTTTTTCCGAGAGTTGCTCCTTCGATGGCAGATCAATTTAGCACCGAAGAACGTAGCGCAGTGATGCGCCGCGTGCGCTCATTCGACACAGGGCCAGAGGTGCGAGTTCGACAAATGGTTCACCACTTTGGATTCAGATTCCGACTACATTGCAAGGATCTTCCAGGAAGGCCGGACATCGTATTGGCGGGGCGGAGACAAATAGTGTTCGTTCATGGATGCTATTGGCACCAGCACAGCTGCGAGGGTTCGAAGCGCCCTGCAACTAACAGGCGCTACTGGAATCGCAAGCTCGACAAAAACGTTCAACGTGATAAAGAGAACCTACGTCTTCTGAGACGACAGGGTTGGCGGGTGCTGACCGTTTGGGAATGTGAATTGAGAAAACCCGAACGCCTTGAACGCCGGCTTCTGCGGTTTCTTAATCTAGGAGCAGCATGAGACATTCTTGGTATGAATTTTTTGCCGGCGGCGGGATGGCACGATTAGGTCTGGGCGAACGAAATTGGGAATGTATTTTTGCGAATGATATATGTGAAAAGAAAGCAGCGGCGTACCGTGATGCATTCAAACCAGCGCACGAACTCAGAGTGGGTGACATCGCCGCATTGTCGACGAAGGATCTGCCTGGCCGTCCATCGTTGGCTTGGGCCTCCTTTCCCTGTCAAGATCTGTCGTTGGCCGGAAATGGAGCAGGCCTGAATGGCAGCCGAAGCGGCACGTTCAAACCATTCTGGACATTGATCGAGCAACTATCAGCGGAAGACCGAGCGCCGCGTGTTGTTGTGTTAGAGAATGTCACAGGAGCAATTACCTCTCACGGCGGCAAAGACCTCCAAACAATTCTTGAATTCATGACACGAACCGGATATCGTACGGGCGCTCTCGTCGTTGATGCGGTTCAGTTCTTGCCCCATTCGCGGCCCCGTCTCTTTATTATCGGACTGCGCAGAGATGTCCCAATTCCAAGCAAGCTAGTATCCGCTTGCCCAGTAGATCCCTGGCACACTGCTGCATTGCGAGCGGCATTCGAGCAATTTGATTCAGCTCTTCAAAGACAATATGTGTGGTGGAAACTGCCAAAACCGATCCGGCGGACTATGTCACTCTCTGACATCATCCAAGCCAATCCGGAAGGAGTGAGGTGGAATTCACAAGAAGAAACCGCACGATTACTCAATATGATGTCGGACCTCAATTTACGCAAAATTAAGGCGGCCCGCTCGACCGGGACCCAGCACATCGGAACAATTTACAAGCGGATTAGACCCGATGAAAACGGCGGCAAGGTCCAAAGAGCTGAATTACGACTTGATGGAGTCGCTGGCTGCTTAAGGACGCCCGTAGGCGGTTCCAGTCGTCAAATAATACTAATTATTGATCCGAAAGGGATTCGATCCCGTCTGCTAGCACCTCGGGAGGCTGCACGTTTGATGGGTGTGCGCGACAAGTATCCTGTCCCTAAGAAATACAACGAGGCGTACCATCTGTTCGGTGATGGAGTCGCTGTTCCAGTGGCCAACTGGCTCAGCCGACACTTACTCTTACCACTAGTTTCCTGCTCTCGGAAGGATGAGGCAGCAGGAGAGTTGCCTCGACACAACATGGGCCGGCAACTTTCTCTCACTCAGGTTGGGCAATTTTAGGAAAAGTTACTTCTCCGTCGGTTAGGGTCATCAGTAGTGCTCCATTTTTCTTGACCCAATTGAACGGGATGTTTTTTCTATAACGCTGTTGGTACGGTTCTGGAAAGTTCTTAAGCCATTCGGAAAAGAAGTGTTTCAATTGACTCCCGTGCGCGTATCGAAGATCTACGTTCCGTAGGTTGTTCCGATGGTCGAAAAATAAATGACCAGCCTCCATGTCTTCGCGAAGCTTCTGTTTGCCACTGTTCTTGTGGTACTGGTACTCATAACTTCCGCCTTCTGCGGCCGATTTGACTTCGTAGCCCGACAAATCAATTCCAGCGGCTAATTTTTTGCCTACGTCCTTCACCAAAATAGAGGCGAATACCTCCCAGTCAGAGGACGCTGCCGCTCCAGGTGAGTGTACGCCACGAGCTGTATACAATCGCAGTTTGCCTTGTAGTGGCCCATACATATAGGCGTGGAAGAACATCAACGCCTTTTCAAATTCCAATTCGGTTGGGGGACCGGCGGTCTTAGGAGGCTGCTTCTTGTTTAATGTCATTTGCTGAGTCAGTTTGGGAGCTGAAGACATTATATCGCTCGCTCACTTCCCAAACAGCCCATTGATCTCCTCGTACGGCACCGCTCCCTCTGCCAGCGCCGTATACGTCCCGGAGGCTTTGGCTTCGTCGGCCATGCGGCGAAGCAGGCCCATGGCGGCGCGATGCGGGCCGGAGCCGGAGCTCACGCGCTTGACGCCCAGCTTAGCTAGTTCAGGAATTGACGGAACGCCGGGCCCGGCCAAAATGTTGACCGGGGCTCGGAGATGGTTGACTACGGTGCGGATGTGGTCAGGGCTGCGCAGGCCGGGGATGAAGACGCAGTCGCCGCCCGCTTTGAGGTAGGCTTGGCCGCGTTCCAGGGTATTGCGCAGAGCCACGCCGGGCTCTACGCCGGCCTGCCAGTAGGCGTCGACGCGGGCGTTGATGACCAGATGGATATTTAGCTTCTCGGCGGCGCGTCGCGCGGCCTGTATTCGCTCGACCTGCTTCGCCAAAGGATAAAGCGGACTGCTGTGCCGCACATTTGGGTCAGCGTGTGCGGGCAGAGCGTCTTCCAGATTGACGCCCACGGCTCCGGCGTCGATGACCTGCTCGATGGACGATTCCAGTTGCGTGAGGTCGTGCGCGTCGGCGGCGAAACCGGCTTCTATATCGGCGGTGACGGGAACGCTGACCGCGCGCGCAATCCGGCTGATGGCGGCGAGCATTTCCGGCCAGGGAACGTACTGGCCGTCGGGATAGCCCAGCGCGTTGGCGACGGCGGCGCTGCTGGTGGCGACGGCCGGCAAGCCGCAGTGCTCCACCATGGCGGCGCTGGCGGCGTCCCAGGCATTGATGAGCACCAGCGGGCTTGTGCCGTGGTGCAGTTCCAGAAGACGGTTGGCTTTTTCTGCTGGCGTCGTGTTTTGGTCTTTGCCCATGGTTCTTGCGACCTTTTCTTATTCAAGGCTACAGCATTTTCCAAACACGCTCATCTTCAGAAAGTGCCGTGACGGGAATCATTGCCGCGCTGGAACAAGCGCACATAGCGGTCGCCACGAGAATTGCACGTTGGCGGTTTGGGAGCGCAGCGACAGGTAAAAGAGAAGTAGCCGCGAGCCCCATGTGGCGGCGAGCACCGGGGTCCCCAGCGCGCCGGGTTTGCGTGCTGGGGTGGGAGCGGCGCGCAACAAGCGCACATAGCGGTCGCCACGAGAATTGCACGTTGGCGGTTTGGAGCGCAGCGACAGGTAAAGACCTCCGCAGATCAGCCGGTCTTTGATTTGTCCGGGTTGCTGAGCAGATGGTCCACCGCGCGAAGCACCTCCTGAGCGCTGGCGGTGGTAGGGACCAGGGCATCAGCCAGTTCCGTATTTTGGGTGCTGGCAAAGTAAATCAAGATGATCTTGGCCGGAGGATTCGCCTGCTTCAGCCTGGCGGCCAGTTGATTGCGCTCTTGTCGCGGAACACTGTAGCCCAGAATAGCAACGTCAAAAGTTTCCTGGTTGATTGCCTGATGAGCGGCCTCAAAAGTGAGACCCATGATTACCTGATGACCTGCTGCGTGTAACACATTCTTCTGTTCTTCCAGAAACTCGCGAATGTAGCCTACGAGCAGTACCTTTGCCATAATCCCCCTGTCTTGCGCAATGCTTAAGGTGCGGCACTGATCCACACAAGCAGAAATGCAACAGATCTCGGCTTGCGCGATCCGAATGGAAAGGCGAGGTGGCGAAGGCCGGTCCTCGAGTGTCCATTGGCGAAAAGAGCACTGTCACTCGATGAATGATTGAGTCAATTACCGCTGGCCAAAGGGCCATCATCTGCCTGAAAGGGGGCTATCAGGGCAGTCGCTGGTGCGATCGGCCGGAATCCGTATCCGCCAGCGTAAGTTGTATTGCGAGGGATATAATACTACAGGTCAAAGGTGCCCAAAATCCGCAATCATGCTATTAAAATAAGGCACGTCTAATCTTCCGTTTAAAAATCCCTTGGAGTAGAGATGAAAACCGTATCGCTTGAACAGGAGCTGAACCCCTGGGAGGCACAGGCAGCTCGCTTTGATTTTGCCGCGCAAAAATTAAATCTGGATGAAGGGTTGTGGAAGATCCTGCGCTATCCCCAGCGCGAGATCATCGTGCATATTCCCGTCTCCATGGACAACGGGAGCCTGGAAGTGTTTACCGGCTTCCGCGTGCAACACTCCATCGCGCGCGGGCCCGCCAAGGGCGGCGTGCGCTACTCGCCCGACGTTACCCTGGATGAAGTACGCGCCCTGGCCAGCTGGATGACGTGGAAATGTGCGGTCGTCAATATTCCCTTCGGCGGGGCCAAGGGCGGGATTATTGTCGATCCGAGAAAGCTGAGTACCTCGGAACTCGAGAAAATGACCCGCCGATACACCGCCGAGCTGATTGAATTTCTGGGTCCTGAAAAAGATGTTCCCGCTCCCGACATGGGCACCAATGAGCAAACCATGGCTTGGATGATGGATACTTTTTCAATGCATATGCGTCAAACGGTCACCGCGGTCGTAACCGGAAAACCTATAAATATTGGAGGCTCCCGAGGCCGCCGCGAAGCCACCGGCCGCGGCGTAATGATCAATTGCGACGAAGCGCTGCGCAAGTTTGATATGGCGCGCGAATCCACGCGGGTAGTGATTCAGGGTTTTGGCAACGTCGGCTCCAACGCCGCCAAGCTGATGTCGGACGCGGGTTACAAGATCATCGGCATTGCTGAATACGATGGCGGGCTCTTCAATCGCAATGGCATCAACATTGATGATCTGCTGGAGCATCGCGACCGCAATAAGACCATCGTCGGCTTCACTGAAGCTGAAGCGGCCGATCCTAAGCAATTGCTGCAGGTCGATTGCGACATCCTGATTCCCGCCGCTACGGAAAACGTTATTACCAGCCAGAACGCCGAGGGAATCAAAGCCAGGATCATCTGCGAAGGCGCCAATGGTCCCACCACCGCCACTGCCGACGAAATTCTTGCCGACAAAAAAGTCTTTGTTATCCCCGATATTCTGGCCAACGCCGGTGGAGTCACCGCGTCCTATTTTGAATGGGTGCAGGACCGTCAGGGATATTTCTGGAAGGAATCGGCTGTGAACGAGCAGCTGGAGTTCATTCTGCGCGAAGCCTTTGAAGACGTGGTGCACTTCTCTGAAACGCACAGCGTGAACAATCGGATCGCGGCGTATATGCTCGCCATCACCATCAGCCGGGTGGCCCACACCATCAAGCTGCGCGGCATTTATGCATAAAACAAATCCTTAGCCGCGAATACACGCGAATGAACACGAATCAATTTTTTGCAAGGTTTGATTCGCGATTTTCGCGTTAATTCGCGGCTGATCTTCTTAAATTGTGGAGCGCAGGCATGGGGGGCCCCAACTGGCCCGGTTTTGGCCTGTTGGGGTAAAGAAGCCCTCGCCTGGGGCTTTGGGCCGCTGTCAGCAGTACCGAAAGGAACGAATAAAAAAGCCGCGAAAGTCCGCGGCCTTTTCTGTTGGAATGTGTGGTTTTTAGCGACGGCCCTTCTTTTTCTTGCCTCCGCCTTTTTTCTTGCCGCCCTTTTTCGCAGCTTTCTTCTTTGCGGCTTTCTTGGCTGGACGTTTCTTGCCCCGTCCGGCCCCGCCCTTTTTAGCGGCGCTCTTTTTCTTTGCCGCCTTTTTCTTGGCTGCTTTCTTTTTGGCTGGCTTCTTTTTCTTGCCGCCGCCTCCTCCGCCGCTGCGTGCGGGCGCGGGTTTGCTCACCGGTGCAGGGGGTTCGCCCCCAATTGACTCCGCGACGCCTCCGCCGCCTTCGGCGCCAATCGACTCTTCCTCTTCTTCTTCGTAATCCTCTTCTGTTGAGCCGCCACCATAGCTGCCGGCGTCGCCGTATTCATCGTCCATGTCATCCTCGCGTCTTGCTTTGAGGGTCTCATCGTAAAAGCTCATGTTTCCTCCAGAAATTAAGGCCGCCACCAACATCACAAATGCGCAAACGAAACAGGCGCGGATTATATCAAGCTACATGAATTGCGTGTCAACTCTCCGCGCACCCAAGTGTGCAACTTGCCGCGCGAATAATCAAGTTCACTGGGTTTTGGCGTTCAGAGGTTCCTTCTGGCCTGGCGCGGCTGCAGTATCGGATTTAGGCTTGGCTGTGCTCGCGTGGGCTTTCTTGCGTCTTCTTGCCGGCGCTTTGTCCGGCTCTCCGGGAGCCAGAGGCTTGTAGATGGTTAGCACCCGGCCCCGACGTAACCCATTTCCTTTCAATCCGTTCCAGCGCCGCAGACGCTCCGGCGGCACGCCGAAATCCTCCGCTACGGTCAAAACCGTGTCACCGGTGTGAGTCTTGTAACGTGATGGATATCGGGAATAAACAATCTTTTCATTTGCTCCAGCGCCGCTCACCGGGATCACCAGTTTGACGTCGGTAGCCAGCTCCGTACTCTGCAGATCATTGGCCTGGGAAATAGCCCGCTCGGTTGTACGATATTTGCGCGCAACCCCCGTAAGCGTGTCACCCTGCTGGACCTTGTAGTATCGCCACACCACGCGTTTCTCTTTGGGAATGGATGCAATGGCCGTTTCGTATTTAACTTTTGAACCCGCGGGAAGATGGAGATCGAAAGACTGGTCTTTGGGTGTGGTGCGGCGCAGCAGGCTGGGATTCAAGTCGACCAGCTGGTCCAGCGGCGTATCCACGCACTCCGCTACCAGCCGCAGGTCCACCGGATAGTCAACCTTCTCCACGTCATAACTCAGCGGAGGATCGGGCTGCACAGCGTCCAATCCGTACTGCGCCGGGTTCTTTGACATGATGGTCATGGCCAGGATGATAGGAACGTAGTTTTTTGTCTCTCCGGGCAGAACGTTGCGCTTGTAAAGCTCCCAGAAATCGGCATAGCCGGTGCGCTTCACCGCCTGCTGAACATTTCCCGGACCGGAGTTGTACGCCGCCATGGCCAGATACCAGTCGCCGAACTGGTTGTAAAGGTCTTTCAGATGCCGCGCCGCGGCCCGCGTGGCCTTTTCCGGGTCCTGGCGATCGTCCACCCACCAGGTCCGGCGCAGTCCATAGCCTACGCCCCGGCTGGCCATAAACTGCCACATCCCACGTGCACGCGCGCGGGAGAGCGCCATGGGCTTGAATCCAGACTCAGCCTGGGCCATGTAAATCAGGTCTTGCGGCACGCCTTCCTCTTTGAAGACGCGGAAGATCATTTCGCGATAGCGGCCGGAGCGCGTCCACGCGCCTTCAAACACGCCTCGCCCGCGCGTCGAAAAATAACTGATATAGCCAGCCACGTATTCGTTGATCATCAATGGCAGGTCGGATTGGATATTCTTCAGGTCGGCTTCGGCCTTGGCTTTCACGTTAGGATCGGCCGATGGTTCCACCTGGTTGGCCTCATCGATGGGCGCCGGAACCGGCTGCTGCTCAGTGAACCCGTCGCCCTCTTTGAAGGCGGCCATTTCCAGCTTGTTGATCTCCTCGGTGATCTTGTCGAATTCCTCTTGCAGGCGATCGTCTGACTTCACGTCAACCGGGCCTTGCATCAGGATGTCCACCGCGTGATTGAAGTCCTGCTTGGCGGCATCCAGGTGGCCGGCTTTGTAGTTGGCCTGGCCGCTCTCGTAGGCCTTTTCCGCCTCGGCGATAATGCCCGGCACAGGATCGGCCTTCTCCGGCTGCGGCGCGGGCGTCTGCGCTTTGTCGGGTGTTTGTGCTTTTGCCGGCGCCTGTGCTGGCGGCGTAGGTGGATTCGATTGTGATGATGTTGTAGCTGGCTGCTGGATGGAGGGAGCCATCGCTTGCGCGGCTGGCCGGGCAGATTTCTTGCTCTCAGTGTTATCGCATGACGCCAGCAACAGAACACTTGCGCCTAAAAGAACAACGCTCAAACTCTTCACGCACAACTCCATAACAAGCAACTCTCTTCTCATCATACCTTTGATTTGGACGAGTTTTGCCGCCGACAGGCAGGAAACTTCCGGGGCCTGAGGTTACTTTGGGGAATGGGTCAGTTTGAAACCCTGATCCATTATTCCCGGTATCAGCGGAGCCGCTAGTCGGCCCGCTTGCCGCTCGCTCACCGGGGCTTCGGCTTAGGCTTGGTTTTGCCCTTGAGATTGAGCGCCACGGCAGCGCGGATGAGGTCCTTCAAGGCCGCCTCATCAACCTTGTCGCCTTCGTGGATGTCGATGGCGCGCCTGACATTCCCCTCGAGGCTGGAGTTGAATAGACCTGAAGGATCTTTCAACGCAGCTCCCTTGGCAAATGTCATCTTGACGACGCTCTTGTACGTCTCTCCCGTGCAGACGATGCCGCCGTGGGACCAGACAGGAGTCCCCGGCGATGTCGGTTTGACCCACTTCACCTCTTCGACGATCTCAGGATCTGCCTGGTGTATGATTCCGCGCACTTTCGCCAGCGTCTTCCCGCGCCAGTCCCCAAGTTCCTTGATCTTCTCGTCGATGAATGCAGAGGCAGATTCCACCATAGAGCTCCAACTCTCGCACCTATTTTAGCTGCGCTCGGCGTAACGTGCAGCCTCCGCAATGGAAGCCTCTTCTGGTTCGATAACAGTTCGGAAAGATGGTGGCAACCCGCGTGCTGACTTACAGTTTCCGATTAGCCGAAAATACGGCAGCTCAGGAATTGCGGTCTTGAACTTTCAAAGAGCACCAGATTGTTCGCACGGTAGTAGACCACAAGCTGGCCGTAGTGCTCGCCGCTGTGCTCGATGGCGAACGTCCAGATGGAGGAGTTGTGGGCCAGCCGGTTCCCAAAAAATTTTGATGTTTTGTCCAGCCCCGCGTCGCCCTGCTGTTGAATCACTTGCGCTCCGTCCGCGACGGCCTCCTGCACGAACTTCACCACATCGGCCTTGGTCTTGAAAACGTCGCGCGAAGGATTGTCGCCCTCGCCAAAGTCAGGCCCGACGTTTGATCCGGAAACCCTGCGTATCAGAACGAAATCCAGTGCGGCGGCGTGGAGAAGATTCTGGGCGAAGGTGCGCTGGTCCTTCTGCACCTTGAAGTCGTATTTGTCTTCGGGAAAATCCTTCGCCATCGCCACGAGTTTGTTCCCAATGTCGTTCCACCTGTCCAACATCTCATCGGATCGAGAGCGCGCCGGACTCGGAGCTTGATTCTGCGTTTGGGCCTGGCTGTGAAGACCCATTCCGACGGCAGCAAGCAGAGTAAACGCAACTGGCGCAAGCCAAGACCATTTCAAAGACCGTTTCATTGTAGATTGCTCCTTATTTTGATCCGCTTTCAGAAATTCCGTCGGGGGTTAGACGTAGCGCTACTCCCAAAGTTTGAACAAATTTCGGATCAAAAGGCGAAAAACGTGCATGTGGCTGGAAGGGGTGATCCAACATTTGGATCGCACCCGAGTGACGGGCAATCCGGGCCGAGCAAGGATTGTGGAAGGGTTGCGGAATCGCGGGCCAGGGGACAGCTGGCGCGCCTTTACCACCACAGAACCACAAAAGGCAACAAGTTATTTTGGAGTGCATACCAACGTGCTCTTCGCGCCTAAGCTTTTTCTTTACATTCCGGGCGCCTCTTCATAAACTAAGCCCACTCTCCCCAGGAAGTCTTTGAAAGTCCCGGTAAACTCGGGACCAGTACCTCTCCTTTTGCCGCGTTTCGGCCGGGGAGACGGTGCGGATGGACGGCGAAGTGGTGGTCAAGACGTGGTAGTCAAGACAAAGACGCAGAGCAAAAACTACGTAAACGCATTCGCTAGCGCCGTGGCCGCGCTCAGCCGCGCCGGAGAAGACATTACCGCTCGCGTGCTGGAGATGCTGGTCAGCGACTTTGACGCTGCCCGCGCCGAACTCTGGCTGTGGGACAGCTCTTCCGGCTCCTGCTACCTCACGCACGCCGAGGGACTGAGAGCGACGCACCGCCTCGATTATGCCGCCGCCGGTGCCGGAGCCGTGGGCAAGATCGCTCACAATAAGACCACCATCGAAAATATTGTTCTCTCCACTTTTGGCGGTGACGATCAGGAGTTTGCCCGCGCCACCGGCCTCAGCCACATCTCCGGCTATCCGCTGCTGGCGGCAGGGCAGCTGGCAGGCGTTCTGGCCATTTACACCACCGGCGAGGTCCCGGAAGACCTGCTGCTGTGGTGGCGGCTCTATTCGGAAATGAGCGCGGCCAAGCTCAACAACGTGCTGGCCACGCAGGAAAAGGACCGGCACATCAACCAGCTCTCGCTGCTGTTTGAGGCCACGCGCCTGCTCAACTCAACCCTCGATCTGGCTGAACTGCTGGAGCTGATCCTGCGGATCGCGCGCACTGAGGTAAAGGCCGAACGCGGGACGGTGTTCCTGGCCGATGGCAAGCGCAAAGAATTATGGTCGATTGCCGCCTCCGGTCTCGATCACCAGGAGATACGCATACCTTTCGGCAAAGGCATCGCCGGCCAGGTGGCCCTTTCCGGCGAACTGGTCAATACCGAGGACGCCTACACCCTCGCGGCCTTTGATCCCAGCTTCGATCAACGGCTGAATTACCGTACCAAGTCACTGCTTTGCCTGCCCATTCGCCATCATTCGGGTGAAATTGTTGGCGTGCTGCAATTGCTGAACGCGCAAAGCGGAAAATTTTCGTCCGAAGACATCAGCTTTCTCACCAGGCTTTCCGGACACATGGCCATGGCGCTGGAGAACGCGCAGATGCACCGCGACACCATGGAAAAGCAGCGGCTGGAGCGCGACCTGGCGCTGGCGCGCAGCATACAGCACCGTCTGCTGCCGGACGCGCCGCCGGTTGTGCCGGGCTATGACATCGCCGTGCTGAGCGACTTTTGCTTTGACGTGGCCGCCGATTATTACGACTTCATTAACCTTGGTCCGCAGTCCTTGCTGCTCGTGAGCGCTGAAGTTGAAGGCAAAGGCGTTTCTTCCGCTCTGATTATGGCCAACCTGCAAGCCACGCTGCGCGCGCTGGTCATGCACCTGCATTCGCTTGAGGTACTGGCCTTTTCTCTCAACGAGATGCTTTACACCTATACCCGCGCGGGCAAGCATCTCAGCGTTTTCCTCGGGCTCATTGATACGCGGCGCAACGTGCTGCAGTACGTGAATGCCGGGCACGTGCCTCCGGTGCTGATGAAGGGCAAAAGCGGTGATGTCAAGCTGCTGGAAGAGGGTGGCACCGTGATCGGCCTCTTTCCCCAGGCCGACTACACCCGCGGCACGGTGCAACTGGAAAAAGACGATCTACTGGTCTGCACCACTGACGGGATCCTGCGCATCTCTGACGACCAAAAGCACGAGTATGGCCCGCGCCGGTTGACGGATTGTGTCCGCAGAAACCGCGCCCGCAGCGCGCAAGCCATTGTGGATGCCGTGCTGGCTGAAGTCTCCGCCTATACCACTGCCAGCATGAACGACGATGACAAGGTGCTGATCGCCGTGAAAGTCACCGCGGACAAAGAAGCTGCCGAAGAACCACGAGCATAATTATTTTTTTTAACCGCAGAGAACGCAGAGGTCGCAGGTAAACAAATGAAAAACTTTTTCTGCGTACTCTGCGGTGAATTTCCTTTATTCCTTTGCGTTCTTCGCGCCCTTTGCGGTAAAAACTACTCCTTCGGCACGGTCTCTGACGTTTCCTCTGACCTGCCACTCTCATTCCCGCGCAGATCGACCGCCGAAACCGAGTAGAAGTACTTCATGCCCTTCTGAATCCCTGGATCGGCAAACCGCGGCGTCTTCACCAGCTCAGAATTAATTTTCACCTGCGCTTCGTTCGCTGCGTGGCGATAGACGTTGTATCCAGCCAGATCCAGCTCCGTGTTGGGCGTCCACGTGATATCGATAAACGGACGCTCCGGCACGGCTGAATAAACCGCCTGCAATCCGGATGGCGCCGCCGGCGGGAAAGAATCATGGGCGAACACCGTGACCACCGGGGAGTCGTCACCCTCCACCTCGCCCTTGCGGCTGCCGTCCTGCCAGAGCGTCACCGGCGTTATCCAGTACTGGTAATTCTTCTCCCATTCAATGCTGGTATCGACAAAAACAATGGCATCATTGCCGGCGCTCAACTGTTTGACCATCACGGCATCGTTCGCGCCTTCCAGCTTGCGCATGATCCGCCAGGCATATTGCACGCTGAGCCGCGACTCTTTCTTCGGCGGCCACGCCTGGTCCCAAGAAATCCTGATTCCCTCGGGCACCGGCTCGGCCTGCACTTTTTTGGGCGCCGGAAGCGTGAGGACCAGCGGGACAGAAGCCCGGTTCGGCAAGCCGAACGACCTGCCGCTGTGACTCTGCGCCAGCACGGAGTAAACCGCGAATTCAGCGCCTCCGCCGGCGCGAACCAGGTCCGCTACAGAATCTTTCGCGGTCACCTGCGCGCCGCGATCATCTTTTAATGTGAGCTGCAGCGGAAACTCGGCAATCGTCTTGAAGTTCAGCTCGGCATCGTGGCCTGTACTCAGCGCCCGTTGCACCAGCATTTTGCCCGGCTTGCGGATAAGTTCGCCGTCGGTGGTTTCCGTCGGCGTGGTCCACCTCAGAGTGACCGTGTCTCCCTTGCGCACGGCCTTGAGGTCGCCGACAAACTTGGGGATGCCGGTCGAGGGCGGCTGCGGCGCGCCCGGCACACCGCACCCCGAAAGCATGAGACTACTCAGCACAATGAAAAGAAATATTCCTCGCATGGAAACGAGAAGGATAACACCTACCACAGAGACACGGAGGCACGGAGAAAAGCAAAAAAGTCAACCGCGAAATACACGCGAATGAAGATGAATCTTTGTTTTTTAAAATTTGATTCGCGATCTTCGCGTTAATTCGCGGCCAGTCTTGCTCTCTTCGTGCCTTCGTGGTGGGTGTTCTTTTCTTACAGAATGTACCGCGACAAATCCTGGTCCTTCACAATATCTGTCAGCATCTTCTTCACGTAGTCCGCATCCACGTTGACGTCTTTTTCTTTCATCTCCGGCGCGTTGAAGCTGATCTCATCCAGCACGCGCTCCATGATGGTGTGCAGCCGGCGCGCGCCGATATTCTCCGTGGCCTCATTCACCTGGAAGGCAAAGCGCGCAACTTCATCCAGCGCCTCGCGCGTGAACGTCAGTTTGAGTCCTTCGGTCTCCAGCAGCGCCGTATACTGCTTCACCAGCGACGACTTCGGCTCGGTCAGGATAGCAATGAAATCCGTCATGGTCAGCGACTTCAATTCCACGCGGATAGGAAACCGCCCTTGCAGTTCGGGAATCAGGTCACTCGGTTTCGAAACGTGGAACGCGCCCGCGGCGATGAACAGAATATGGTCGGTGCGCACCATGCCGTAGCGCGTGTTTACCGTAGTGCCTTCAACGATGGGCAGAATGTCGCGCTGCACGCCTTCGCGCGAAACGTCAGGCCCGTGCCCGCTCTCGCGCCCGGCAATCTTGTCGATTTCATCCAGAAAAATGATGCCGGACTGTTCCACGCGCTCCACGGCCACGCGCGTCACGTGGTCCATATCAATCAGGCGCGACTCTTCTTCCTGCACCAGGTATTCAAACGCCTCGCTGACCTTCATTTTCCGCTTCTTGGTGCGCTGGCCGAAAATGTTGGGCAGCATATCTTTAATATTGATGTCCATCTCCTCCACGCCCTGGTTGGAGATGATTTCAAACGCCGGCGTGGAACGCTCGCGCACTTCCAGCTCCACCATGCGCTCATCCAGCTTGCCTTCGCGTAGCTGCACGCGCAGTTTTTCCCGCGTGCGCGAAGCGGAATCGCCTTCTTCCGTGACCAGCGCGAACCCGGCTGTCGAACTGGCGGGCGCCGGCGCGGCGGGGAGCAACAGATCCAGTAATCTTTCTTCCGCCTGCAGCTCGGCTTTGTCGGTGACTTCTTCCAGCTTTTCTTCGCGCACCATGTCAATCGAGATCTCCACCAGGTCGCGGATCATCGATTCCACGTCACGGCCAACGTAGCCGACCTCAGTGAACTTTGAGGCTTCTACTTTCAGGAACGGTGAATTGGCCAGACGCGCCAGCCGCCGCGCAATCTCAGTCTTGCCCACGCCCGTCGGGCCGATCATGATGATGTTTTTCGGCATGATCTCTTCCGCGATGTCCGGCGGAAGTTTTTGCCGGCGCATGCGGTTGCGCAGCGCAATGGCCACGGCGCGCTTGGCGTCATGCTGGCCGACCACGTACTTATCCAATTCAGAAACAATTTCTTTCGGGGTTAGATCATCCAGAATGACGTCAGCTTCTTCCGCCACGCTGGGTAGGTAAATCGCCATTTACTGCTCCTTCATTTCTTCAAAACCGCCACAGAGCATGGTTAGTCGAAAAAGCTATTCTGCGCCTGTAGCGGGCAGCTCGGCGTGCACTGGCCTCGCTGCCTAAATTGTTCAATTCTGTCGCTTCGCTCCGGACCGCCGCTTTCGGCCAAAGGCCAAATGGCTAACGGCTAATTGCTCATTTCCTGTCCTTCAGCCTGATCACAAATTTCAATCCTGACCACGTCTGATCGATGGCGCAGACCTTCACGTCCACCAGCCCGCGCTCCAGTCCGATTTCTCGCACCACGTTTTCTGTCAGGTCCGTTGGCCGCCCGCTGGCCTTCTTGGGCCAGCCGATCCACAGCATGCCATCGGGGACCAGTGCGTTGGAGAGTGTTGAAAAATCCTTTTCCAGCGCCGCCCGCTTGTCCGTGAAGTAAACCACCACGTTGGCCTTGCCGGAAAGCCGGTCTGAGCTTTGGGCGCCGTGCGGCAGTTTGCCCAGGTCTTTCACAAAGCTTGCCGGATGATTGCGCAAGACCACGCGATGACCGGGCTTGATGCCGATCTTCTCGACCAGCGGCGTTCCTGAATACCCTGCCATGGTTTAGTGCTTAACGCCTAACGCTAACGCGCGGGGGCCGGCACTGCCTTCTCCTCCGCCCCTGAAAGCTCTTCCACCACAAAGTTTTCGTTGGTAAAGATGCAGATCTTGCCGGCGATTTTCATGGCTTCCTCGGCGATCTTGCGCGCCGGCAGGTCAGTATTCTCCATCAGCGCGCGCGCTGCGGCCAGGGCAAACGATCCGCCGCTGCCGATAGCGGCCACGCCGCCGTCCGGCTCAATTACGTCGCCGGCGCCGCTGATCAAAAATGTCAGGCTGGTGTCGGCCACCAGTAGCAGGGCCTCCAGGTGGCGCAGCATCTTGTCGGTACGCCACTCCTTGGCCAGCTCGACGGCCGCGCGCCCCAGGTTGCCGTGATACTGCTCCAACTTGGCCTCAAACCTTGAGAAAAGGGAAAACGCGTCCGCCGTGGACCCGGCAAAGCCGGCCAGGATCTTATCGTTATACAGCCTGCGGATCTTCCGCGCCGTGTGCTTGATCACGTTTTCGCCCAGCGTCACCTGGCCGTCGGCGGCCATTACCACGCTCGCGCCGCGACGCACGCAGACCACCGTGGTAGAGCGGATTGAGCGGATTCTGGGCTGATTTCTTGCGGAAGTCACTGTCTGATTAGATGCCATGAGGACAATTCTTAATTATACAGCCAGTCATCGGGGAGATCGGGACGTCGAGCAATCGGGAAAACCAACGAATTTTCTCCGTGCCTCCGTGTCTCCGTGGTAGATTTTGCTCTACTCCCTATAATTTTTGGCAATTTTGGCAGTTCTGGCAATTCCTAGTAAATTCTCTCCATGGCAAAAGACGTACCCATCGGCGCCCGCGGCCAGGCGGAAGAGATCGTAGAGCACCGCCACACGCTCAGCTATCACAATCCGGCGCTGCCCCCGATTTATTCAACCCCCAACATGATTGGCCTGATGGAATGGGCCGCCGCCAACGCGATGCTGCCCTATTGCGACCCAGACGAGATCAGCGTGGGCACAGCCATCAACATCGAACACCGTGCTCCCACTGGCATTGGCGCTCCGGTAAAGGCCGAAGCGGTGCTCGAATCGAATTCGGGGCGCTTCTATGTTTTTCGTGTCACGGCGCACAACGGCGCGGCTGAGATCGGGCGCGGCAC
>WNFM01201082.1_pt1 | contig 18142 bp, 17 predicted proteins | sample 5400271 | NCBI WGS metagenome assembly WNFM01 (sample SAMN13153352, study PRJNA577476) | soil metagenome | isolation source: 60 cm saprolite on Douglas fir-dominated hillslope | place: USA:California | collected 2013-09-17 | reverse complement strand
AAATCGGCGGGACGAGTGTCGGTGCACCCAGCGTGGCAGGGGTCATCGCCTTGGCTGACCAGGCCCATAGTACGACCCTCGTGACCACTACCCTCGCGACGCGCTTTACCTACCAAAGCGATGCGAGTTCAACCAACTATAGCAGCGACTACCACGACGTGAAAGCGGGATCCAATGGCTCACCCTGCTGCACGGCTGGAACGGGCTATGACTTGGCGAGCGGCCTTGGCTCCCCCGTGGGCAATAACTGGATCAGCAACGCCTAGAGCGGCTTGCGAAAGTAACGAGCCAGGTGATAGAATGAAGGCATGAAACCCTATTCACAAGACTTAAGACAACGAGTGTTACGTGCGGTTGATGAAGGCAGACCCCGAGCCGAAATAATCCATCTGTTTGGAATTTCCCGAGCCACCATCAAGCGGTACCTCAAACAACGACGAGAAACAGGCGAACTGCTCCCTAAAGCGATTCCAGGCCGTCCAGCCAGGAAAGGAGATGTGCTCGATGCAGAGCTCAAACCCCAACTGGAAGCGCATCGAGATGCCACCCTGGAAGAACATTGTCGGCTCTGGGAAGCGACGCATGGCGTCCAGGTGAGCACAGCCAGCATGAGTCGAGCCATTCATCGCCTGAACTGGACGCGCAAAAAAAAACATTGGTCGCCAGTGAGCGCGACGAAGCGACCCGGGCCGCGTGGCGCGAGCAAGAGCGTCAGTTAGAGAGTGAACACCTGGTGTTTGTGGACGAATGTGGCTCCAATATCGCCCTGACGCGCCTGTATGGACGAGCGCCCCGAGGCCAACGCGCCACAGGCTCCGTCCCACGCAACTATGGAGCTAACATGACCTTAATGGCCTCTCTTTCCTTGCAAGGCATGGGAGAGGCCCTGGTCTGGGATGGCTCTGCCGATGCTGCTGCCTTCGAGAGCTATATCGAGCAGGTGCTGGCACCGAGCCTACGCAGGGGGCAGATTGTCGTGATGGATAACTTGAGCATTCACCAGGGTGAGCGAGTGCGACAAGCCATTCAAGCCAAAGGCTGTCGTCTGCTGTTTCTACCAGCCTACTCGCCAGACTTTTCACCCATTGAGGGGGCATTTTCCAAATTGAAGGCGTCTCTGCGCCAGGTGGCGGCTCGCACTCGCGAGGCGCTCTTTGAAGCCATCGCCCAGGCTCTGCCGACGATTACTCAAGAGGACGCGCTCGGTTGGTTTACCCACTGTGGCTACCTTCCTCCTCAAGCAAAGCAAGCGATCAACACAGCAACAGGGTCATCTTTGGCTCAATCTTTCTGAACACCGCTGGTAAGTACAATCACATTACTTGCGCGGTATGTTGCACGCCCGATGAGCAGATTTCATCCCACAGAAGTTGTGCGATTGTACTTAGTATTCTGCAATAGGTATGGTAAGTATCTGCTTCCCGAAGTAGTCTCTAATCAATTTCACGCGTTGCTTGCGAGGGCTGGTTTGCCTGATATGCGCTTTCATGATCTGCGGCATACCATGGCGACCTTGCTTTTAGAGGCGGATGTCCATCCGAAAAAGGTTCAAGAGCGGTTGGGGGATAGCAAAATTGCTATCACGATGGATACGTATTCGCATGGACTCCCTTCGATGCATCAGGATGTGGCACGTAAGCTCGATGATCTCTTCGAGAAGTAGTGATTCGTCGTTTGGAGAGGCCGTGGCTTCTAGTAGCTTCTAAACCCAAGTTGGCTCGCTTTTTCAAAAGCTAGTTTAGCTTCCTCGTGGCGCTTGAGGGCTTTGAGGGTATTGCCTTTATTGTTGTAGGCAAAGGCATAGTTGGGGTCAAGGCGGATGGCCTGCTCATAGGCGGTCAGCGCTTCCTCGTGGCGCTTGAGGTTAGAGAGAGAACTGCCTTTATTGTAGTAGGCGTAGGCGTAGTTGGGGTCAAGGCGGATGGCCTGCTCATAGGCAGCCAGTGCTTCCTCGTAGCGCTTGAGGTTAGAGAGAGCATTGCCTTTGCTGTTGTAGGCGCGGGCATAGTTGGGGTCAAGGTGGATGGCTTGCTCATAGGCAGCCAGCGCTTCCTCATAGCGCTTGAGGTTAGAGAGGGCTTCCCCTTTCCAGTGGTACGCATCGGCCGCCTCCGGGTTCAGACGCAGCACGACATCATACGCTCTAACGGCCTCTTCATAGCGCCTCAACCTCAAGAGACTATTGCCTTTATTGAAGGTAATCTCCCAGTCATTGGGATTCAGGCGCAACGCCTGCTCATAGGCAGCCAGCGCTTCTTCGTGCCGCTCCAGCTCGGCCAAAGTGCATCCCTGGTTACAGAGAGCTTTGATGCAGGTTGGATCCAGGCGCAACGCTTGCTCAAAAGTAGCGAGGGCTTCTGCGTACCGTCCCAACGCGCTCAGGCAATCTCCTGTGTCGGCATAGACCTCGGCATCGTTGGGAACGAAGTGCAGTGCTTGCTCGTAGGCGACAAGGGCTTCTTCGTGCCGTCCTAAAGCAGAGAGAGCATATCCCTTCCCCACATAGGCCGGGGCATAGGTGGCATCACATTGTGCCGCCTGCTCATAAGCGCTGAGAGCTTCCAGGTACTGATCGAGGTCACAGCGTGCGTTGCCGAGGTTATAGTAGGCAACCGCGTCCGTTGGATCGAGCAAGATGGCCTGCTCGTAGGCGCGCAGGGCTTCAGCAGGCCTGTGAAGATCGTCGAAGAGAGAACCCAGATTGTAATAGACGTCTTGGTCAGTCGGGTTCAATTCGATGGCCTTCTGATAGGCGAACAAGGCCTCGTCATATCGCTGCAGACGGGACAGCGTCATCCCCTGGCTATCATAGGACCGGGCATCAGTCGGATCGAGGCGTATGAGCTCCGTAATGGCGGCGAGGGATTCCTCATACCGCCCAGCCTTGTAGTGAGCTATTTCTTCCTCACGCCAGCGCTTTTTCGCATCGCGAAGCGCATCTGGTTGCTCATCTCTGATGCTCTTGTGATCGTCTTGAGTGGATGTCATGCCTATTCCTCATCTGTTTTTCTGGCTGGCCACGCCAGGAGATTAGGCAAACAAAGAGGCCAGGGGTTGTTTGCTCTGCCATTGCGGAAAGCATACAGCAGGAGTGGAGTGGATGTCAAGACGCCTGGACATGTCCCCTCCAACAGAGAGGTTGAGAAGAAAGGGAAGTTGGACCCTCTGTTTCCGCTGCTCCACTGCATCTCCCGACTGTTCTCATGCGTCGTATGGCTCAATGTTTCTGCGTATCGCTATAACGGTAGTTTGTTGACAAGGGTCAAACCGTGATAGAATGATGGGAGAGGAGGAACGTGAGATGACGAAGCGAATAGACATCACCCCAGCACCAGAACCACTGGAAGCCTACGTCAAGCACTTCGATGAGTTGTTCGGAAAGAGCAATCAGCGTGAAGGGTTCCGGCAGTATCTCGAGGGTCTGCTCTTGCCCAGCGAGCGACACAAAACGCTGACCGGACTGGTCAACACCGAGCCGGTGGTGGGAGCCCAGCTCCCGCGAGCCCAAAAGCTGCAATGGTTTCTCTCGGAGTCGGACTGGGATGAGCGAGCTGTGCAACACCAGCGTCTGCACCTGCTGGTGGAAGACCCCTCGACGGCCCCCAACAGCCAGGGGGTGCTGGTCATCGATGAGACGGGAGATCGCAAAGCTGGGCATAAGACGGCTCACGTGGGGAGACAATACCTGGCCAATGTGGGCAAAATCGACAATGGAGTGGTCTCGGTGACGAGCCTATGGGCCGATGAGCGGGTGTACTACCCCGTTGACTGTGAACCCTACACCCCCGCCCACCATTTCGAGCAAGGCAAGCAAGATCCAGCGTTTCGCACCAAACTCAAGTTGGCGGTGGAACTGGTACGTCGGGCGGTGCAAGCTCACATCCCGTTTCGGGCGGCGGTAGCAGATTCTTTCTATGGGGAGGACTACGGGGTCAAGCAGGGACTGCGAGCGCTAGGAGTAGGCTATGTGTTAGCCCTCAAACCCTCGCATAGCTGGTGGCATCCCATCAGAGCCATCGGCTCGTTGCAAGAAGCGGCGCGGGCGGCCAGATGGAAGAGTTCCGAACGGCCCGGCAAGTGGATCAAGCTGACTCGCACCTTCCGCGATGGCAGCAAAGAGGACTGGTGGGCCTTGGAAGTGGTCACGGGTCCCTATGGACCCGACAAGCAGGAACGGGTCGTCATTGCCACCACCGATCCGCTCACCTTGCCTGACCTGAGCACGTTCTATTTGGCGACGAACCTGCCAGCACCCCGATCGCAGCGGGCTCAAGACAGCGATCTGGCGACAGCGAGCCTGGAAGAAGTGGTGCGCCTGTATGGGCTGCGCATGTGGGTCGAGCAGAGCTACAAACACGTCAAACATGAACTGGGCTGGTCGCAGTACCAGGTGCGAAGCGACAAGGCCATCCGACGGCATTGGCAACTCGTCTGCTGCGCCTTCTCCTTTTGCTGGTATCATGCCTCTCACCCCTCTGAGAACACAATGCAAGAAGCGCGTTTGCCATCTGAGTCAGAAGCTCCCCTCCAGAGCGGTGTTCCTGCTGAGGCAGCAGGAACGGGGGAAAAAAATCAGCGAGGGAAAAGCCATGCGGCCACAGCTGTCCTGGCCAGCGACGCTGCGAGCAGTGCGAGGCTGGTTGGAACCCTGGATCATGCTACGGCGCTATTGGAACGGCTGGTCGCCTCTACCCCCGCCTCCTGCGTTGCAACTCCTGCTCCAGTGGCTTGAACGTGGGCATCCCATCGCTTTCTACAGCTCGGCTTGACCCTTGTCAACAAACTACCGATAAGTAAACCAACCAGGCCAACACGAGCGTAAATTTCCAGGTCCTGCCCGGCTCTTTTTCAATGCACTGAAAAAGGCCAGGCTCCCGAGAGTCTGACCCTTCTTGCTGGCGCTTTTGTTCCGAACTCACCTACTGTATCAGCACTGTCAAGCTTTTACACAAGCTATATCGCTGCTTCTCGCTGTTTCTGCCGGGCTATTTGCTTCTCGACCAGCTCCACCGCATGAGCATTGGGGAAACATTTGATGTTCAGGCCATAGCGCACAACCTTGATCACAGCACGGCTCTCCTGATGCATCAAATTGGCAATGTAGAGCGCCCAGTGTTCAGTGAAGCATTGCGCAGGTTCTGACCAATGCCCCTCACTGCGAGCTGATAATGGCGGCTGCCAGACGTAAATAGAGTATGGGTATGTCATATACTTGAAAAAACGTTCTAACTACCCCGATTGTCACTCGCTGCTTAGCCTTGAGGCGGATTCAGAACGAAGTTATTGCGGCTGGTGATATCTTATCTAACTCTCCCCCTATACTGGCTAGGTGGGACATCCGTTCCTCCACCAGGAGCACATGGGAGTACATGAGGAGCAGGGAGGAGGATTCTCTTGTCGGGAGGGATGTAGTTCGAGCTTGTTGCCAGTGGCAGCTTCAGCTGAGCAAGAAGCGCGACTTTCTCCCCAGCATGGTCCCCCGTGCGTGTGTGCCATACAGCCTTTGTAACCGAGAGCAAGGGGAGAGGAACAAGATATGCCCAAGACTCCTCTCGGGCCTTGGGCATGATCGCGGAACCGACCGAAACCGACGGGCGTCGGATTATCCCCAAGAATACTGCGTGACAGGCAGTCACGATCAACCACTTTTTCTATTTCATATATCTCTGTTTTCTTACTGCTCACCGCTTATTCAAGAACGGATATTCAAAGTAGCCAGCACATACACCATTGCAGGAATAAACTCAGCATTTTTAGAATTCCATGCGTGTGAAGGTCTGTTGGGGTTTACGCAACCAGAGTGAGACGTGCGCTGGTTGCATCGTCTCCTGCACCACGGCCACCAACTGCTCACTCAACTGATTCAAGTCAAGCTCATTGCGCAGCGTGGCACTGAAAGTCTCGATGATTTTGGCTGCGTCATACTTGCTGCGATAGAAGCGGCGATCAATCATCTTCTGGATACGATGGCGTAAGGGCTGGAAGAGGGCCGCGATGGCCAACGTGGAGATGACGATGGCGACGCTGTTGTCCTGGCTGATGATGCCCCGCAGGAGCGCCTGCAGGCCAATCACCAGGCCAACGTAGACCACCGTCAGGATGACCGTGAGCGTGCCATACACCAGCGTGCGGTTGATGAGCACATCAATATCCCACAGCCTGTAGCGGAGAATGGCGATGCCAATGGAGGGCGGAATAAGCAGAAAGAAGATGATGGTCATGGTTGCCCTGGTTAAGCGGTAGGGCGAGTCGGGCTGGTTGAAGGCTGGGACAAGTCCACCAATGACGAGATTAAGGACTTCCACCATCACGAGAACACTAAAGGCATAGACAAGCCACTTGGTCTGCTGGCGCTGCACCGGGTTGTAGACGCGCAGATAGCGATAGACCTGGATGCCCGCAGTACTTCCCAACACGAGGAGGAGGTCGGCTGCGATGAGCACCAGCGGCCAGTTCCCGATATTGCCAAAGGTGAAAAACCCATCCTGAAGCAGCCAGAAGAGCAACACTACCCAGCTCCAGCGCGGCACAAACCGTCCTGTCGGAAACGTCAACAACAATGCACCCAGCGCAGGCCACTGGAGGAGGAGCAGGAGATACAGCAGCTTGACAGCACCAGGAGTCTGCGCTGTGATGAATGTTCCTGCGAGCGAGTCCGAGATACCGAATGAGCCAAAGATCACCAACACGAGCGAGACGAAGAGACCAATCCACTCATCGGACTTGTGCCAGAAAATCACGGCACCCACCGCCAGGAACACGAGGGAAGCGAGCACATCAATGGTGAGGGTGTACACGGCATACGTGTCGAGAGAAATGCCCAGGCGATGGAGCGCCTGCATATTCGCTGGCGTCGGTTGCCAGATATTGCAGTGCCCGAAAGTCGAGTTGGTACAGATGGTACGTAGTTGGCCATAGGTGGCTGGAATGCTCGCGATGAAATTGGCAAGCAGCAACAGCGCAAGAACAATCCACACCGCTCGCGCGATTGCAAGCCAGCTTCCCTGCAAGCGCGGGCCACTATTGTTCGGTGTTGTTGCGACAGTGTCCTCGCTAGAGTGTGCTGCTGAAAGATGTTGTTTCAAACGTTCGCTCCCATTGAAGTTGCCATCGGTGGCTCAGGTATACGAGCAACATCAGGTTTTTGGTAGTTCTCTTACATATGATACCATATAGCCGTCCAGGAAACGTTCCGATAGGCCCGTGTCAGGGCTTTCCACTTCTAAAAAACGGAGCATTGGCCAGTGAGGATCAAGGAACAGGCTTGCTCCAGTTGGGCATCGAAATACCGGGCTTGTCGAGCGACATTGCGCACCCCAAGCCGATCCATCAGGCTGAGCACCGTGCTGTTCAGAATAGCGAGCAGGCTTGGAACCGCACCAGTACGAGTCTGACAGGCATCTTCCCCAAGAGTCACGTCTCTTCGCCAATGGAGACGATTTTCGATTTTCCAGTGATCCCGGATCAAGGCTAACATCCGTTCAGGAGGGGCCTTTCGCAGTGAGAGACTGCTGAGCCCGTAGACGACCTGATGACGAACCTCTCCGGTTTTGAGCAGCGTGGTAGTGCGTTCCAGGCGAAAGACTTGCTCAATTCCTGACCACTGCTTGCCAAACCACTCGTTGAGATCGGGACTGCCGGTGAACTGTCGCTGTTCCAGGCGACCATGCCCTTTGTCCCAGGTTTGCGCTTGCATCCACCGTCGGGAGTCAGGAGCAGGATCGGCAAACAGATCGGCAATATCTTCAGCCAGGGTGGCTTGATTGTCTTTGGCGATGAGCACATAGTCTCCTTCCCAGCGCTGAACCAGCGCACACAACTCGCGTTGGGTATGCATCGCGTCCAGGGTGACAATGCGTCCTTTGACCAGGGAAGGGGAAAGCCTCGGCTTGAGCGCGCTGATCTCATTTTGTTTCTCTTGCACGTTGCAGTGCCAAAGCACCGTTCCCGTCGTCACGTCATAACAACTGAGTTGATGAACGGGATGGATCTCTTTGCTGGTCGCCCGCAGGCTTTTCCCATCAATGGCGAGGTGCACGTGATCCAACTGCACCAAACTCGTCTGAAGGCGGCTGGGCTCGCTTCCGCAGCGGCTTTGCGCCTCCCAACGAATAAAGAAGGCTGAAAGGATCGCATCCAACTGCCGCGCATCAATGCGCGCCAGAATCTTGCAATAGGTCATCTGACAGGGCATGGTGGCTCGCTGCAGCCCAAATAGCTCAGCGATCTCTGGGGCGCGATGACGAATCCACTCCGTCGCTCCACTCAACGTCTTTTGCCCGGCGAATTTGGCCAGAACCACCAGAGAGAGGATCAAAGCCAGTTCGTATCGTCTCCCTTGTCGGCGTCTGGGATCAGGCAGGTTCTGCAAGGCAGCATACAACGAACAAGGCGACCACGAACTCTCCCTCACCCAGTGCGACTGGTGAAGGAGCCAATGTTGTATAGTCCATAGGAGAGTCTTCCTTGTGGGTGTGATTTTTTTGTATTCTACAAGGAACTCTCTTCAGTTTCACCTGTATTGGCTATGTAGAACATCCGTTCGTGAAAAAGCCCCCTTGGGCTTCCAATACCATCCTCTTTCTCGTCGTCAGGTGGCACTCAGCCATCGAAATAGGAGGGGAATGTTTCTCATGTATAGGAGAAAACAGGCGTGTCTGGGCAGCAGACCATCAGGGAAGGCCTGCACAGGCCCCATGAAAGGCCTGTCAAAGACCCCTTCAGGCGTGACGCTACGAGCTGGATGGACCTGGTCCACCAGCTGGACGCGCGCATACGTGGTCCCCCTTCAGGCAGCCCAGTGGTAGTCATGGTGCAGCCCACCCACAACCGGACGAGCGATCACCTTGTTCCCTGCATTCTGAGAGGAAGGAACCAATCTATGCCGTTCAGGGATCTGTTGCCCAATCCCTTGATGCGGTCGTACCCGATTGAAGTAATCGACATAGGTGTTGAGCACGCGCTGGAGCTGCTTCTCGCCGAAGATGAACAGATGGTCCAGGCATTCCTGCCGCACACTTCTCAAGAAGCGCTCGCAGATGGCGTTGGCTCGTGGTGCATGAACAGGCGTCTTGAGCAGCTTGATGTCACTGGTCGTCGCCACCCGGAGGAAACTGGATCCAAACTTGCTGTCGTGATCACAGATGAGATACTTCGGTGCTTGCCCAAACGGGGTTGCTTCCCGAAGCTGTTGCGCCACCCAGGCATCGGTCGGAGATCGTGTGACGCCCACGTGGACCACCTTGCGAGAATGCAGTTCGATCATGAAGAACGCAAAGAGGGGTTGAAAGAACAGATCGGTGACCTGGAGGAAGTCGCAGGACCAGATCTGTCCTGCGTGGTTGCGCAGAAAGGTCGCCCATGTCTGACCTCGTGGCTGGTGTGTGCGAACGTTCCTCATGTACTTCTGGATGGTACGCTTGCAAACATGGATGCTCAGTTTCAGGAGTTCACCCCGGATGCGTTCCGCACCCCAGAGTCGATTGTCCGTCGCCATTTGCCTGATCAAGGCGATAGTTTCGGCGGCGACTTTCGGCTTTTGAGAAGAGGTCTTTGATCTTCGTTTCCAATACAGGCGGAAAAGCTCCCGATGCCACCGGAGCAGGGTCTCTGGTTGAACGATTACCAGGGCCTGCTGCCAGTTTCGAACCAGCCTGGCTAGCAGGACGAGGAGCATGCGATCGGTCCTGGTGATAGGTGGCCGTTTCACCTGTCGTTTGAGGATGATGAGTTGTTGACGTAAGAGCGCATTTTCCGCGATCAGCTCCGACTTGCTTCGGCCAAGATCGGTGAGGGTGGCCAGCGGCAAGGTGGTCACGAGCGGTTTCGTCCAATGAGTCAAGCGAGAAGAGAGCGCATGCAAGCAGCCATCCTTCAGCCGCCGGAGAGAGGTCACAACACCAGCCATAACAAAAACTTCTCCATCACATGAGCATATCGTCATTCGTGCATGAGGATGCTGTTGACGACGTCTGATTGTACACCGACCCTCCTGTGTTTGCAAGCAGGGGAAGGTGATCTTTCTCCGTCCCGAAGGGGCTTGTTTTTGAACGGATGATCCAAGTAGCCAATACAGGTTCTCGACCTGGTAGAGGGACGATTGGCGAACGTAGATCACCGCCAATTTCTTGCGATGCGACCTGGTAGAGGGACGATTGGCGAACGTAGATCACCGCCAATTTCTTGCGATGCAGATCGAGAATCTTGGGATGGGGATCGGCTGAGTGGCGGATTTGAGCTAAACTCATGGCTAATCCCTCCTACTTGTTCGAGTGCCAGGAAGAACAGTCGAGACTGGAGCTGCGTTCGGCTTTTCAGGGGCAGTTGGCACCAGATCGACTGGAGGTGCTCCGGGGAAAGCCCCGGCAGAAGGGCTCGCGTAATCAGCTTGTTCATCGTCCGTGATCCTCCTTTTTCAAGACCGGCCTTTCCACATTCTACCACTCCACGATACCGGGTGAGGATCACATTACCTATGCTCGTGACCCTCGGAGGTTACGACTGCTCGCCAATAGTCGAGTGTCCGTTGTAGTGCGAACTCGAATTGCACAGCTGGTTTCCAGTTCGTGTCCGCACGCAGACGCGAGGTATTAGCCTCGAGCAATGGCACGTCTACAGGCCGCAGTCGCGCAGGGTCTTCACGCAGTTGAATGGACTTCCCAGTAAAAGTTAGAAGTAGATCCAGAATTGCTCTGATTGAACGCGCCTGACCTGAGCCAATGTTGTATGCCTCACCTGGCTGTCCCTGCTCAGCAACTGCTAGATATGCAGCCACAACATCCTCTACTGGCAGAAAGTCCCGCCGAGCCTGAAGATTACCTACGGATAACACGGGCTCGGCTTTTTCTGCTTCGATCAGAGCAATCTGCCGGGCAAAGTTGGCTACCACAAACGTAGATGTCTGACGTGGCCCGAAGTGATTAAACGGACGTGCACGCATGATCGGTAGCCCATAGGCAACAAAATACTGATAGCCGTAAAGATCTTGGACCGCTTTTGAGACTGCATACGGGTTTGCAGGTCGAAACGGGCACTCCTCGCGGATAGGATTGTCTTCAGGGCGTACCATGCCGTATTGCTCGCCGGAACCTATGAGCACGGTGCGAGGGGTTAGTTGCTCGGAACGCAAGGCTTCGAGCAGATGTATTGTCCCCCCGGCGTTGACCTTGAGTGTTCCTAATGGGTCCTTCCAAGATGCTGATACCGAGGACTGCGCAGCTAGATGGATGATCAGGTCCGGCTGTGACCGTGCCACTACTTTGCGGATGGCTTCTGGTTGCGTGATATCTGCCACCAAGAGCTTTACGTCACTCATACCGGGCCTGGCAGTGTGAAAGGTTGGGTGCCCCGATAGTCCAAACAACTCTGCTTGTGGATAGCGGATACGACATTGTTCCACCAGGTAGCCGCCTACAAAGCCTGTACATCCTGTGATAAGGATGCGCGACGGTATCGACTTTGTCATTCAGCTACCTTTCATCAGCTGGACGTGGAATCATGCTTGATAGGCTCTGAGCATAATGCGTAGATCAAACAACGCTTCACATCTAGAAGGAACTACCTTCGGTTTGGTGCCAAGCTCGAAACCTGCTGTAAGTCGTTCTCCAACATCATACTGACCAGTTCCTCAAACGTTACACGAGGACGCCAACCAAACTGCTGGCGAGCCTTGGATGCATCTCCGACCAACTGATCAACTTCAGAAGGTCGGAAGAGGTGTGGGTCGATCTCCACATAGCGTTGCCAGTCGTAGATGTCCACGTGTGCGAAGGCCGTAACGACGAAGTCACGGACGCTGTGGGTCGTGCCAGTGGCAATCACATAGTCATCTGGTTTATCTTGTTGGAGCATGAGCCACATTGCCTCAACGTAGTCCCCCGCGAAGCCCCAATCGCGTTGGGCATCGAGGTTGCCCAGTACCAGCTTATCCTGCAAGCCTCGCTTGATTCGCGCTACACTGTGAGAGATCTTGCGCGTCACAAATTCGTGACCTCGCCGAGGCGAATTATGAATCCAGCCTTGCCCGATTCCGGCATGAAATGTACCCGTTGTTGTAGCCAGATCATATAACCAACCACTGTAGTTGATAGCTTCTGCCTTGACAACTTCTTCAAGTGGTCGGCGCATGTGTTGCCCCTTTTCCCCCGGCACATTCGGTGAGTTAAGGTTGATTTGATAATAGAGTTTGCCATGTCGCTCCTCAAGACATATGATTGCTCGTTGAGTCAGCGTCGTGAGGGATAGCCAGTAGAGACCAGCAGCTAGCACTGCTGAGGAAGTCTTGAATCCCTGAAACTCGTAGGTACAGGGAGTACTTTTAAGCCCATCGCCAGCGTTAAAGCCCCGTAAGAACGCCAAACGTGCCTCGTGGGGCGCGTTGAGAATGCGCTTTGGAACGCGCTTCTCACGAGATCTTGTGTAGAGCGACTCTCGCAGGTAGCGTCCATATGCGCATGCTTCTGTGAGTCGTAGCTGTGTTACGTCTCGCCCATTCTCGAAACCGCTGCGAGTAGAGTAGCGAAATGAACTTCCTCCAGTTACTCTGCGCCAGCAAGCAGCGACATCATCCAATAATCTTGTATTTTGGTTGGTAACTTGCGTTTTGCCTTCATCGGTGATGTGACCCTCTGCCGCCAATATACCGAGCAACCATGCCTCATCTTCTGTTATACTAATCAGATTAGTTGGCTGCGGCAGGGGAATCAAGGTAAGCTGATCGCCGATTTGAATCTGGCCAGTAGGCTTCTCTACAATATCCCCTTGATGAGAAGCAAAGACCACATGGTCGCTCGTGGCGTGGAACACACTACCACGGGTCGCAATACGATGGACAGACTTATTGGGCTTTCGTTCGTAGCCATTCCATGTAGCAGTCATACAGGTAACTGCGGACCAGCCATTGGCATCCCATACCTCAAAACGGCCTTCTGATATTGGTTCGGTTGTGTAACGCGCGGCGCTTCCTGGATCTGTTCGATGAGGAACAATATCCTCTATTGGAGAAAGATCAATCAGACCATTTCGTTTGATAAAAATTGGCGTTTCTGCTGTGACACATTCATGGTTGAATAATATCCCTGAGCAGGCAAACATATTGTGGCTCTCGCGGAAGTTCACCGTAATCCAGTGCCCGTAGAGTTTAGCCACTCCATAGGGACTGCGCGGGTAGAACGGTGTATGCTCATTTTGTGGGACTGTTTGAGCCTTACCAAACATCTCAGAAGTGCTTGCCTGGTAGAAGCGGATTGGCCAATCCGCCAAGCGCACGGCCTCCAGCATTCGGACAACGCTCAGTGCCGTGTATTCACCTGTAGCAACAGGCTGCTGAAATGATGTTGCCACAAACGACATAGCTGCAAGGTTGTAAACTTCGTCCGCCTGCGATTGACGTAGTGCTTGAATCAATGAGAGTTGGTCAAGGAGATCGGCATCAATCAACTCGATGCGACCGAGTAGATGATGGATGCGTTCGTTGTTAAATGTGCTGGTGCGCCGCACCATGCCGTAGACGCGGTAACCCTTCTCTAACAAGAATTCTGCGAGGTAACTGCCATCCTGTCCTGTTATCCCAGTAATCAATGCATTGGGCATATGTCTCCATCTACCTTTCAAAGATGCTTCGTCTTTATACGTATGTAGGATAACATTGATATCCATCCGGATGAATACAGTAAATGAGGAAATTCAGGCCAGCATCTCTAACAGCCCAAGGGAATAGCTCTGTTAAAAACTCGTCATGGTGTATTAGGAGCAGAGTTCATTTCGGCTTCCTCAGAAAAGTCTGTTACACCTTTGTACAGCTTCTGATAAACAGAAAGCATCTTGCCTGCTGCCTTGGACCAGGTATAACGTTGTGCCTGCAAGTAGCCTTTCTGACGTAGTTCCTCCCGTAATTGTTCATCCCCTAGTATGCGGGTAATTGCATTCGCTATTGCATTCGTGTCATGTGGGTCAACTAGAATTGCTGCATCACCTGTGACCTCTGGCAGAGAGGATGTGTTTGAAGTGATAACAGGAGTGCCACATGCCATTGCTTCTAATGGCGGCATGCCGAAGCCCTCAAAAAACGATGGAAAGGCGAATACATCAGCCAGGCTGTACAATGTAATCAGTTCGAGATCGCTAACACGGCCCAGGAAACGCACCTTGTTCTCCAGCTTGAGTTCCGTCACAATGCGCTGCGTTTCTTCATAGAGCCAGCCTTGCCCCCCTACAAGTGCGAGCATAGCCGAGCTTTCTTTGCTTTTCTGCACCTCATAGAAGGCCTTGATGAGGCCGAGATGGTTTTTACGTGGCTCCAGAGTACCAACGCTGAGGACTAAAGGACGTTGCAGGTCGAATTTTCGCTGTGTTGCCTCTAATAGTGCTGTGTCGGTGATGCGTTGAAAGTGTGGTGCAATACCACAGGGAATGACTGTAATCTTCTCCGGTGGCGTCTTATAGTGTTCGATGAGTGCCTGTTTCGTTGCATGAGAGATGGCGGCAACAACATCGGCTGCGGCTACGGACTCTGGTACCACTTTGTTTAAATATGCGGCCAATGAAGGAACTGCTGTCTCTGGATGTTGTAGGAAAGCCAGATCATAGACGGTAACAACCTTGTGCACTCTGCCTATGAGCGGCGGAAGGCCAAAGTCCAGGCCATGATAGATGTCTGCCAGGCCCGTGATGCAATTTGCATAGAGCGGAACCCGCCAGCGGTACCAGAGAACGTTAAGGTAGCGATCAGGAATAAATACACTGCGACCCCGAACATTGCTAGCGGTAGGAAATGAATGCTCCTTTGTGGGACGTCCGCTTGTAATCAACGTGTACTTATTACTCGCATCCTGTGCAAGCAGGGCGGTCACCAGACTTCTTACGTACTGTCCAACCCCTCCTCCCTGCCTGATGCCTGCCGTATAGTCAAGTGCAATATGCATTAGAGTATCCTTACAATTCTTGATCTCTCAGAGGCCAACTCCATTGAATCGGAGCACCCGTTAAGTATAACAGGTTTAAAGGATGTGTCAATCGGTTTGGCCGCTCTGTAAGCGCCTTCAAGTCGATAAAATAACTGCACGGGAGACCAAAAGTACCCCCTTTTCTCTGCTCTATTGTCGTCAGGTAGTGAGAACCATTATACTAATGATCCGTCCGCTCCGCAGGGATAAAGGGTAAAGTCCATCTCAAGAGGAATATTAGAGGCAGATAGTATGTTCAAACTCAATAATGTAAGTGCACATGGGGACAGTACTCTTCAAAAATCAGATGAAAAGATCACTTCACCAAAGATGATAAAGCGGCACATGAGGGGATATTTGCTGGACGCCTTCGTCGTCCTGGCAATGGGTTCTCTCTTATTTTGGGGCATATCAACACAGTTTCCTAACCGATACAATGATGTTACCAGATACCAGTGCTATGCAAACGTTTTCTGGAAAGGTACGCCTGGGCTTGCTTCTCTCCCTGCTGATCAATGTGCGTTTCTTTCTGCCAGTTCATCTACTTCTCTCATTCAAAAAATGAAGGCCCGAGGCTTTCCAGCCAGTATTGTTCGCCTGGTCGAAGCTCAGTCTACAATACAACCATTCCATGCGCTACCTCCTGAGTATCCGCTCCTCACCATTCTACCAGGCACTCTTGGACTGCTTGCACCAGAGCAATGGTATCAGGTCGCCTTCGCGTTGTGGATGGCGCTAATATCGGGAGCAATCTATTTTGTTCTCAAACGATATCGGTCTACAAGTGCAGCAATTGCGTTTGCCATCTACTTAGTTATTGGAAATTGGGCAACCGCTGAGGGCAGATTTGATTTAATTCCTTCAGGCTTGACATTGGGAGCAGTAATCTTGGCCGGGCAAGTAAAATGGAAATGGGCCTTTTCACTGCTGGCCTTAGCAACTTTATTCAAGTTTTATCCAGTCGTACTGCTTCTGCCATTTCTGATAGCTCAACAAATGCAGTCCAATCGCAAATGGAACTCATGGCATCGCTGGGGTGCTTTAGGAGTATTTCTTGCGATTTGTTTAGGAGTGACGCTGGTGTCGCTGTTACTCAATGTTGCGAACACACTGAGTCCCTTAAGCTATTTTGTGAATCGGCCCACGGAAATAGAATCTCTGCAAGCATCACTTCTTTGGCTTGGACATTTTGTTGGGTACCCAACTAAGGAGGTATTCACCTACCAGTCTCTTAATATGCTTAGTCCATTATCCTCGAAGGTTTCTTTATTGGGTACTCTATGTTTAGGAGCAGGGTTATTGTATACCTCCTGGTTGCAATGGCGTGGCAAGTTGGATATTTATTGGGCCAGCCTTTTAACGCTTCTCATTGTGGTGATTACAGGCAAAGTGTTTAGCCCGCAATATTTGATGTGGGTTACGCCATTGGTAGCTTATATAGGGAAGAGTAACTGGAAATGGTTAGTTAGTTGGGGAGGTGTTGGAGCATTAACGACATTTATTTTTCCCTATATGTTTGATCATTTTGTGATCGACAAATATTACCCGGTTATCGGTGTGCGTAATGGACTGATTGTGATCATTGTTTTGGCTTTACTCTATCATGTTGCTCGTACCCCTCGCGCTAACGGTCTCCAGTATGCTGCCGTTTCAGCAGAGGCAGGCAACAGTAGCAAGAACAAAGGGTGAATAGCATACCCTTCCCTTACTGAGATTCCTTCCTGTGCTGGCTTGTGCTGGCTACTTGTGGCATCCGACGGCCCGAATTGGCCTGTGAGAACACCTCATGCTGTCTCTTGCTCCTTGCCTATTCCCGAGAGGAAGAGTACAATCTCAAGCATGCATCTGCTCATCTTTACAAAGGGGGAATGGACACTGTGCAGAGGATTCTCACCTTCATCACGAGGTTGACACGTTTTTGTCTTCAGTCGCTCCACCACCGTTACGTCACCTGGACCACACCCGGCCCCACCTCGCTGCTGCTGGGGACACTGACCGACCTTTCCAGGAGCAAATCTGAGCTTGTGGCAGAAAACGCCCTCTTACGTCAGCAACTCATCATCCTGCGGCGACATGCGAAACGGCCTGCCTGTACCAGGACGGACCGCATGCTCCTGGTGCTTCTGGCCAGGATGGTACGCACCTGGAAGCAAGCGCTGTTCATTGTCCAGCCTGAGACGAGGCTCGCGGTGGCATCGTCAGGGCTTTAAGCTCTTGTGGAAGTACAAGTCCAAGGCAGCTTCTCCCACACCAAGGATATCCGCAGAGACCGTCGCCTTGATCAATGAAATGGCAAGGGACAACCGACTGTGGGGAGCAGAACGGATTCGTGGTGAACTCCTCAAACTGGGCATCCGCGTCTGCAAGCGCACCATTCAGAAGTACATGAGAGCCGTGCGCACCAGCAGGCCACGAGGACAGACCTGGAAGACCTTCCTGCACACTCATGCCCAGCAGATCTGGGCGTGCGACTTCCTGGCTGTCACCGACCTTTTCTTCCGTTCGCTGTTCGCCTTCTTCATCATCGAACTGCAGTCACGCAAAGTAATCCACGTGGGCGTCACACGATCTCCTACCGACGCTTGGGTTGCCCAACAACTACGGGAGGCGACAGCTTATGGACAAGGGCCGAAGTATCTCATCCGTGATCGTGATGACAAGTTTGGATCCAGTTTCGCGCGCGTAGCCGCAACCAGCGGCATCAAGATACTGAAAACGCCCTACCACGCACCACGGGCCAATGCCATCTGTGAACGCTTTCTGGGCAGCGTGCGTCGCGAGTGCCTCGATCACTTGCTCATCCTGCAGGAGAAGCAGCTGCATCGTATCCTGCGTGCCTATATCCAGTACTTCAATCAGGCCAGACCGCATCAAGGAATCAGACAACAGATCCCAGAACGATATGGGGAGCCTGTTCCTCTGGATCACCAGAGAGGCCAGATCCTCTCCTTGCCAATCCTGGGTGGATTGCATCACGATTACCGCAGAAGCGCTTGACCTCTGAGGGGTGTACGAACAAGCGGAGGGTTCTAGGTGGTGGCGTGTGCCTCATCTGGGAAGTCGCAAACCGTCAGTCCCGTTCCCCGTGTTTCTCAGATGATGACGACAAGTAGAGCGCCTGTGTCGTTCCTTGAAAGAACGCTTCCCGCTTCGAAGCGAAAGCCTTTTCATAACTTCGCTTTCCTCGCTGAAGAAGCAGC
>WNFM01282173.1_pt1 | contig 18148 bp, 14 predicted proteins | sample 5400271 | NCBI WGS metagenome assembly WNFM01 (sample SAMN13153352, study PRJNA577476) | soil metagenome | isolation source: 60 cm saprolite on Douglas fir-dominated hillslope | place: USA:California | collected 2013-09-17 | reverse complement strand
CTCTTGCATGTAGATGCGCCAGGCCACCCAGGCGTGCACCGGCGGGTTGACGTCGCTAAAGGCCCATTCGTAGGCGGGCAACTGGCCGTTGGGATGCATATAGCGCTCATGGAGCATCAACAGCAGCTGGTTCTTGGCAAAGTCGCTGTCGATCATCGCCATCGCAATGCAATGGAAGGCCAGGTCCCATGCGGCGTACCAGGGGTACTCCCAGGTATCGGGCATAATGATGATATCATTGTTGCTCAGGTGCTTCCAGCCCTTATTGCGGCTGCGCTGGGGCGGTGGCGTTGGCCCAGCAGGATCACCCCGCAGCCACTTATCCACATCATAATAGTAGAACTGCTTGCTCCAGAGCAGGCCGGCGAGAGCCTGTCGCTGGACTGCGCGCGCATCCTCCGTCTGAGCTGTACTCACCGCACGGTAAAAATCGTCAGCTTCTCCAATGCGTGTGGTGAAGAGTTCCGCAGCACCGGCAAATGGCGCGCTCTGCCGGTTGGCTGACAAGCGCAGCATGATCGTCTGCGTCGCGCCTGGCGCAATGATGACGCTGTAGTGTGCCGCGGCCTTAGTCCCAACGCCCTGCGGATTAACTTTCTCTTTGGCACCCTTGACCACCGTCTCATGAATGCCGTCTTTGACGTACTGGGTACGATTCCCAACTCCCCACAGCCGCTCGTCATTGGTTTCGTTCTCGGTAAAGAGTAACTGGGGCGTCCCCTCACACGCCAGCCAGTAGTCACCCAGCTCAGGATGCTGTACATGCACGAGACGGGCGCTTTCTCCGCCCGCTTGCCCTGCTCCAGGCTCGACGGCGGTCAGCACAGGCCGGCGGTCGTCATAGCCCCATGCCCAGGTGTTGCTGAACCAGAGCGTGGGAAGCAGGTGCAGCGTTGCCGCCTCTGGTCCACGATTGGTGGCGCTCACACGGATCAGGATATCAAGAGGATTTGCTTTGGCGTATTCCATCGTGACATCGAAGTAGCGATTTTCCGCGAAGATGCCCGTGTCCATCAGCTCGTATTCGGGTTCATGGCGACCGCGACTGCGATTCGTGGTGGCAAGATCGTAATAGGGGAAGGCACGCTGTGGATATTTATACAACGCCTTCATATATGAGTGGGTCGGGGTGTTGTCGAGAAAGAAATAGTATTCCTTCACATCCTCACCGTGGTTGCCCTCTGAGTTCGTCAGGCCGAAGAGCCGTTCCTTCAAGATCGCATCGGCCTCGTTCCACAGGGCAAGGGCAAAACATAACAGCCCTTTATCATCGCTGATCCCCATCAATCCATCTTCGCCCCAGCGATACGTGCGCGAGCGGGCGTGATCATGTGGAAAAAAATCCCATGCATCACCATCAGGGGAATAATCCTCGCGGACGGTCCCCCATTGACGTTCGGTCAGATAGGGTCCCCAGCGATACCACGGCTGCTTGTCCTCATGCGCTTCTTGAAGTCGATTTCGTTCTGTATCTGTCATGATGTTCTCTCCTCGCTTGCTGATTGCCAATTTCTCAATTATGAGGAATACGATCACTGCGTCTAGAATACTATTTTATGTTCGCGATTACACCCTCAGAACACACTATTTTTGTTCGCTGCGGAAGCACGCAAAAATAGTGTGTTCTGAGGGTGTGTTTTCGGTCCTGAGCCAGTACACTAATTTAAGATGGCTCATCACGTGGGCGTGACGCGCGCCTACCAGGAAGATCAGCTCACTGTGTGAAAGCCACCGTCCTACAGAAGCACTACTAGCAACACTGACAAAGATGATGAAGGAGGAACACAATGGGAATGTTACGGATCATATCGAAGCGCGGGGATGAGCGCCTGCGCTGGAATGGACAGGACGCCCTGGCGGGTGATGTTGAAGCGCTGGCCGCGATTCGCGAAGCAGAACGGATCTTTGCGCGCGAGCGCGCCAGGGGCGCGACGGCTTTTCGTGTCGAACCGGGCAAACCGGTAGAGCGTCTTGAGCAGTTTGACGCCCAGGTCTCGCAGATTGTCATGGTCCCACGGGTGGTTGGGGGATGAATATGGCAACACTGGTGGGTGTTTTGATAGTCGTTCTGCTGCCCTTGTTGCCTTGGGTGTTCATCAGTGGTAGCTATCACAAGCGGCCAGGGGCGAAGCGTCGGGCGGGCGAGCTTCTGCGCGCCGTCCTGACCGCTGAACAATACGTCCAATTGATCTGGCAGGGCTACATCGATATTCCCAGCCCCAGCGATCCAGAACGCATCTACCGTGTGCCACGGTCTCCTGGGCAAGTACAGGTGAGAGAAAAGGGGCAATTAACGCAGTGGCTCTGCCTGCAACCGTTTGATTGGGTACCCGATGCTGATCTCGTGGTCATTCACAAGCTCATGATTGAGGCAGATGAAGAGACCTATCTGCAGAAGGCAAATAGTATTACGCCGATCGCTGTCTCGCTTTTTAATGGTCCGGTTTGATGTTACCGTAATGAAGAAAGGAGAGCTCGTGCCTGGCCTCTGTACTTGACTTAAAAGGGAGGATCTCCGCACGGCTACGCAAAAAATGACCATACAACCTGGAGTTGAAACCGATCGCGCCACTGCAAATGCCTGGAATCTCTCTGTGGGCCCGGATATTTGTAGAAATGTGCAAGCGGGACTCGATCATGAATGGTACGTAACGAATGGGTTGGGTGGCTATGCTGCTGGCTCTCTTGCTGGGGCAACTACACGCAGTTATCACGGTCTGCTTGTAGCAGCGCTTCGCCCCCCCGTTGAACGGGACGTCCTGGTCACCAAAATAGATGAAACGGCTGAACTACCAGATAACCGTGTTCTCAAACTGGGCGTGAATGAATACCAGGATGGCACTATCGACCCGCAAGGATACAACTACCTCGACACGTTTTCGTTAGAGGCCGATGTACCTGGCTTTCGCTATCGACTGGACGAAAACATAACGCTTGAGAAGCGCATCTGGATGGAATACGGACAAAACACAACGTATGTACAGTATGCGCTCTCCGCTGCGCCCGGTAAAGGAGCGAGTGACGCGCCTCTGACGCTCACGCTCGCTCCTTTCTGCCTCTACCGCAATCACCATAGCGCGACACATGGAGATGCCAACTGGCATTTTGTGGTGGAGGATCAGGGGAATCGCTGCCGCATACGTGCGTATGAGGGAGCTCCAGCCTACTCCCTTGTCTTAGGGTCTTCTGCCCATTTTACCCCGACAGGGTACTGGTTCTGGGGGGTGAAGCATCGACGTGAGACAGAGCGCGGCCTTCCTGATAGAGAGGACGTGTACCAGCCGGGCACATTTCGTCTACAGTTGATTCCAGGGGAGCGTGTGACCATTGTACTCAGCGCTGAACCTCATTTGCAGGCTGAGTTGGGCAGCCCTCAGCATGAAGCGGCCGTGGAGAAGGCCTGGACGCGCCACCAACAGCGTGCCCAACAACTCCTGGCGACGGCGAATCGCTCAAAAGATCCCCTGCCACAAGCAGATCCAGTATTTGCTCGGCTGGCACTTGCCGCCGATCAATTTATCGTCGCTCGCCCAGCAAACGCGCAAGACAGCCAGCCAGGCAGCGGGCAAGAACATCTCTCCACTGACCTTAAGACGATCATTGCCGGCTATCCCTGGTTCGCAGACTGGGGACGGGACAGCATGATTTCCCTACCCGGATTGCTCCTCAGCACGGGGAGGTATAACGAGGCGCGCAGTCTCCTCGAAGCATTTGCCTCCTATACCCACGGGGGACTCATTCCTAACCGTTTCCCCGACAGTGGAGAGGCACCAGAGTACAATACGATTGATGCGACCCTCTGGATGTTCCATGGGCTTGATCGCTACCTCACGACGACGGGAGACTGGTCGCTGCTCAATGAACTCTTCCTAACGCTCAGCAGCATTATTGACAGGCATGTAGAAGGCACAGTCTATGGCATCGGCGTCGATCCGGCCGATGGTTTGCTGCGTGGCGGTACACCGGGGGTGCAACTCACCTGGATGGATGCCAAGGTTGGTGATTGGGTGGTCACCCCTCGTCATGGCAAACCTGTAGAGGTAAACGCGCTCTGGTATTACGCGCTCACCTGTATGGAATCCTGGGCAGGACGCTTCTCTCTTGATGCTAGCCGGTTCGGTCAACTTCGTTCAAAGGTGCGTGAGAATTTCACCCGGCGTTTCTGGTATGAAGCAGGAGGGTATCTTTACGATGTGGTCGATGTTGAGGGGGTTGTGGGGCAGAACGATGCCTCGCTGCGTCCCAACCAGTTGTTTGCCGCGTCGCTGACCCCCGCGCTGCTCACCAGGGAACAAATGCAGAGTATGCTACAGAAAGTATCAGAAGCCTTACTCACACCGATGGGGCTGCGCTCGCTCAGTCCCGGTGATCCATCGTACTGCAAGCATTTTAACGGGAATTCACAACAACGCGATGGTGCGTATCACCGGGGAACAGTTTGGCCGTGGTTGATCGGTCCATACGTTGATGTCCATCTCGCTATCTACAAGGACCAGGCAGCGGTACGCTCTTTGCTCCAACCACTCATGAAGCATCTGTGGGATGCCTGCCTGGGTACAGTCAGTGAAGTAGCAGAACCGGAACCTCCTTTCACGCCAGCGGGGTGTTTTGCGCAGGCCTGGAGTGTTGCAGAGGTACTCCGCTGCTGGCTGTTGATATAGTGCATAAAGCGTCCGGTCTGGTTGTGGCTCTTCAGCACTGCAACCGGGCAGGGTCTACTATTGAGGAGGACCTATGAGTGCTACGACTCAAGCTTTCTTTGAGCGACTTGCCGAACGTGGGTATGAACCACTGCTTCATGGCATCTCTGGAACCATCCGATGTGATATCGAGGATGTGGGAAGCTGGTTCGTCGTCGTTAACAACGGATCGCTGTCGGTGAGCAGAGATACGGTTGGAGCAGACTGCGTGCTTGTGTGCAGCCGGGAAGACTTCGACCGCCTGGTGGTGGGAAAGCAGAATCCCACCACGCTGTTCATGCAAGGGAGGATGAAGATTACAGGCAATCTCGCGCTAGCGCAGATGTTCCAGCGGCTCTTTCCCGATGAGAGCCTGTCCCGCGGGAAACAGGGATAAAGGAGAAGACAATGGGTGAGAAAACAACGGTTAGTGTCCTGGAGGGAAACAACTTCGTGGTCAGTGACTTACGCGGAGACATCGACGCCTCGCCGACTGAGCCGCTGGGGCTGTTTGCGTGGGATACGCGTTTTCTTTCACGCTGGCTGCTGACAGTGGACGGGCTGCGTCCGAACATCCTGTCTACGGATGACCTCGATTACTTCTACGTACAGTTCTTCCTTGTTCCAGGAACCGGCACCATCTATGTAGATGCTGACCAGTCGATCATGCGCAAACGAGCAATCGGAAACGGCTTCCACGAGGATGTGACCATCCTCAATCACAAAGACCAACCAGTTGACCTCAAGGTGCGCATTGAAGCGGCGGCTGACTTTGCTGATCTGTTCGAGGTCAAAGATAAACTTACAAAAAAAGGTGAGTTCTACCATCGGATCGAAAGCGACCGCCTGGTACTCGGCTATCGTCGTGAAACCTTCATCCGTGAGACCTTGATTACCGCCAGTGCCGAGGCCGACATCGACGAGCACGGTCTGAGTTTCGCTGTGCATATCGAACCTCACAGCCAGTGGACTACGTCTCTGGATGTCGTCATCAGGTTAGGCTTGCTCGACGAGAATCACCAGGAGACGAAGAACGGACACGGAGATCAACGAGCGAGGTCGAACGTGAAGAGGAGTCTGGAGAAGTTGAGTGAAGCTTTACCACGACTTTCGTGTGAGTGGCCGTCTCTCCAAGTAACTTACAGTCGGAGTCTGGTTGACCTGGCGGCCCTGCGCTTTTATCCTTTGACGCTGTCAGGACAGGCGCTGCCTGCCGCTGGCTTACCCTGGTTCATGACCATCTTCGGCAGGGACAGCATGATCGCGAGCTACCAGGCGCTCCCTTTCACATCCGAGCTAGCCGAGGCGGCGCTACGTGCCCTGGCGCAGCGGCAAGGGACAAGGATCGACGATTTCCGCGATGAGGAGCCTGGCAAGATTATGCACGAGGCGCGCTTCGGCGAGATGACCGCGTTCGAGGAACGCCCGCACTCACCCTACTATGGAGCTGCCGACGTCACACCATTCTTCCTCATCTTGCTCGATGAGTTTGAGCGCTGGACCGGCAACGCCGAGCTGGTCCAGCAGCTTGAGATGGAAGCCAGGGCTGCGCTCACCTGGATCGACACATACGGTGACCGCAATGGCGATGGCTATGTTGAGTACAGCCGCCGCAACAAGGAGACGGGACTGGAGAACCAGTGCTGGAAGGATTCCTGGAACTCCATCCTGTTCGCCGATGGCACGCTCTCGCGCCTGCCGCGCGCGACGTGTGAGATTCAGGGCTATGTCTACGACGCCAAGATGCGCTGCGCGCGTCTTGCTCGCGAGTTCTGGGACGATCCTGAGCTTGCCAAACGCTTAGAGAGCCAAGCAGCCGAACTGAAGCGGAGGTTCAACCAGGACTTCTGGCTCGAAGATCGAGAGTTCTTCGCACTTGCCATCGATGGTGATGGGCGCAAGGTTGATTCGTTGACCTCGAACATTGGGCACTTGCTCTGGAGTGGCATCGTCGATGAGGACAAGGCGGAGGCTCTTGTACGTCACCTGATGGGTCCTAAACTTTATTCCGGTTGGGGCATACGCACCATGGCGGAAGGAGAGGGTGGCTACAACCCGATTGGGTATCATGTCGGTACGGTCTGGCCACACGACAACTCCTTTATTGCGATGGGGCTCAGACGCTACGGCTATCGTGAGGAGGCTGCACGGGTTGCGATGAACATGCTCGAGGCTGCTGCCTACTTCAAGGGCCGCCTGCCGGAGGCGTTCGCCGGCTATCGGCGTGAATTGACGGAGTTTCCGGTGGAGTATCCAACCGCATGTAGCCCGCAAGCCTGGGCCAGTGGGGCGCCGCTCTTGCTTCTGCGCGCGATGCTTGGCCTGGAGCCGGTTGGTGACCACCTTGTTGTCGATCCGGCCCTGCCTCGGATGCTGGGCCGGATCGAATTGCTGGACATCCCGGGACGTTGGGGCAGCATTGATGCCTTCGGTCGGGGGAGGGTCGATACATCGACGATGGGAGACAGGATACAGCCAGGTAAGGGAAAGGACGAAACACCATGACAGAGAGGAGATCAGCATATCTTGGGGTAGAAGTCTTTCCAATAAGCAGCCGGGTACGTGTGACAAATTATAGTCCCCTTCAGAGGACTCACAGGGACAATCCATGCAGTTCATGCGCAGCGTCTGCTGGCGCACGGGTAGATCTGGCCCGCCGCGCGTCAACACGTCCAGCGGCTTCTCCAGGCGGGCGAGCAACAGGCGAGGTGGGAGCACTTTCGTGTGGGCCGCCGCCAGTTCAATCGCCAGCGGCAAGCCGTCCAGCCGGGCGCAGATCGCTGCGATGTCCTGGGCGTTCTCTTCAGTCAGCCGGAAATCGCGCGCAATCGCCCGCGCGCGCTGCACGAAGAGTGCGACCGCTCCGTAGTGCGCCAGGGCTTCGAGCGATGGAAGGTGATGCAGGTCGGGGACGGACAGTGGCGGGACAGGGAACTCGAATTCGCCCTGCACCCGCAAGACGGCGCGGCTGGTCACCAGGATCTTGAGCTGGGGGCAGGCCGCGAGTAGTTCCGGGAGCAGCGGTGCCGCTGCCGGTACCTGCTCGAAGTTGTCCAGCAGTAACAGCAGGTGCCTCTCGCGCAGAAAGGTCTTCAGACGCTCAAACGGCTCGCGCCCTCTCACACGGAGTCCGAGCGCTTGCGCGATACTGAGCCCTACCTGTTGGGGGGTAGTGAAGTGGGCAAGCTCGACGGAGCAGTACCCATCGGCAAAGTCCCGCTGCACGTCCACTGCGACCTGCAAGGCCAGGCGTGACTTGCCAATCCCTCCCGGGCCAGTGATGGTCAAAAGGCGTATCCCGGGGTTCCTCAGCAGGGTCCATGCCTGCTGTACCTCGTGTGCGCGTCCAATCAGCGCCGTGAGGGGGTGGAGCATGTGGCGGAAATCCCCCTTGGTGGAGACAGGTGAGTATCCAGATTCAGCCGCTTGTGGGGGGAATGATCGGTTGTCATCGTATCACCATCCTGCCTCGCTTTTTGGTCGTAGCGATATCTCTTGCGTAGCTCTGGTAACATCCCACCCCCACACTGAACGTAAGCACCTGCAGATTCCATAGCGCAGGATAAAGTATACCATATAGCGTTGAGCGATGCCATGTATTATTTCCTGCAAAGGGTCGCCCTGCGGGAGTCGCTTGCCCTCTGCAAAATCTATACCCTATAGGGAATAGCCGTCTCGCGCGTCTTCGACTATAGTCATTCTCATGAATGAGCTTTTTGCGACTGGTGCTCAGGGATCTGGTCGAGCGAGCGCTGACAAGCAAGAATCATCACGTACAGAAGAGAGCAGTTGTCGAGCTCAACCGGTCAGTTATCATATACCCAACCATCGCCCTGACACTCTTACGCCATGCTAGCCATGATAGGGGTGAGGCACATCTCACCCCCCTTATTGAGGAACCGATGTGAGGAGCGAACAAAAGTTGACGCGCCTTTGATGAAGCTGGCTGTCTTTCCTACCAGGACGCGCATGACTGGCTCAAGAGTTGGCCTGCGCTGGCCTTGGCCTGTGGCTTGCCCTTCTTTCGTTTGCAACGGCCTGCTTACTCGGGCTGGTCGACCATCGTCCGGCAAGTGGCCTTGATCTATGCGCCCTCCCTCGTCGCCGGTTTGGCCGCTTGGCAGGCTCACCGTCCTGATCTCATCCGTTCTCCCAAACGGGTTTTAGCTCACCTTTGGGAGGTTTCCCAGTTATAAAACGCCCTCAATGAGCCGGTTTGAGAGAGGGAAGGAGGAGCGCCGCGATCAGGCCAATGCATGTAAAGACGATCATCGTAATCAGGGCCAGGGGGTAGGTCTTATCTGGCGGGACGAGTGTCGTGACCAACACCGAGCCGGCAATGGCTGTCCCAAGCGAGGACCCCAGATTAGAAACGCTGCGCGATAAGCCGGAGATCTCCCCCTGGTCTTTGTCGGGAAAGCTGGACTGCACGACGTTGACCGAGGAGGTCAGCATCACTCCCACTCCCAGACCTATCAACAGAAGGCCCGGAATGGAGGCGAGGCTGCTTGAGGTGAGACGCGCTAAGAGCAACAGCAGGATCATGCCGACGGTGGTTAAGACAAAGCCTGCCTGGATGAGGGTTCTTTGCGCACGCCTTTGCGCAAGTCTGCCCGCAAGGGCGCCTGTGAGCAGGATGCCGATGGTGGTGGGGGTGAGCGCCAGGCCGGTTTGAATGGCGTTGTAATGGTGCACCTCTTGCAGGAAGACCGAGATCACGAAGAAGCTGCCCTGCACGATGAACCATTGGATGAGTTGTGTCACTAACCCCAGGTTGGAGGTACGATTGCGGAACAGGTGCGTGGATAAGAGCGGCTCTTTGCCGGCCCGTTCTCGGGATCGGATCCAGAAGAAGAACCCCACTAAAAAGAGGGCGCCGATTCCGACGAAGAGCCAGACCGGTGAGATACCGCCCTGAGGGATGACCACGGTAGTGCCGATGGTAAAATTCTGGCTGGCCGTAATCCAGCCGTACGTTCCCGATTGAAGGATGCCAAGCACCACAAAGACGAGTCCGGCAGCCGAAAGGATCGTTCCGATGATATCGAAGCGCGGTCTGGCACCCTGTACCCCGGGATCAGCGATGCGACGGCTGAGCACCATAATCACTACAACAATCAGGACTTGCAAGGTGAAAGAAGCGCGCCAGCTGATCGCAGTGGTAATGATACCGCCGATGAGTGGCCCCGCTGCGGCCCCGATTCCGCCTGCTGCGCTGATGACGCCAAACGCTCTGGCACGTGTGGGCAGGTCGAGAAAGGAGACCGTGCACAGAATATAGACGGGCGGGATCAGCAGAGCAGTGCCAACGCCCTCCAGCAAGGAATAGCCAAACAACAAGACGCCCAGAACCGGGGCGAACGTCGCGATCAGCGCTCCCAGAGCGTACACGATGAGGCCGAGCATTAAACAGAATTTACGGCCCCAGATATCCGTCAGCTTGCTGCCGGGGATCATCAACGCAGCCATGGTGAGGGTGAATAAGGTGATCGTTATTTGAATAGAGTGAACATCTGTTCCCAGATCTTGGGCGATGCTGCCGATGGAAACATTCATGGTGGTGGCGGCGTAAGAACAAACGAACTGGGCAAGCGCGAGCGGGAAAACGATCGGCCAGAAGCTGGATGCGGTCTTCGTGATGGTATTTTGCATAGCTTGTATCTCCTTCATTCGCAACCATTCTTGTCACCGACGAGCATGGCGATCTCGTCGAGTTCCGTAATGTCCTCACGAGTCTTTTCCCACCTCATGAGGGCCTCAACTGCCTGGTCGGCGAAGTTTACCTCCATTGGACGCTTTGGCTGGATATGTCACCGAGTTCTAGCCTATGCCATGCTGCAAAAGTAGATGTGCTCAGAAAACTATCGCCACTAGCAAGTATGGGGTGCGAAGCGTGAAAATACATCCCTTAAATGCACTGTCTTCATCTTCGCAACCCATCGTTGTTTGCACAGGAGGGATGGCATGTTTACACTAGACATGATCAGCTGCGATGAATTTCAAACTTCATCCTGACCTGGCGGTTCACCCCTGTGGAACCGCGCACGTTGCCAGGGCCATTCGCCGTTGATCTCGACATCGATCGACCAGCTCAGGAACGTGCGGACAAGCACAATCAGTCCGAGCACACCAACGGTCGCGAAGGTGGGATCGATGGCGACGCTGTGGATGATATCGGCGGCAATCAGGAGTTCCAGCCCGATCATAATTGCTCTACCAAGGTAGAGACGCAGATGACGATACGCCACCGAGCCATTACGTGCACTGAAAAGGGAAACAAGGAATCGTACGAATGCCAGAACCGAACCAGCGGCGAGAACCCCAACCCCTGCCAGCTCGAAAGCGGAACCTATCAGCTCAACTGTATGATTGATATCCATAACACGCCTCCAGTTGTGCCGCTGCATCAGTCTCGGAGTTCCATGCCCCTTCGAGGAGCGCGGGAATGCTCTTTCACACCTCTTTGTATTGAATAGAAAAGCCCCACTGGAGCAAGTCTCCAGTGAGGATTTGCTTCTATCATTGTTGTGGTATCAAACATTTGATGACCCGCCTGGGACCTGTGCTTCTGACCACACAAGGGTATATTCTTGCATCGTGCGCCACTGTGCCAAAAAGCCGCCTATTGCCAACACAATCGCCACAATGCTCCAGAACCACGAGGTCTTCACCAGTGCTATCGCAACGCCGTACTGCAGGCCAACCACATGGATCTGTCCCAGCATGATCAGGATCCCCGCCAGCACGGCCACAGCTCCGCCCAGCGCTGTGAACGCCATGATGAGTAATTTGGGCAGGTTGAGGAGCAGGATCAGCAGAGCAAACACAACAGCGAAGACGATCCCGACTGTCACGGACAAGAAGCCTGGATTGTTGAGGCCAAAGGCCGCCATGAGGCCGCTGCCGAGCGAGTACCCTGCCGATGTGCCCAAAAGCACGACCGCAACGTAGTAGAAAAAGTACGCCAGCACGGCGAGCACCAGGCCAACCACTAATCCGAGGATCCAGCCAGTCGTCGTCCCCAGGAAGTTCTGCCCAAAGAGCGCGGTCATGCCTGCAGCACCGAGATTGAACCCGGCGAAGAAGCCCCAAACAGCTATCAGAATCCGGAAGAATCGATAGCCGGCAAAGCAGAATGCTGCTCCCACTAACAAGACCAGCAGGCCGATGAGAAAATCTTGAAAAGCCATGATACCTCCTAACAAAGAACAAAGCATGTAGCTTGGCCACCCTTTGCCGCTGCCAACGAGAGGCCCGTAGATTTCTGCCATTAGCATACACGCTACAATACGAAAACATAGCCCCTGAATGCACTATTTTTAGGTGCATCGACATGCGATCGGAAGCTGAGTGAATCCTTGTCGCATAGTGTATTTACACTACTCACTACGATCACCTCGTGGTGTTCAGCTAGCTAGCGGTGCGCAAAAATAGTGTGTTTACAGCATGTGTTTTCGCCCTCGGGACGCTATGCTGGCAGTAGTGGTTCAAGTTCGTCTGGTGCGAAGGAGGTCATCAAAGAGATGAAAGCAGTCGCAGTTTTTCCACGAACCAAAGAGGTCAAGGTCATCGAGCATGAAGCTCCCCGTATGACTGAACCCGACCAGGTCAAACTTCGTATCCTCGACATTGGGTTGTGCGGCACAGACAAGGAAATCTGCGCCTTCGAATATGGAACTCCCCCTGCGGGCTCCGACTACCTGGTGATCGGCCACGAGTCACTCGGTGAGGTGATCGAAGTCGGTCCGGCGGTAAGCCGCGTGAAAGTGGGCGACCTGGTCGTGACGACCGTGCGTCGTCCTTGTCCCCACCCGGAGTGCCGTCCTTGTCGTGCAGGGTACCCGGACTTTTGCATCACCGGTGACTATAGGGAACGCGGTATCAAGGAAGAGCACGGCTTCATGACCGAGTACGTGGTCGACCACGAGCGCTATATGCATGTCGTGCCGCCAGAACTGCGTGATGTCGCTGTTCTGACAGAGCCATTGACTATCGCGGAGAAAGCCCGCGATCAAATCCTGCAGATCGTGCGTCGTCTGCCATGGCTCATTCCCCTTATCCCGGAGGGTAGGCCGCAAGATACGCAGCGCTTGCCCCTGACAGCCGTGGTCCTCGGTGCCGGTCCCGTTGGGCTATTGGGCGCGATGACATTGATTGCAGCAGGCTGTGATATCTTTGTGTACGCGCTGGCGCCTGCTCCAAATCCGAATGCAAACATCGTCGAGGCGATCGGAGGGAAGTACCGCTCCCAGGGAAAGGTACCGGTGGAGGAGCAAAAGGCACTATTCGGTCACATCCACCTGATATACGAGGCGACCGGTGTCTCGCGCCTCGCATTTGAGGCGTGGAAGCTGCTTGGCCCAAACAGTATCTTCATTTTCACCGGCGTTCCCAGTCTGAAAGGACCAATCGAGGTTGATACCGATCTATTGATGCGCAACATCGTGTTGAAGAATCAAATCATTTTTGGCACTGTGAACGCCGGTGCTGAGAACTTTGATGAGGCTCTCAGGGACATTGGCGTCTTTCACCAGCGCTGGCCTGAGGCACTAGGCGCGCTCATCACGAGTCGTTCGGCTCCCGAAGAGGCTCCAGGCGTTCTGCTTGGCAACATTGGTGGCATCAAGAATGTGATTACCTTTGAGACGTCCAGTAGCGCCACTGAGAGGGAGCAGAGCAGATGATACACGACTGGATTGATGTTTCTGTACCACTTCATGCCGGCATGGTGCACTGGCCCGACAATCCACCAGTGCGCATTGAATACATGTTATATATGGGTCGTGGTGATGTGTGCAATGTCTCGACGCTGTCCATGGGATCGCATACCGGTACCCACATGGATGGCCCATTTCACTTCCTGCCAGAGGGCAAGGGGCTGCATGAGATGCCTTTTCACGCGGCACTTGGACGAGCACGAGTCATCGAGATCGGCGACCCCGAGTCGATTAAACCAGGCGAACTGCGACCCCACCATATCCGGCAAGGCGAACGCTTGCTTTTCAAGACGCTGAATTCTTCCCGTTGTTGGAAGACGGATACGTTTGTTGAGGATTTCGTGTATCTCTCGCAGGAGGCAGCGCGCTACCTGGCGTCAGTTGGGGTCTTAACCGTGGGGATCGATTATCTCTCGGTTGGTGGGTACACTAAAGATGGCGTCGAAACGCACCGGGCGCTGCTTGAGGCAGATATCTGGATCATTGAGGGCCTCGATCTCTCCCAGGTGGAACCTGGGACGTATGAGCTGATCTGCCTGCCACTGAGAATTGACGGCAGTGATGGTGCGCCCGCGCGCGCGATCCTACGTAAGGCGGATGATGGTGCTTAGTTTCTCAGGAGGAGAGCAATGAAGCTGATTGTGTTAGGCGGAGGACCCGCCGGGTTGACAGCGGCGCTGCAGGCACGCGAGCTGCAGGCCGAGGTGACATTGCTAGAGAGCACACGAGTTGGAGGGACCAGTATTAACGAGGGCCCGGCACCGGTACGCACCCTCGCCCGTGCCGCGCGGCTGGCCCGCGATGCGGGATCCTGGGAGACTTTTGGATTAAAGGGAGCGCGCCCCCACATTGATCTGGCCGCTGTGTTAGCCAATGCCAGGCGTGTAGCGAACTATGCCCACGAGAAAAAACACCTGGCCGAGTATGTACGCAGCACGGGCATCGAGCTCATCGAAGGAGTTGGTCCGGCGCGGTTTCTCGATGAGTATACTGTGGGCGCGGCCTCCGGGCGAACGTGGCAGGCGGATAACAACATCATCGCTGTGGGTGGCCATGGATATGTACTGCCGCTACCCGGAGCCGAACTGGCCCTGACGTACAGCGACATCTGGACACTCGAGCAGTTGCCGGCCAGCGTGGCGGTTGTCGGGGGAGCAGCCACCGGCTGCCAACTGGCGTCGATCCTCGAAGATTTCGGGTGAGAGAAGATGAGGATATCGCGGTGGCGCTCGCCGATGCCTTCGGCAAGCAACGCATGACAGTCATTACCGGGGCCCGAACCGAGCGCCTGGAAAAGGTCGATGGCGGCATCCAACTACACTACCGCACGCAGGAGCGGCCCGCCAGCCTGATTGTGGACGCGGTCTTCTTTGCGGTCGGTTGGCCGGGCAACGTGGATGCGCTCAACCTGGCTGCCGCTGGCGTGGAGACCGAACGCAGTTATATCCCGGTCAACGATTACCTGCAGAGCAATGTGCCGCATATCTTCGCCGCAGGAGACATCAACGGACAGAGTATGCTCGTGCAGAGCGCCCGCTACGAGGGCCGTATTGCCGCCGAAAATGCTGTGCTTGGGCCCTACCGCCGCTTCACGCATGAGATCGTGCCCAGTGGCAGCTTCACCGACCCGGAATACGCCAGCGTCGGATTGACCGAGGCGCAAGCCCGCCAGCAGTACGATTGCGCAGTTGCAGTTGTGCAGTATGCTGACTTACTGCGTCCCGTGGTCGATGCCCATCCCGAGGGATTCTGCAAACTGATCGTCGAACGCCGCCGCCGCTATATCCTGGGGGCGCACGTCATAGGGGAATACTCGGTCGAAATCATCCAGATGGTGGCAGCCTGTATGGCAAGCGGCATGAGGGTCGAGCAACTGGCTGAACTGCAACTGGCATACCCCACCTTCACGGAGGCCGTGGGGATGGCGGCGCAGAAGCTGGTTCGTGAGCTGGGCCTGGCACCATTGCCCCAGTTGTGGAGCGACATCAAATCGCCCCCTGTTCAATCATCCGGGTGAAAATATTCAGAATGTGGGTCAGAGCCCTCTTTGCTATTGCACTTTTGAAGTGCCTCACGAAAGGACAAACACATGGTAACAACTGCTGAGCAAAAGCAAAATACCCCCCGCGTGAGAACCTACTTGCCAATCGAAGACTATGGGATCATTGGCGATCTCCACACCGTCGCGCTCGTGGGAAAGAATGGTTCGATTGACTGGTACTGTGTTCCCGCTTTCGATGCTCCCAGCGTCTTTGGCGCGCTCCTGGACAGCGAAAAGGGAGGGTACTTCCAGATCGAACCACGCGAGACGCCGGTCGAGAGTCACAAGCAGCATTATCTGCCCGATACCAACGTCCTCGTGACCCGCTTTCTGACGGCAAGCGGGGTGGGAGAAGTCACCGATTTCATGCCCATTCAACAGGCCACCAGTCCCACCGACCGCCATGGCATCGTGCGGGCAGTCCATGTCGTCACTGGCTCGCTGTCTTTCGAGATGACGTGCCGTCCCGCCTTTAACTACGCGCGCGATTCCCATACTGTCGAACCCGTCGAGCACGGCACGGTCTTCCGCAGCTCCGACCTCATGCTCGGGCTCTTCTCCACCATCCCTGTGCAGGCTGACGGCCAGGGGGGCGCGCGCGCGTCATTCACCCTGGACGAGGATGAATGGGCCTATTTTATGCTGACCAGTGCCGAAGCCCCCCAGGTGACGACGCCCGAGCAGGCCGCCGCAAAGTTCCAGAAGGTCCTGGCGGATACCAAGGACTACTGGCGCAACTGGCTCAAGCAGTGCCGCTACCAGGGACGCTGGCGCGAAACGGTCTATCGTTCGGCGCTGGCCCTGAAGTTGCTGACCTACGCGCCCACCGGCGCGGTGGTTGCCGCGGCCACGACCAGCTTGCCCGAAGGCATCGGGGGCGAGCGCAACTGGGATTATCGCTTCACCTGGCTGCGCGATGCCGGCTTGACGCTGCAAAGTCTCAGCATGCTGGGCTTCGAGCACGAGGCCGATGCCTTCACCGACTGGGTGCAGGCGCGCTTCATGCAGCTCAAGCCCGATCAGCCCATCCAGCCCATGTTCACCATTCGCGGGGAGACGGAGCTGCCCGAGATTCTCCTCGACCACCTTGATGGCTACCGCCAGAGCCGGCCGGTGCGCATCGGCAATGGCGCGGCCAAACAGCTGCAGATGGATGTCTTTGGGGAGCTGTTCGACGCGCTGTATCTGTTATTCGAGCACAGAGGTCTCTACTACCGCGGATGGGAACAAATCAGTCGCATCATGGAGTGGCTGAGCGAGAACTGGCAGACGCCCGACAAGGGTATCTGGGAGGTACGTGGAGGCGACCGGGCCTTCCTGCACTCGCGGGTCATGTGCTGGGTGGCCTTCGATCGCGCCATCCGCGCGATGGAGCGCCAGGGGATGCCGGCTCCCCTGGAGCAGTGGCGCCAGGTGCGCGATAGCATCTACAAGGAGATCATGGATAAGGGCTGGAGCGAGGAAAAGCAGAGCTTCGTGCAGTATTATGGCGGCAACGCCATTGACGCCAGCGCGCTGTTGATCTCGCTGACTGGCTTTACGGCCCCAGCCGACCCGCGCATGCTCAAGACGCTGGATCGCATTGAGAAGGACCTGACGCATGCCCCGCAGGTCTACCGCTATCGTGTGGATCAGGCCGCCGACGATGGGCTCAAAGGCATTGAAGGGACTTTCAGCATCTGCAGTTTCTGGTATATCGAGGCCCTGGCGCGGGCGGGGCGCATCGAGGAAGCCAGAGAGAATCTGGAGCAGATGTTTAGCTATGCCAACCACCTGGGATTGTATTCCGAGGAGATCGGCCCGACCGGGGAAGCAGAGGGGAACTTCCCGCAGGCCTTTACTCACCTGGCGCTAATCAGGGCCTGTTATACCCTCAATGCAGCACTGGGCGATTGACAAAGCATTTTGCAGTATGCGCGAGTGTAGTCAACGTGACGGAAATGCAGAGAGCATATCTCTGCATTTCCAGTGAAGTTCATACCGTGCGCTTCTTCCATTACACGATGTGGTTGGCCCATATAGTGTGTTTACACTACTGTGGTGACCAGAAAAGATTGAGCTTTGCGCACCATACGCCTATGGGAAGAAGCATCCCTTTCAGCATCTGTAGGTACCGCTTTTTCCTGATTTTGCTCTACCACTCGTCTAGTACGAACAAAGGTACCAGTGTAAACAAACCGGTAAAATCCGAGCGCATCTCACGTTGCTGTTTGTGGAAGCGAGCAAAAAACAGTGTATTTGAGTGATGAATTTTCGTACCCAGGCCAGTACACTAACAACCATATTGAGGGTATCTACTAAACATTCACCATCTGGGCTGTAAAGCAGCTCGGGCAAAAGGAGTCAGCAATGTCAGATAAAGATGTGTTCGTCTTCATCGGTACCTATGGCAGCGTGGACGATGCACAACAAGACTACGCCGCGGTTAAGGAACTGCACAGTAGTGGCGTGATCGGCACGTACGATGCCGCTGTTGTGGCGAAAGACGCTGACGGCAAGGTTCACGTCCACAAGGACGAGAAGCCTACTCAGCATGGCGCCTGGACAGGGATTGCCGCAGGCGCTGTCGTGGGAATCCTCTTTCCCCCCTCCATTATCGCCAGTGCGGCCGTCGGGGGCGTCGCGGGCGGAGTGATCGGCCACCTCTGGCGCGGCATGTCGCGTGGGGACATGAAGGACCTGGGCGAGACCCTCGACGCGGGGCAGGCGGC
>WNFM01063267.1_pt1 | contig 18154 bp, 18 predicted proteins | sample 5400271 | NCBI WGS metagenome assembly WNFM01 (sample SAMN13153352, study PRJNA577476) | soil metagenome | isolation source: 60 cm saprolite on Douglas fir-dominated hillslope | place: USA:California | collected 2013-09-17 | reverse complement strand
GATCAGGACATGAAGCGTCGCCCGCTTGACGGGAATGCCCGCTCGCTGGAGCCGGACACACAGCTCAGCGAAAATATTGTCAATGAAGCGCTCATCGCGTGTGTCGTTTGTCAGCCAGTGCACAACGTCGCAGTCAGAATGCGCGGTGACCGGATCGATTTTTGGCGGCGCGTTCATATCTTGCTCCCGAGCAGTGACCTCGATCGACGGTACAGGATATATCGTGTCCCCGCTCGACGGCGTCAACGGAGTCCGCGGTAATCTGCTTGCGCGCGCAGGTTGTCGGTGGGTTGCCGCGTGTCCGGCGCGAGAGCGCAGGTTATACCTTCGTGCCTGCTGCATAATTAAGGACGACGCATACGGAAACGGCCATCGTCCGCCCACATCGGTGGTCGTCTTCGACGCACTATTTCGGTCAACCAAAATTGTGCGTTTCGACCATCATCGGCACAGACAGCCGAACGTAAGCGCGCTGGCGCTCAACATGAACGATGGCGATCCCGGCATGACTCGAACATGCGACCTACGGTTTAGGAAACCGTCGCTCTATCCGGCTGAGCTACGGGACCGAAGCCCCGCTTGGGGTGCGGGTGCTTGGGAGCTAAATACCAGAGCGCCCGGATTATCGCCAGCCTCCGGTTGGGACATTTAGGAGGGCGAAAAGCATAGCGCAGACAACGATTTTTGGTCAGAATGGACGCCGGATATGAACAGATGTGGGTCAAACCATCGGTCAGGTCGAGGCGTCATGAAGAGCATCGCAGGTCTAGCACTGGTTTTCGCAATACTCGCCGGCTACGCCGAGGCGCGCGAGTTGGGGCGCGTCGAGCCGGCCTCCGCGGGCCAGCCCTATGACTACATCGTTCACGTCCCAAACACCTACGCCATCGGCTATAATCCGGAAGTGAGAGAAGACCGCTACCGCGTCGCCAAGCAAACCTTGGGAGGCCAATGCAGGGCGCCGTTGGTGGTCGGCGATGACAAGATCAACAGAGAAGTCTTCGGCTTCACCACCACTCGCCCCGATTACGTAGTTTTGGTGAAATGCGCCTGAAGGCGCCTGCACTTTAGCGAAGTGGCGACTGATACCGGGGGCGTCATCGCGGAAGAGTTAGTCCATGATCGAGGGTATCAGCGCAATCACACTGGGCACCCACGAGATGCCGCGAGCGGTTCGCTTCTACCGGGCGCTGGGATTTGAGGTCCTGCATGGCGGCGAAGAGTCGTCCTTCACCAGCTTTCGAGCGGGAGCGAATTAATTCAATCTCATCGCCCAGCCTGGCGACCGGCGCTGGTCCTGGTGGGGGCGCGTGATTTTCTACGTCGCCGATGTTGATGCACTCCACAAGCGCGCGCTTGCGGCGGGATACCGGCCAACCACCTCACCACGCGACGCCGAATGGGGAGAACGCTTCTTCCATCTCAATGACCCCGACGGCCATGAGCTGAGTTTCGCGCGGTCTTTGCAGTCCTCGACGTAATTCCCACCTCAAGCGCCCGGACGGGTGAGGTCACGCGATGCCGCGTCAGCCGTGCGTGAAGTCGCCACGCTTCAATCCGAGCGCCTTGACTGCTGCCTCCGGAAGCCGGCCCCACGCTTCGACCTTCTCATTCGGAGCCATCACTGCAGCAATAATCGCACCGGCCGTCTCCGAATCCGGTTCGGCGACGTAGTAGACCGAGCGGACGGGCGAGCCGCCCCCTAACGATTCAGTTGTCACCAACACGACCTGACCATCTGCCATGTCTCAATATACTCCCCTCAGGGGGCCGGTTCCAATCCGTTCCACCAATGTTTCCGCGCGGTCGTAACGCTCTCGATCGGGTTCCACTGTGTCCCTGTCGTCACAGGCGAGCAGAAAACCCACCGCGGATGTGGGAAAGACACAGGTTTTTCCGGGGTGACAAGCGGGCCGATAATGGCGACAATTGGCGCAAATTACGTTGTGTGGAACTTTTTGTAAGCGGAACTCTTGTAAAGCGGAACTCTTGTAAAATGGAACTGTTGGGAAATCGTCCTTGATCGCGTCGCGCCCATCCGCCTTGCTGATTGCCGCGCTCGCTGCCTGCGCCGCGCTGCTGCCCGCGCGCGCGCCGGCGCAGTGGTGGTCGCACGCGCCGGCCGATTTCGAGGAATGCGCCGACGCCGCGGAGAAGGCGCCGACCAAGGAAGCCAAGCACTCGGCGCTGACCACGTGCAATGCCAAATTCGCCGGACGGCGCAAGCCAGGCGGCGGCTATACCTATTACGATTTCATGCAGAACCGCAGCTTCGACATCGCCGGCCCGAACCCGACGCCGGCGGAACAGAAGCACATCGACGAACAATATACCGCCTTCCTCGACCGCGAGCGGCGCAACAGCATCGCGGCGGCGTTGGCGGCGAAACAGCAGCAGCAGCAGTTGCTGCAGCAGGCCTCGCTGCAGAATGAAAGGGCGCAGGAGAATGAAAAGGCGCCGGCACGGGCTCGGGTGGAGGCGCGCAGCAAGCCAGCGGCAGCCGTGAACGACGTCAGGCAGCATCCGAAGATTTCGACTTGCGCGCGAGATACATTCTCCTGCGACTGGCCGCGGCTTTCCGAAAGCCTCAAGGATCTGAAGAAGGCGCTGTTCGGTGCGCCGTCGAGCAAGGCGAAGCGGAGCTAGTCGTCGTCCCGGCAAAGGCCGGTCTCTCAACCGTCGTCCCTGCGAAAGCAGGGACCCATAACCACCGATGTTAGTTGTTAGAAAGCTGTCTGGCCCCGGCGCCAGATAGAGAAGCCGCGGCGTATGGGTCCCTGCTTTCGCAGGGACGACGTAGATTTCGATCCGCGATCATCATCGCCGAAAACTTCCAGTAAGGCGAATTCGGATCACTCGAGCGCGCGGGTTTGCCAGGTCGCGTGCCGAACCCCGGGCTGCCCGGCGAGGCTCGCAACGACGGCGTCGAGTTCCTCCGGCTCGATCGACTGGCTGACCAGCGTCGCCACGATTTCGGCGCTGTCACTGGTGCGATAGGTCACGTCGATATCCCGCACCGGATAATTTGCCGCCTCGAGTTTTTCCAGCAGCAGCTCTCGAACCGCTGCAACGGAAGCGGCATCCGTCGTGACCACCACATCGTAGCTCGCTTCCGAGGCTTGCTCGTCGATCGGGATGCGGTCGATGGCATTGACCAGCGGGCGCAGCAGCGTGTTGCCGCCGAGCACGAAGACCGTCAGCAACGCCGCTTGGGCGACCATATCGGCGCCTGCACAGCATCCGACCGCCGCCGAGGCCCACAGCGTCGCCGCGGTATTGAGGCCGCGCACGTTCATGCCTTCCTTCATGATCGCACCGGCGCCGAGAAAGCCTATTCCCGAGACCACATAGGCGATCACGCGAACGGCGCCGTCCGCTTCGGACAGGTGATAGGCGAGATCGACAAACGCCGAGGCGCCGACGGCGACCAGGACATTGGTCCGCAAGCCGGCGCTGCGCTGGCGATATTGCCGCTCGGCGCCGATGATGGTGCCGAACACGAACGCGGTCAGCAGGCTGACCAGCGTGTCGAGAAAATCGTAGAGTTGAAAAGTCTGGATGAAGCGCATTTCTTGTCTCGATCGGAAAACCAGAAGAATGTTGCCGGCTTAAGGCCTTATCTGCTCCACCGTCAGCCTCGGCGAGCCCTTGCCCAAAACCTCGGCCTGCTTGACCAGCGCGACGACGCGGCGCGACAGCGGCACTTGCAGTCCGTGCCGGTCGGCGATTTCGGTGATCACGCCCTGCAGATAGTCGATCTCGGTGCGACGGCCGCGCTGCAGGTCTTGCCACATCGAGGAGCGCGTCTCGGGGTCGATCTTCAGCGTCCGCCCGAGCACACGCGTGAATATGGCGTCGGGCAGCCGCAACAAATGCGGCGTCAGGCTGGCGGGGACCGGCGTCGCGGAGACCAGCTTGATGCCCTCCGCCCTGATCGCCGCCAAGCCCTCCGCCATCTGGTCCGCCATCAGTCTGCGCCATGCACGCTGCTCGAGCTGCTGGCGCAGCGGCAGGCCGGCCAGCGCGTTGAGCGCGTTGTTGAGATTGACCACGAGCTTGCCCCATTGCACGCCGGCAATGTTTTGGGTCGCGCGCAGCTGCAGGCCCGGCACCGAAAGCCGATCCGCGGTGCCGGCATCATCCTGTTCGATGACGATATCGCCCGAGGTTGAACGATGAAATCGCCCCTCGCCTAGCCCAACCACGTTGAACGGCACCATGCCCGCCAGCACGCGCCACCCAGGCAAGCGCTGGCGCAGCACCGGCACGTTGGCGACGCCATTCTGCAGGCTGACGATGACGGCATCGCTGGGCGCATGGCGCGCGATCGCATCGGCGATTTCGCCGGTATCCGCGCTCTTGACCGTCACCAGCACCACGCCGGCATCGCCGAAAATCGAGGGATCGTCTGACAGCGCCAGCTGATTTGCCGGGATGGTGCGGTCCGAACCGTCAAAACTCGTCAGCCGTAGCCCGTTTAATTCGATCTCGCCGATCACGCGTGGGCGCGCCAATAGCGCGACCCGGCGGCCGGCGGCTGCACACATGCCGCCGACAAAGCAGCCAATGCTGCCCGCGCCCGCCACGCCGATCGGCCGGGTTGAATTCATCCCGCTGCTCCATCGATTTTGTTCGCGCATCGATAGCAGACTTTCGCATTCACCGCCCGTCGATGACCCGGTCTGTCATCTCCCTCGCCCCGCTCTTCGCGGGGAGAGGGTTGGGGTGAGGGGCCTCTCTCCGCTGAACGAACTGTAGAAGATTAGCAGTGTGCCCCGGACCTCTCCCCGTAAAGAACGGGGAGAGGTGAAGAAGGCACCGCCGTGCCTTCCCGTCAGCCACCTCGCCTTGTAACCGTCATAGCCCGCCGTTATGTTTCCCGCGGGGCGGGTACTGCGCAGGAGAGAACAATGGGTTTACTCGACGTACTCAACGGGATGCAGAACGGCCCGCGCGGCCCGAGCAACCCCAGCGCGCAATCAAGCGGGGGAATGTCGCCGATGACCATGGCGATCCTCGGATTGCTCGCCTGGAAGGCAGTCAAACATCTCACCGCCAGCCAGCCCAATGCGGCCCCGGCGCCGGCACCCTCACCGGGGACGGTGAATGCCGGGATGCCCGGTGGAAGTGGTCTTGGTGGTGGCCTTGGCGACGTTCTCAAGGGCGGATTGGGCGGCCTGCTCGGCGGCGCCGCCGCGGGCGGCGTGATCTCGGGCGGGCTCGGCGATCTGCTCAAACAGCTGCAGCAGGGTGGCCATGGCGAAACCGCCAGCTCGTGGGTCGCAAATGGCCCGAACAAGCAGATTGCGCCGGGCGATCTCGCGAGCGCGCTCGGCGCCGATCAGATCAACGGCCTGATGTCGCAAACTGGCCTGTCGCGCGAGGAACTGCTCGCGGGTCTCAGCCAGCAATTGCCCGACGTGATCAATCATCTGACGCCGGACGGACGGCTGCCGACCGAGAACGAATTATCAGGCCGGCTCTGAGCCCGGCCTGGCACCAACGTGCCGTCTGCTTCGGCGCGGCACGGACGCCTTCTTGTCGAAAACTCTCGCTTTTTAGAAAAGGACGACAAAAATGAGCGGCATTATCTGGATCATCATCGTCGGCTTTGCTGCGGGGATTATCGCGCGATTGCTGTCGCCGGGCCCCAACAATCCGTCAGGCTTCATCCTGACCACCGTGCTAGGCATTGCCGGCGCGTTTCTGGCGACCTTTATCGGCCAATTGATCGGCCATTACGGTCCGGACCAGGGCGCCGGCTTCATCACCGCGACCATCGGCGCGCTGCTGGTGCTGTTCATCTGGAACCGGCTGGTCGCAAGCCGCGTGATCTCCGATCCGGGGTCGAAATAATTATCTCGTCGTCCCGGCCTTGAGCCGGGACCCATACGCCGTGCCGTAGCAATCGGGCACGCGGCCAGTTGCCTTCTTACAATGAACACTGGTGGTTATGGGTCCCGGCTCAAGGCCGGGACGACAAGGTGAGATAATCGTCCTGTCGCCTCACGCAATCAGATGCATGCCGGCGTCCATCCGCACCAACTCACCCGTCATATTGCTCGACTGCGGCGTGGCGAGGAAACACACCAGTGCGGCGATATCTTCCGCAGATGAAGCGACCTTGAGCGGCACCCTTGCCACCACGCTATCGCGCACCTGCTTGGCACCCTCCTCGCCGCGGCCCTTGGTGAACCAGGGTGTATCGATATAGCCGGGGCACACCGTGTTGACGCGGATCAAGGGTGCCAGCGCGCGTGCCAGCGACAGCGTCATGGTGTTGAGCGCGCCCTTGCTCGCGGCATAGGCAATCGAGGAGCCGATGCCGCTGATGCCCGCGACCGATGACACGTTGACCACCGCCGAGGCACGCCCTGAAGCCTGCGCGGCCGCCTCCAGCAGGCTTCGCGCCGCCCGCACCATCTGGAACGGCCCGATGGTGTTGACGCCGTAGAGCCGCTGAAAATCCTCCGCCGACAAGCCGTCGAGATTGCCGTGGGCCATATGCTTGGTGGTGCCGGCATTGTTGATCAGCGCGTCGAGACGCCCCCACCGTGCGGCGGCTGCGACGATCTTTTTACAATCCTCGTCGCGCGACACATCGCCCTGCACCACGACGACGTCGCCGCCCGCCGCACGACACAGATCGGCGGTCTGCTCGGCTTCCTTTTGGCTCGAGGAATAGTTGATCACGATACGCGCGCCGTCCTTGGCCAGGATGGCCGCGGTCGCAGCCCCGAGGCCCGACGCCGAGCCCGTTACAATCGCGCATAACCCATCCTTCGACATCCGCATTTCCTCTTGTGATCTTTTGAGCATGATCTTTCGGAAAACCGGTTCCCACTTTTCCGGATCATGCTTGCGACCCACCATATCGTGCCGCGAAATGGCTGCAAATCGGCAAAACTCCGTTGAACGGAATTAATCATTCCGGCAGCGGGCGCTGCATGTCGCCCCCGCAGGCGGCCTTGCGGACATCGGCGCTTGTCATGGCGGTGGCTTTTCCCCATCATCGGGTGCAAGAAAAGACCACGCACGCTCCAGGCAAGCGGGATGCGGGCCAATCGAAACACGGGGAACGCTGTGGCGGAGAGTGAGAACATTGTCGCCGAGACTGCGGAGAAAATCTTCGCCGATCTCGCCGACGCCCAGACCATCAACCACGACAAGAACGGCTCCTGGAAAACGCCGCTGTGGCAGGCGCTGACCGAAGCCGGCCTGCCGCTGGCGTGGGCAAGCGAGGACTGCGGTGGCTCCGGCGCCAGCCTGGCCGAAGGTTTTAGTGTGTTGAGCGCCGCCGGTCGTTTTGCGATTGCGGTGCCGCTTGCGGAAACGATGCTGGCGGGATGGCTGTTGGCGCAGGCCAAAATTGCTTCCCCTGAAGGTCCGATGACGGTCGCGCCCGCAGGCCCAAAAGACCGCATCACACTCGGCGCCGACGGCACCCTGTCCGGCCGCGCCCGCGGCATTCCCTTTGCAAAAGATGCCAAACATATCGCGGTGCTGGCGCATGGCGCGCGCGGGATCTCGATCGCGCTGGTCGACACTGCAAAATGCCGGATCGAGGCTGGCCTCAACCTTGCGAATGACGGCAGCGATACCGTGACCTTCGACAAGGTTGCGCCGATCGCGATAAAACCAGCGCCAAAAGGTTTTGATCAGACGGCACTGATGCTGATGGGCGCGGTGGCGCGAAGCCTGCAGATCGCGGGCGCGCTGGAATCCATGCTCGACATCAGCGTGCGCTATTCGAACGAGCGCGTCGCATTCGAGAAGAAGATTTCAAAATTCCAGGCGGTGCAGCACAATCTCGCGCGCCTCGCCGGCGAAACCGCGGCCGCGATGACCGCGGCGAGCTCGGCGGCCGATACCATCGCCAACGCCACGAGTTTTGACGATGCGGTGTTCCTGGAAGCGACCGCTGCAAAAATCCGCTGCGCGGAGGCCGCCGAAAAGGGAGCCGCGATCGCCCATCAGGTTCACGGCGCGATCGGTTATACGATCGAGCACATCCTGCATCGCTACACCATGCGCGCGCTGGCCTGGCGCGACGATTTTGGTCATGAAAGCTACTGGGCGGTCGAACTCGGCAAGCGCGTCGCGGCGGGCGGCGCCGACGAATTGTGGCCGCTGGTCGCCTCGCGCTAGCCGTTTAGGGAAGAGATCAACAATGACCGCAGCGCTCCGTTTCGATCCGATCCGCCTTCCCCCCGAATGCGAAAGACTGCGCAAGGAAGTCCGCGCTTTCCTCGCCGAAGAGGTGGCGCGCGGCACCTTCGATCCGCATAGCCCGCAAGGCCAGGACAGCGACGTTCCCGGCTTTTCCAAACGCGTCGGCGAGCGCGGCTGGATCGGCATGACCTGGCCCAAAAAATATGGCGGCCATGAGCGCTCGTTTCTCGAGCGTTATGTGGTGACCGAAGAAATGCGTGTCGCCAACGCGCCGACCCGGCGTTTCTTCGTCGCCGACCGCCAGAGCGGCCCGGTGCTTTTGAAATACGCGCCCGAGCATATCAAGATGGACATCTTGCCGCGCATCTGCCGCGGCGAAGTCTGCTTTTCGATCGGCATGAGCGAGCCGAATTCCGGCTCGGACCTGTTCGCCGCCAAGACCAAAGCCACCAAGACCGACGGCGGCTTCCTCATCAACGGCACAAAAATCTGGACCTCGGCCGCCCATGTCGCCAATTACATGCTGGCGATTTTTCGCACCTCGCCGTCGACCAAGGAAAATCGCCGCCACGGGCTGACGCAATTTCTGGTCGACATGAAAACCCCGGGCATCAAAGTAAATCCCATCGGGCAACTGACCGGCAAAGCCGATTTCAACGAGGTGGTGTTCACGGACGCGTTCGTGCCGGATGATCACGCGCTCGGCGAAATCGACGGCGCCTGGAAACAGGCGACCAGCGAGCTCGCCTATGAGCGCAGCGGACCGGAGCGTTTTCTGGAAACCTATTACGTGCTGACCGAACTGGTTCGCGCGCTCGGCGATGAGCCCGACACCCGCGGCGCCGAAGGCATCGGACGATTGGTGGCGCAATTGCACACCATGCGCCGGATGTCGGTGTCGGTCGCGGGCATGCTGCATGCCGGCAAGGAGCCGGTGGTGGAGGCTTCCATCGTCAAGGACATCGGCACCATCTGGGAACAGCAATTGCCGCAGCGGGTGCGCGAACTCGCAGCCTTCGTCGAGCCGGATGCTTCCAACCACGAAATCCTCGACACGGTATTGCCGTTCGCGATGAAGGTCGCCCCGAAACTCACCATCCAGGGCGGCACCACGGAAGTGCTCCGCGGCATCATCGCGCGCGGACTCGGACTACGCTAGGCGCGCGAACTCGGACTGCGCTAGGCGCGCGGCCTGGCTTGCGCTAATTCAAATCAATCGAGGAATTTCCATGAGCACATACACGGACATCGGCGTCGAAAAAGTCGGGCATGTCGGCACCATCGAAATCCGCCGGCCGCCACTGAACTTCTTCGATGTCTCGCTGATCAATCAGATCGCCGATGCGCTGGAAGAATTCGATCGCGATATCGAGATCCGCGCGTCGGTGCTCGCAGCCCAAGGCAAGGCGTTCTGCGCCGGTGCCAATTTCGGCGACCCGGCGCGGCAGGAGGCCGAGGAGCGCGCCAAGACCGATCCGGCGTCGAACCTGCCGATCAATCATCTCTATGTCCAGGCGGTGCGGATTTTTCGCAATAAGAAACCGATCGTTGCGGCCGTGCACGGTGCGGCCATCGGCGGCGGACTAGGTCTCGCCGTCGCAGCCGATTTTCGCGTCACCTGCCCGGAAGCGCGCTTTGCCGCCAACTTTACAAAGCTCGGATTCCATCCCGGTTTTGGGCTGACGGCGACGCTTCCCGAGCTGGTCGGCAAGAACAATGCGGAATTGATTTTCTACACCAGCCGCCGCATCACCGGCGATGAGGCCTTGCGGATGGGTCTTGCCAACGAATGCGTGCCGCAGGATCAGGTTCGTCCTGCCGCGATGAAGCTGGCGCAGGAGATCGCCGAATGCTCGCCGCTCGGCCTGCTCGCAACCCGCGCCACCATGCGCGCCGGGCTCGCCGACCGCGTGCTGGCCGCGACCAATCACGAGCTGGTCGAACAGAACCGCCTGCGCACGACGGAGGATTTCAAGGAAGGCGTCAAGGCCACTGCTGAGCGCCGCGTCGCGAATTTCAGGGGGCGGTAGGCGCGCGCTGCTCCCTCAACACGTCGTCCCTGCGAAAGCAGGGACCCATACGCCGCGGCCCATGGAAAGGGCACTCGGAGAGACGACTTCTTTCAACAACAAACATCGGTGGTTATGGGTCCCTGCTTTCGCAGGGACGACGGTTAGATTTTCCCCACCACCAGCGCGTCGACAATCGTCACGCCTTGCCCTTCCGCATGCACCAGCACCGGATTGATCTCGATCTCCGAAATCTGCGCGCCGTATTGCGCTGCCAGCACCGAAACCTGCGCGATCAGTTGCGACAGCGCCGCGACATCGGCCTTTGCGGCCCCGCGAAATCCATTGAGCAGCGGCGCGGCCTTGAGTTCGGCCAGCATGCTTGCCGCTTCGACCGCGCTCACCGGCGCCGGGCGGTAGATCACGTCCCGGAACAGCTCCGTGGTGGTGCCGCCGAAACCGACCATGATCATTGGGCCGAACGTCGCATCACACATCGTGCCGATGATGATCTCGACGCCCTTTTTCGCCATCGGGCTTACGAGCACACCCTGGATCACGGCATCGGGCCGATGCCGGCGCGCGTTTTCCAACAGCGCCTGATACGCCAAAAACACCTCGCCCTTGGTCGCGATATTGACGCGGACGCCACCGACTTCGCTCTTGTGCGGGATGTCGGGCGATTGAACCTTCATCACCAATGGAAATCCGACGCGGGCGATCGCGGTGTCGAGCGCGCTTTTCTCGGTCACCAGCACTTCGTCGGGCAAGGCAATGCCGGCGTCGCGCAGCAACGCCTTGCTGTCGGCTTCGGAAAGGGTTGCGGATTTCAGATGCGCGGGGATATCGCGCGGCGGCAATGCAACAGCATCGACTAACGGCGGCGGCTTGAATCTGGCGCGATCAACCATCTTCCGCATGGCGACGCCGGCATGCGTCAATCCGGACAGCACCACGGCACCTGATGCGGCTAGTTCCCGGCGCGCGAAGTCCGACGGCAGCGTGTAGGAATAAAACACGATCGGCTTTCGCTGCGCATCGATGACCGGTTTTAGTTCCGCCTGCTTGAGCGGCATCCGCGTGTCGCTCGAGAGCGACAGCACCACCAGGATGGCGTCGACTTCGTCGGAGACGTCGAGCAGGTCGATGCTCCTTTGCAGGCCGCCGGAGTGCACGCCCTGCGCGGTGACGTCGATCGGGTTGCGGGTTGACCCATAGGACGGCAACAGTTTCTTGATTTCCCCCTGGATCTGTTCGGAAAGTTCCGGCACCTGCAGGCCCTGCAGCGAAACCGTATCCGCGCCCCAGATGCCGGCGCCGCCCGACACCGTAAGGACACCGACGCGGTCGCCCTTCGGCAGCGGGTTCGTCGTCAAGACAGCTGCGATGGTCACGGCCTCATCGAGATCGTTGGAAATGATAAATCCGTATTTTGCGAACACCGCGTCATAGGCCGCGGACCAGCCGGACATGCTGGCCGTGTGCGAAGCTGCCGCGCGCTCGCCGGCGCCGGAGCGGCCGACCTTTGTCACGATCACGGGTTTTGCCAGTTCCGCGGCATGGCGGGCGGCGGCGAGAAATTTATCTACGTCGCGAATACCCTCGATGAACAACAGGATCACATCGGTGGATGAATCCTGCACCATATATTCGAAGAATTCGCCGGCGCCCAAATCCGACTCGTTGCCGGCGCTGACGACATAACTCACCGCAACTCCCAGCGCCTTGGCGCGATGATAGATCGCAAAGCCGATGCCGCCGCTTTGCGCGACAATGCCGATCCGCCGCCTGCTCGCGACGAACGGCCGTTCATTCGGCTTGACGTCGACGGTTGGGCTGAAGGTGGCGGCGACGCGCTGGGCCTGGCTAAAAAATCCCTCCGCATTAGGCCCGGAAATCCGCATGCCCGTTCGTTTCGCGAGCGCCGCAATCGCGTCCTGCATCGCAGCGCTGTCGCCGCCTTCTTCGGCAAATCCCGATGAGATGATCACCGCATTCTTGACGCCAACGGCCGCGCATTGCTCGAGCGCGCCGAGCACCGCGCGTGCCGGGATGATGACGATCGCAAGGTCGATCGGCTGCCCGACGTCCGCGATCGAGGGATAGCATTTCAAGCCATCGATATCGGTGTAGTTCGGATTGATCGGATAGAGTTTTCCGGGAAATTCGTTCTTGCGCAGCATCGACAACAGCCGGCCCGGGATCTTTTCCAGATCCCGCGAGGCGCCGATCAGCGCGATGCTGGCGGGGGAGAAGAAGCTGTCGAGCGGATGCGGCATGTGGGGGCGGTCCTTGAACTTATTTGCGCTCTTCGTCATGGCCGGGCTTGACGGACTTTGCCATCAAGCAATGCTCACGCCGTGACAGCGAACGTAACGCCGCCGAGCTCAAACGAATTGCCCGACACCGCGCGGCCTCTTGCCTTGGCGGCCTCCAGCACCTTCGCGACATCGCCGACCTTGAACGTCAGCCCGCTCATGATCTCGGTTTTGCCTTTGACAAAGGCAAAACCGCAATTGGGCAGCTTCAGCTCCGCCTCGCCGCTTGCCGTCACGGAAACCGGCATCTCGACGATCCGTCCCCAATGCTCCGCCAGCGCCTGGGGCTCCGGGCTCTGCATCTCGACGCCGGTCAGCGCCAGCGTCACATCCTCAGTGATCGATTTCTGCCAGTCCGGGCCGGCCGGCGGATAGGGTCCCAAAATATCGTCGCTGCCATCGGTGTGGTTGAATTCGATGAAGGCGGCGCGGCAATCGCGCGGATGCAGTTGCACGCCGCGATAGGGCGAATGCCCGATGACGTTGGCGATGCGCACGCCGATCTCCTCGGCATGCCGCCCGCGCGCGTCAGGATCATCGCAGCAGAAGATCACCATATAGCCACCGCGACCGCCGGTCTTTTCGAGAAAGCGCCCTGCCGCGGTGCCCGCCTGGAACGGCGCCACCACTTCGAGCAGGATGGTATCGACCGGCAGCAGCGCGTTTTCCAGGCCATATTTGGCGACGTTACCGTCGCGGTAACAGACGCGCAGCCCCATGATATCGGCGATATCGGAGATCACGGGCTCGAGCTGCGGCGCCACGAGGCAGATTTGCCGCAGCCGTAAGTAGCCGGCCATTTCAGTGGCCTTGAAATACGGGCTTGCGCTTCTCGACAAAGGCTTTTGCGGCCTCCTTGTGATCGGCGGTCTCGCCTGTGCGCGAATGATGGATCGCCTCGCCATCAAAACAGGCTTCCAGCGACAGATGCTCGGCGTTGTTGATGTTGCGCTTGATGTAGCCGAGCGTCACCGACGGCCCCTGCGCCAGCGACATCGCAAGCGCCCGCGCTTCCGCCTCGACCTCGGCGTCGGGAACGACTTTTGTCACGATGCCGAGCGCGAGGGCTTCCTGCGCCGTTAATACCGGCGACATCAGATAAAGTTCGCGCGCCTTGGCGCTGCCGAGCAGATGCGTAAGAAAATAGGTGCCGCCGTAATCGCCCGACAATCCCACCTTGGCGAACGCGGTCGTGATCTTGACGGAGCTTGAGGCGACGCGCAGATCGCAGGCGAGCGCGATCGAAAGGCCTGCGCCGGCGGCCGCGCCATCGAGCTGTGCCACCACCGGCTTCGGCATCTCGTGCAGAACCCGGGAAACTTCCATGCCGCGGCGCAGGTTCGCCATTTTGGCCTCGAACGGCAATGGCGCCCGCCCCTCCGCCATCGATTTGACATCGCCGCCGACGCAGAAGGTGCCGCCGGCGCCCTTGAGCAACACCGCGCGGACCTCATGATCCTCCGCCGCCCGCCGCGCTGCTTCCACCAGTCCCCGCGTCATGTCCGGATTGAGCGCATTGCGCCGGTCGGGGCGGTTCATCGTAATGGTGAGCAGGCCCTGGTCGAGGTTTTGCAGGACGATTTCATTGTTCATGGGATTTGCCTTTGTCGTTGTTGGTTACTCCGTCATTCCGGGATGGTGCGTTAGCACCAGACCTCAGATGCGCAATTGCGCATCGGGGAATCTCGAGATTCCGGATCCGCTTCGCGCCCCGGAATGACTTCGTGACGACGTCACGAAGTCATTTCTTCAACAGCGGGCAGCGCGACAGTTCCAGCGACTGGAACGCGTCATTGCCGGAGATGGTCGCGACCAGCTTGTAATCGTCGGAGCGGCCTTTCGACTCCGACGGCTTTTTCACCTCGAACAGATACATGTCGTGCACCATGCGGCCGTCCGCGCGGATCTTACCGTTCTTGGCGAACATGTCGTTGATCGGCGTGTCCTTCATGATTTTCATCACCGCGGCTGAATCGGTGGTGCCCGCGGCCTTCACCGCCTTGAGGTAATGCATGACCGAGGAATAGACGCCGGCCTGCGCCGAGGTCGGCACGCGTTTGGTTCGCTCCATGAAGCGCTTTGAAAACGCGCGGGTATCGTCATTCAAGTCCCAATAAAAGGCTTCGGCGAGCAACAGCCCCTGCGCGGTCTCCAGACCGACGCTGTCGATATCGGTGACGAAAGCGAGCAGTGGCGACAGTTTTTGGCCGCCCTTCATCAGCCCGAATTCGGCGGCTTGCTTGATGGCGTTGATGGTGTCGCCGCCGGCATTGGCCAGCCCGATCACTTTTGCCTTCGAGCTTTGCGCCTGCAGCAGGTACGAGGAGAAGTCGGAAGTGTTGAGCGGGTGCCTGACGCTGCCCAGCACCTTGCCGCCGTTCTTCAGCACGACGTTGGTCGTGTCCTTTTCCAGATCCTGGCCGAAGGCATAGTCGGCGGTGAGAAAGAACCAGCTGTCGAGGCCCTGCTTGACGGCGGCGAGACCCGTGACATTGGCCTGCGCAAAGGTGTCGAACACATAATGCACGGTATAGGGGCCGCAGGCCTCGTTGGTGAGGCGGATCGAGCCGGGACCATTGAAGATCACGATCTTGTTGCGCGCCTTGGCGATCTCGCCGGCCGCGAGCGCGGTCGCGGAAGCCGCGACGTCAAAAATCATCTCGACGCCCTGATTGTCGAGCATGTCGCGCGCGATGTTGGCGGCGAGATCAGCCTTGTTGAGATGATCGGCCGCGATGATTTCGATCTTGCGACCCAACACCTCGCCGCCAAAGTCCTCCGCCGCCATCTTCGCGGCCATCTCACTGCCAGCGCCGGTGATGTCGGCGTAAAGCCCGGACATGTCAAGGATGCCGCCGAGTTTTAAAGGAGGTTTCGCCTGAGCGAAAGCCGCTGGCGCGGCCAACACCAGCACTGCGACAACGACGGCGCACAGAACCCGTCTCATCAAAAACCTCCCGACACGCCGCATGTCTTCGCGGCCTTTATTCGCGTTGCTGCAATCATGCCGCAAGCGCCTGAGTGCGGCAAGCCGGGCGGCGCAGACGGCAGTCATGCGTTTTTCCGCAAAGCGGAAAGATGCGCAGCGTTGAAGCGTAGGATGGGTAGAGCCAACGGGTCGCGCGAATGCGCGCCCGATGATGGCGAAACCCATCACGTCATCGGAAGCGTTGATGGGTTTCGCAAGGGCTCAACCCATCCTACGAATCTCTCTTCAAACCAAGAGTCCCTTGCCCGGGACATGATTGAGCTCGAGCCTCATTCCATCGGGATCTTCGAACAGCAGCGAATAGTAGCCCGGCGCCCATTGATCCTCGCGCGGCGCGCGGATGATCTTCACGTCGAGTGAACACAAAAACCCATGCAGCTCATCGATGTCAGCGCGCTCGCGGGCGCGGAAGCACAGATGGTGCAGACCGACGCGGCTTTGGTCAAATATTGCGCCGGCATGCTCCGCCGCCGGCTTGCGGATCCCGAGCGCCGTGCGGCCGCCAACGCAGTAGTAGAGTTCGTCAGAATCGATCATCGGCTGGAGGCCGAGAAACGGTAATAGCTTGCGATAGAATTCGCGCGAGCGTTCGAAATTCGACGCGGTGAGAATGACATGCGCCATGCCGTTGACTTCCATCGGCTTCCCCTTCGTCATCAAAGTGAATTCAAAGAATACTACTGAACGGGTCGATTGCGACGAACCCGATTCGCAAGCGAGATCGCCTGTCCTGATCGGACGGCCCTCGGAGAGGTCGGGAATGCGCGCTCGACGACACACGCCTAACGACACAAGCGTAATCCTTGCCCCGGTTGCCTTGAAGAAGCCCCGAAACTCTCGGCTGGTGTTGCAACAGAGACACGCATTGGTGAGAAAGATCAACATATGGCCGGGCGCTGTTGCAGTTGCGAGCATGCGCGGACTACGATTCGGCTGGAGCAACCAGCGGAACGCTTTCGAGGAGAACCCATGAAGCCACACGGCAGCGATACGGGACTTGTGAACGGACTTCCGTTCTCAGGCCAGCGGTTGTTGCGTGCGTTGCAGATCGCGGCGGTAGCGATGCTGCTGCTGGCATTGCCCATCGGGGCCGGCATCGCCAACGCCGCGGCGCCGCCGCCTTCGGGCGCGGGCACCCATGTTTATCTGCTGCGCGGCGTGCTCAATATCTTTTCGCTCGGCCTCGACCAGATCGCGGTCAGGCTGCAGGCGCAGGGCATCAATGCCACCGTAGCCAACTACCTCTTATGGTCGTCGCTCGCGGACGAAGCCGCCGCCGAATACAGGAGCGGGCGGACCAAGACGATCATTTTGGTCGGACACTCCTCCGGCGCGACGGCGCTGCCCGACATGGTGGCGCGGCTGGATCGCCTTGGCGCGCCGGTCAAGCTCGCGATCGGCCTTGATTCGGTGTTCCGCACCAGTCTGAGCGGACGCGTCGGGCGCTATATCAACTTCTATGTGGCCAATGGCAACGGCGAACCCGTCGCAAGGACCAGCCAGCTCCATGGCGAACTAGAGAATGTCGACGTGAGCAGAATGGGTATGGGGCATCTCACGATCGACAAGGCCGAGGTCATGCAGCAGAAGGTGATCAGCGCCATCGACGCGGTGGCCTTTAGCCGCCCGGGTCCTGCGGCTCCACAGAAGCAAGCGAGCGCTCCGGCGTCGGCAAGCCGATAAATTCACCCGATAAATTGGCCCGATAAATTTCGCGTCCCGCGGTTTCCCGAAGCGCGCCTCAAATCCTGCCCATTCGTCAGTCACAACGCAGCCGCCCGCCGCGCCCGCGGCGGATTCGCTCTGTGGGATTGATCAACGAGCGTCTAGGATAATCCACGTACCTGCACGTCGAAGGTACAAGCAGGAAGTACATGATCCATCCGGCGCAAGTCGCAACCGTCGTGATCGCGGCGATGCTGTTTACCGCTGCCGTCGATGCCGGCCTCAATCCGGCCGCCGCCGGAGCAATCCCGGCGCCGGGCGAGGCGGCCGCGGCAGCGCCGAAATCGGCAGCCCCCGCCACAGGCGCCAAGAGCCATGCACGGGCTGTCACTGCAGAAACTGCCACCGCCGCGGCGCCGCCTCCGCCCGCCGATCAGCCTGCGGCGACAGCGCCGCCGCGCGGGCGCATCTATCTGTTCCGTGGCGCGCTGGGCCCGATCTTCTCGCGCGGGATGGACAGTCTGACCGAAAAGCTCGAGCAGGCCGGCTTTACCGCGAGCGTCAATGAGTTCACGATTTGCCGCCTGATCGCCGCCAAGGCTGTTCGCGAGTATCGCAAGGATCCCGAGCCGATCATCCTGATCGGTCACTCGATGGGCGGCTTGTGCACGATAATATTCTCGGAAATCTTGCAGGAAGAGAACATCCCGGTCAGCCTGGATGTTGCCATCGATCCAGCTCACGTCACCCCGAGCGTGCCGCTCAACGTCGAACGCTTCTTTAACATCTTCCTGTCGGAGACCGTCCTGGGTGGCGGCGATGTCAAGCCGTCGCCGGGCTATCAGGGCCACTATGCGAGCTACGATCTCTCGCTGCATGATGAGGTGACCCACATCAACATCGAAAAGATGGAGCAGGTCCACGCGCAATTGATCACCAAGATTGCGCAGCTCGCGACGACGCCGGCGAAGGGCGGAGGCGAGACGGTGCCGCTTCGCTAT
>WNFM01098873.1_pt1 | contig 18159 bp, 14 predicted proteins | sample 5400271 | NCBI WGS metagenome assembly WNFM01 (sample SAMN13153352, study PRJNA577476) | soil metagenome | isolation source: 60 cm saprolite on Douglas fir-dominated hillslope | place: USA:California | collected 2013-09-17 | reverse complement strand
CCCAATCGTAGAGCACGTTGGTTACGCCCATCGTGATGCCTTCGGAGCCGCGCTCGGTATAGATGTAGGCGCCGTAGACCTTCTTGCCGTCGATCTCCCTGCCTTGAAAGAACTCGGCGATCTCCTTGAGTTGATCATAGGTTTCGGGCGGGGCGAGATCGCGCCCGAACTTCTTCTTGAACTCGGCCTGGATTTCCGGCCGGGCGAACCAGTCCTTGCGATAGGTCCAGCCGATCGCGTCGCCCATCGCCGGCAGCGCCCAATAGTTCGGCGTGTTCTTGGGCCATTCGGAATAGCCGACCACGGTTGCCGGCATGAAATCGTCCATCGAGATCTTCTCTTTGGCGAAGAAATCGTTGAGCTTGACATAGTGGCCGTTCTCGGCGGCGCCGCCGATCCATTGGCTGTCACCGATGATGACGTCGCAGAGTTTTCCCTTTGAGTTGAGTTCATTGAGGAACCGGTCGGCGTAGCTCGTCCACGGGACGAACTCGTATTTCATTTGCACTCCGGTTTTGGTGGTGAAGTCTTTCGAGAGCTCCACCAAGGCGTTGGCCGGGTCCCACGCCGCCCAGCACAATGTCAATTGCTTGGTCTGGGCAACCGCCTGACTGCCGAGACACGAGACGGCAACAACCGCAGCCGCCCCCAATGCACGCATCATTTGGATCATTACAACCTCCCTGTTGTCGCAGGCGATTGCCTGCTCGTCTTGCCAATCACGCTTCGCCGTTCGGCGGTCATGCACGCAGACTGAGTGCGGCCTCGTCCGAAACTCAAAGGCGAGGCCATTGTTTAGTATTATTGTTAAGTCAGAGCCTTCCACTAAACATATTGAGTGTCAATCGGGCGCCTCGAATCTTTTTCCAGGTGAAGTAATTGCTGCAGTGCAACCATTATCGAGCCGGCGCTGCGTGCGGGCCGATTGAAGGGCGCGGGCCCGCTTGTTTAGTAATTTTGGCTTACAAGGTCTTCAGCCGGCTTGCAGATTCGCCCGCGGCTAATGTCGGATTACTTCGCAGGCGGAGCTGGAAGCGCCGACGCCTCAACATGCACTTCCCCCGTCGCGCATTCGCGCCAAACCGGTGTGGTGCAGGTCGCCGGCCAGCCGCCGCCGAGCGCCATGAACAACGCGGCGGTATCGGCGAGACGACTGGCTTCGGTTTGCACGCGGATCACCGAGGCGGTCAGGTAGGTCTGCTGCGCATTGAGGACGGCGAGCTGGTTGACCTGACCGGCGTCCACTTGGCTTCGAACCACATCGAGGCTTGCCTTTGCCGTCTCTTCCGCGTGTCGAGCGGCCCTCATCGCGCGCGCATCTGCCTGCAGGGCACGCAAGGCGTCGGCGACATTCTGGAATGCGGTGATGACGGTTGAGCGATACAGCGCCTCGGCCTGATCCAAAGCCGCTTCAGCGGCTTTCTGTCTGTGATAGAGCGCGAAGCCATCGAAGATCGGCGCGGTCGCACTCGCCGCGAGCGTATAAAACCCGGTTCCCGGGGTAAAACTCTGGGCAAAGTTGAAAGCGGTGGATCCGCCGTTGGCCGAAAGCAGGAAGTTGGGAAGCCGGGCTGCGATCGACACGCCAACCAGAGCGCTCGCCGAATGCATGTTGGCTTCCGCCGCCCTGACGTCGGGTCGCTGATCGACCAATTTGCTGGGCAGGCTGATGGGCAGATTGGCGGGCAGCACGAAATGGGCGAGATCGAATTTCTGTGCGACCTCGTCGGCCGCATACTCCCCGGCTAGGGCCGTGAGCAGGTCGCGCTGCAGCGCCAACTGCTTTTCAAGCGGCGGAAGCAGTTGTTCGGCCGCCGCGAGAGCAGCTTCCTGCGCAAGCACGTCCGCCTTGGCCGCCTGACCCCGCTCGAACTGATGCCTGAGAATATCCAGAAGGTGCCGCTCGATCGTGATGATCCGCTGGGTCGCGGCGATCTGGCCGCGGAGCGAGGCCTCCTGGATGGCCGCCGTCACGACATTGCTGGTCAGCGCCAGATAGGCGGCCTCGAGCTGGAATGATTGCAGCTCCGACACGGAGTCTAAATTCTCGACCGCCCGGACGTTGGCACCCCAGACATCCGGTACGAACGCCACCGTCAACTGATGGGTCACGAGTGTAAATTGGGATTGCGGGTCGGTTATTGGAATAGGCGGTACCTGGCCGGGATTGGCGACCAATATATCGGAGGAGGTCGAATTGCCCGTGACCTGCGGAAAGAACAATCCGCGCTGCGCCAGGGCGTTGTATTGCGCGACCTTGATCGCTGCCTCGGCTGCCTGCAAATTCGGATTATGATCGACCGACTGTTTTATGAGCTCGTTGAGGGGTGGGGATTTGAACGCCGACCACCAGCGCGCCGAAACCTCGGCGCCTGTGACAAAGTGCTGCCCGGCAACGCGCGGCCCACCCGGTCCCGGGTTCGGCGAGCTCAGTCTTCCCGGCACATAGCCGTCGACATCAGGCACAGCCGCCGGATTGAAATTCGGTCCGACCGCGCAGCCGGTGATTGATGCGACAATCACGCCGAGCAGCATTGGGTAGGCGAGCCATCGACAGTCGCGGCGGATTCTCCTGATGCCGCGCACGGCATGATGCCGGAGGCGCACGATCCACTGACGACGCAACATGTGATCGACTGCCAACATCACGCCTCTGGTCACCCTTCCGGGTCGTGTTCTGCGGTCGCGCCGGCTTCAGGGTCCGGCTCGGGGGGTCGCTCCCGGCTAAGAAATATCTTTCGCAGCGCCGGCGCAACGACAAGCAGCAGCAGAGGTCCGATAAACATGCCGCCCACGACCACGGTTGCCAAAGGACGCTGCACCTGACTGCCGATCCCGTGCGAGATGGCGGCTGGAAACAGCCCGACCCCCGCCGACAGCGCCGTCATCAGCATCGGGCGCATGCGTTGTTCGGCGCCGCGGAAGACGGCTTCGCCGATCTCGATCCCTTGTGCCCTGAGTTCGCGGAAATAGGTGATGTTGAGAATTCCGTCCATCACCGCGACGCCAAACAGGGAGATAAAACCGATCGCCGCGGAGACGCTGAAATCAAGACCGGCGAGATAGAGCGCGATCAACCCGCCGCCGATCGCAAAGGGGATGCCGGCGACCGCCAGCAGGCTGTCGCGCAGCGAATTGAACAGCCCGTACAACAGAACCAGGATCAAAAGCAGCGTGATGGGAACGACGATGAGAAGCCGCTGCTTCGCATTCTGCAGGTCATCGAACTCACCGGCCCAGAGGATCTGGTATCCGTTCGGAAGCTTGACCGCTTTTGCGACCCGATCCTGGGCTTCGGCGACGGTGCCGCCGAGGTCGCGGCCGCGCACGCTGAACTTGATCGGAATATAACGCTGGCTGCGCTCCCGATAGATAAAGGATGCTCCCGTATCTAGCGTGATAGCCGCAAGTTCGCTGAGCGGAACGTAGCCGTTGGTGCCGGACGGCGTCTGATAAGCGACTTTAACGGTGCGGATGGCGTCAATACTGCTGCGGTATTTGGGATCGAGCCTGACGGCCAGACTGAACTGCCTGTCGCCTTCCAGCACGGTAGTAGCGTTGGTGCCGCCAAGCGCTGCTTGGACGACAGTATTGACGTCACCGGTGTTGAGACCGTAGCGCGCGGCTTTGTCGCGATCGATCCGGACGTTGAGATTGGGTTAGGTGAAATATTCCGAGGTCGGCGACCCCCTGGACCTTCGCCATCTCGGCCATCACTTGGGTTGAAAGCGCTTCCAGCGTCTGAAGGTTCGGCCCGACAATCTTAACCGAGTTGGCGCCTTTGACGCCGGACAATGCCTCTTCGATATTGTCCTGGATATATTGCGAGAAATTGAAGCCGATGCCCGGCAGTTCCTCGCTGAATTCCTTCTGCAGCTCTTCGGTGAGGGTCTCCTTGGTCAGATTAGCGGGCCATTCGTCGAAAGGCTTCAACGGCGCGAACAGTTCGACATTGGAGAATGGCGAGGCGTCGCTGCCATTATCGGGACGGCCGTGCTGGGACACCACGGTGATGACTTCGGGATGCCTCAGCAGGATTTCGCGCATCTTCGCCGTCGCCGCGGTGCCGGCGTCCAGCGAGATCGTCGGCGGCATCGATGCTCTGATCCAGAAATTGCCCTCCTCCAGCGCCGGCAGAAATTCGCTGCCGAGCCGAGATGCTGCCCCGACACTCAAGGCGAGGAAGGCAATACCGATGATCACGGCGATCTTCAGGTTCCCGAGTGCCCAGCGCAGCACCGGCGTGTAAGTCGCGCGCAGGCCGCGCACGATCACCGTCTCAACTTCCTCGATCTGCCTGGGAAGCACCAGCGCCGCCAGAACCGGCGTCACGGTGAATGTCGCCAGCAATGCGCCGGCCAGCGCATACCCATAGGTTCGCGCCATCGGTCCGAAAATCTGGCCCTCGACGCATCGTAAACAGCGGCACGAACGCCGTTACCGTAATCGCGGCGGTGAAGAAGACGGCCTTGTCGACTTGCAGCGCACTGGCGAAGATGATGCGCAAGCGCTCCGTCCAGCGCCGGCTCGATGGCCTGTCCGCGCCCGCTACGGTGGTCGGATCGGGTCCCCAATAGCCTTCCGCCAGCCGGCTGAGCAGCGATTGACGATGCTCGGATGTCGACTGGAGATTCCGATAGATATTTTCCATCATGATCACGGCGGAATCGACGATGATGCCGAAATCGACCGCGCCGAGCGACAAGAGATTCGCATCTTCTCCGCGCAGCACCAGGATGATGATGGCGAAGAAAAGCGCGAACGGAATGTTGGCGCCGACGATGATGGCGCTCCTGAGATCGCCCAGGAATATCCATTGAATGAAGAAAACCAGCAGACAGCCAAAGATGAGATTGTGCAAAACCGTCTGCGTGGTCACTCCGACCAGCGAGCTGCGATCGTAATACGGAACGACCTTGACCCCGGCGGGCAGGCTTCCGTCGCTATTGAGCCTGGCGACTTCGGCCTCAACGCGCGGAATGACGTCGTTGGTATGCTGGGTCCGCCCCATCACGACGATCGCCGCCGCGATGTCATCATCGTGATCCCTGCCCGCGATTCCAAGCCGCGGCACGTAACCGACCGAGACCCTCGCCACGTTCTTGACCTGGATGGGAAGCCCGCCCGACTGGGTCAGGACGACGTTCTCGATATCCTGGACCTTGTAGCCCTTGGTGACGTCGTCCGCGCCGCCGCTGTCGACCAGCCCGATGCCGCGAATATTGACCGATTGCTGTCCGACCGTGATCTCGCGGCCCCCGACATTGATGTTCGCGTTGCCGAGCGCTGAAATCAGTTGTGGGACGGTGATGTTGTAGGCTTCCAGCCTCTGCAGGTCCGCATCGACATTGAACTGCTTGGTTGTCCCGCCCCAAGCGTTGATCTGCACCACTCCGGGGACGGTCAGAAGACGCCGCGCAACAATATAGTCCTCTACCGTCCGCAGATTGGTAAGCCCGAAATGCGGAGGACCGACGACTTGATAGCGATAGATTTCTCCGACCAGACTGGACTGTTGAATCTGGGGAACCTGAGCGCCGGGCAGATTGACGTTCTGTTGCAGCATGATCGACGCTTGCGAAAGCGCGAAGTAATAATCGACCCCGTAAGCGAACGTCACCCGAACGAACGACAGGCCGTAAAAAGACGTCGAGCGAATGTTGACGACGCCGGGCGTCGGATAGAGGCCGACCTCCATCGGAATGGTGTAATATTTCTCCATCTCCTCGGCGGACAGACCTCCCGCCTGCGCGGTGATTTCCAGAATGACGGGCGCGGGATTTGGGTAAGCTTCGATGTTCAGTCGCGAAAATGCGACCAGCCCGGCGGCGCCGTCAGACCGAACTCGAGTACAGACTTAATCAAGTGACCCCGCAGTGTGCATTTGCTTCACCGAGCCCAACGCCGTTCAGCCCGCATCGCCCAACAGAAGCTTGTTGCTCAGGAATACCGCTCCATCCGTGACGACGGTTTCGCCGGGCTGAAGGCCCTCCAGGATCTGCGTCCAGCCATCCTGCTGCAGGCCGATCTTGACCGTCCGCTTCGTGAAACGGCGGCGGTCGGTCGTGACCCACACCGTCATCGTGCCGTCGCCTTCCCTGACCACGCCTTCGGCGGGCACCGCCAGCGACCGGACGGGGTCGCCGACGTGAATCACAAAACTTGCGAACATCCCCGAGCGCAAGAGATGCTGGGGATCGTCGATTTCCGAACGAACGAGCTGCCGATGCGAGTTCGGATCAATCATCGCCCCGACCGTCGTGACGTGGCCTTTGAAGACCGCGTCGGGATATGCCGGCACCCTGACCTCAACTTGCTGGCCGACTTTGTAGGCAGGCGCATCGGTTTCGATGACATTCGCCAGCATCCACATCGTCGACAAATCCGCGACCAAAAACGGCGCCGGTGCATTGCCGGGCTGAGTCAGAAATCCCGGCGCGGCATTGCGCGCGACAATTCTTCCGGAAATTGGACTGGGGACCAACAGCGTCGAATCGACCTTACGTGCAGCCAGGATCTGGTCGACCTCTTCATCAGTCTTGCCGAAGATGCGAACCGCATTTCTTGCCGCCTTGAAGTTGCCCTCCGCAGTCTGTTCGTCGGACGTCGACTGATCGACGTCTTTCTGGGCGCTGCCCCCGGTCTTCAACAGCCCCGTTACCCGCGCCAGCGTTCGCTTTTGTAATTCGAGGACCCCGGCGGTGGCGAGAAGATTGGATTCAGCCTGAAGCAGATCGGGGCTGTCGATGGTAAAAAGGATATCGCCCTGCTTGACCTCGTCTCCGAGATTGTAGAACGCCTTCAGGATCTTGCCCGGGTACTGGGAAAATACCTGGACCAGCATGTTTTCGTTGAAGTCGATCGTACCGACGGCGGTCTTCCAGAGCGCGAAGTCGCGCGACCCGACGGTGCCAACCTTGACCGCACCGGCTTGCTTTTCCGACAAATCGACGAACTGCGCCTGTTCGTCCGAACCGCGCTGGGCGACGGTATTGGTGGCGTTCCGATACTTGTTTGATGCTTCGACCGCGGTTGGACCGGCGGCAAATTTGGTCCAGAACAAAGCAAGGACCACCACCCCGGCCAGGACGGACAGTAAGACTTTAGCTCGCCTAGCCAGCGGAAAGAGCGTCATTTGAAGATCCGAGCGTGTGCTTCCGGCCTGCCGATTTGCCTGATCCTTGTCATCATTGATCTTCCAGTGTCCATCCAAGATTTGGCAGCCTAACTCAGATCAAACACCGGCATCCGAGCAGGATACCCAGCCGTCGTCGCAAGCGGATTGCCGTTGGTGGTCGTCGGTCCCAGGTCAGCGTGCACGGGCGGGCCGGATACGCGATTTTTACAGCAGATTCAAACACTTACGCGTCCCGTGATGTGCGAGGCCTTCCTTCATTGCTTATTGGGCAGCGAGCGAGCGCGGATGCGTGAGACAATTGCGGTCGCGGGCTTTGCCTTTTACGCCCCAGAATGGTCGGGCGCGGAGCGCTTGGAACGGTCGTATTACCCTGGGCTTACAGGTGCCTTACGACGAACCGATGAACTGATTCGAACCGAGCTTTTCTGAAATTTGGTGAAGGCATTCGAATGCCGGATTGCGAGCGGCTTTTGCCGAAAAGCTTTGGCGGCCGACCAGCAAAGCAGAAGCTGGTTGGCGGTCCTGCCATTTCGACAGATTTAAGTGACATCCACTTGCGCAAAATCATTGAACTCTTGCCCTTCATGATAAGGAGGATTATCTTTTCAAATCATACGTCGATGAAGCGCAATTTACTTATGTGAGTTGCCGGTGAATACGGCGAAAAAGCCTTCTGGCGCCAGCATATCTCCCACGATCCGTTTCGCGGGATTCGTGGTTCGAACAATTTTTATCATCATTCTCATCGTCATAACTGCGCGCGTTTCCAGCCCTCAGCTCGAACATATCTCGTCCCTCTACGAAACACCGAGTGATCTCGTTCGCGTAGCGCTAGGTTTGTTGGTTTGTGTGTGGCTTTCGGTCAACCTTTTCATTTTGCCCAAAGATCCCGGCGGATATCGAACCTGGCTTTACATGGGTGCCGCGCTTCTTCCACTCTCGATGCTCGTTGTCCGGGTCATTTGGTAGCCGGGCAGCCGTCCGCACCCGGTAATGGGGAGCGGTCGTCCGCCGGTGGGAGCCGCCAATGATCCAAGCCAGCCCACAGTGCACCTACTGACCCGACCACATCGGGTACTTCGGCCCCCCCGTAGTAGCGGAGTTGATTACTCCCGGAATTCCCCGCCGTCGCCGCTCCCATATCGCTGACGCATCCGGCAACGACGGTACACAACGCTGCAACAGCGAGCACGACTCCGATTCTTCGCCGTAACGTGTCAATATTTCGCAACGACAGGCCCTCCCCATTTGAAGTCGAGGCCCAACGTCACGACCGAGTAGGTCGTATCCACGGTATAAGGCAGTTGGCCGTTGGTCGGAGCGGCGCGGCTGTACCTGCCAAAATCGTAGTAGCGGTATTCGATCTTTCCGAGCAGGTTGTTGGTGATCGCGTAGCCGATACCGCCGCCGGCGGTCAGGCCGCTTCTGTTGTTTGTGAACTGATCGATGCCGAACACCGGGTCGGTGTTGGTATGAACGATATCGCCATAGGCCCAACCACCGGTGAAGAACAGCAACAAGCGGTCGACGGTGATACCGCCTCGCGCGCGGACTGTGCCGCCCCAGCGAAGCTTGCTCGCATCGTCTGAGCCAAGGGCAAAATTATCATTGCCCTTGATGTCGGACCAGAACCCGTCCGCTTCGATGCCGACCAGATAGTTGCCACTCTGCGCGTTGTAGCCAACCTCGCCCCCGGCCAAGCCCCCCTTGGAGGAATAGTTGACCGTGAAGTTTGCAAAGCCGGCAGGGCCCAGCGCGTTGTTGAGATTGTGATTGCCGTAGCCGCCTCCGCCGAATACGCCGACATAGAAACCCGACCAATCATAGAGCGGCGTCGCGATTGCCGGAGCCTTGGTATAGACGTCAAGATCGGCACCGAGAGCCGGCGACAGCAGTCCCAGCACACCGAGTGAGACGCTGGCGAAAAGAACGCGCTTCATTGTGATCCCCTATCGAATTGTTCCGATGAAACGTCCGGCGAGTTGAGCGCGGCGACCCTTCCCGCGTCAGAAATGCCCGCGTCAGAAATGAATGATGATGTCCGCCGAACCGATCAGGGCGAAATTCTTGCTAGGTGGAATGCCCAGATTCGAATTGCCGTTGAATGCGTTGGCGTCCAGCGACCTGTAGTAGGAAACTTCGGGCCGAATTTCGATCTGCGGCGAGAACCAGTGCTGCCAGCCGATACCGGTCTCAACATAGCGCGTCTTGATGCCGGTGCGCTGACCCTCCCTATCGTCAAAGAATTCGATGCGATAGGAAATGTTGTCTAGCGGCGAGGCTTTGTAGTTCAGATACGCGAGATATGACTGGACCGTCGCGTTGCAGGTGAGCGCCGTTGTACTAGCGCATTGCGCGCCGTTCGGCGCGTTGAACGGGATAAACTGCGGTGAAAACGGCGTGCCTCCCCCGGCGATAATGCCTTGAACAAGAGGATTGTTGATATTCGCCACCCCACTCTGGTGGACGTTGTAGGTCTCGAAAGAGATGTGCCACTGATCGTTGAACTTGTGATACGCGGTCAGCCCGTACCATTGCAGATTGTTGTAGCCCCACTGGCCGCCGTTAATGGCGTCGGCAACAACGTAGATGCTGTCGTTGCCGCTGTCCGTTGTATAGCGGACGCCCGCAGTGACGCTCGGAGCGGCTCCCGGATCCTTCAGGAAGGTCGTACCCGGATAGAGCGGGTTGCCTGGGAGCAGATTGGTGAGATGGGCACCTTCGTTCCACGGCATCGTGTCGCTGCCAACACTATACCCCAACTGCAACGTCCAGTTCTTGGTCGCCGCCAAGGTGGCCTGAAGTCCGGTGTTGGTATAGTTGTCGAAGGTGTAGGTCATCGAGTGCGTGTACATATAATTGTTCGGGGCAAGCTGCGCCTCGATATCCGGGATCGAAATGAAACGGCCAAACCGCAGCATCAGCCCTTCGGCGACTTGCGGAATGAACACCTCGCCATAAGCCATCGGGAGGTCGTATCCGTTATTCTTGTTCTGGTTCAGGAGCTGATAGCTCCACAGCCCGTAGGCCGTCGTGTAGCGATAGTTTTCGCCGTATATCGGCGCGATCCGAAAGCCCCAGTCGACATGATCCTTCTGAACCGTATCCGGCAGCCGCTCGATGTAGAGCACCGCTTGATCAAGTTGGACCGTATTCGGATTGTAGTCATACGCAGCCGGCGCGTTGCCGCCGCGCGCGGTGTTGGAGGAGAGATTGCCACCCCCCTCGATCCAGCCGTAAACCTGGATGTGAGCATCGCTCATCCACTGGCCCGCCGGAGTGTTACCGAGCGCGTTCATAAGCGGACTGTCGATCGAACCGGGCCGGGTCACGCCCAGGTTTGTCGAACCGCCGTACGGCCATTCGGTAAACGGCATCGGCGGCGTGCTCTCCGGCGTCGTCGGCCAGTCCGCGCGACGTCCATCAGGTGCTTTCGGATCTGCAGGCGCTGTATCGTGCCCCCATTCGAGCCGGTAGTAGTTAGCCAACCGACTCATGAAGTCGGTGCCGAGATAAGCGTCGAGGCAGGAATAGTCCTTGTAGGGATCACCGCCGTTGATGCATCCGTGCATTGCTTTTGCCGGCGCCGAAGCATCCGCCGCTTGTGCCCCATCGGACAAGCCGATCGCGGCAAGCGAGACGCTCGCCAAAAGAATTCTCTTCATAGTCGTGCCCCAAACTGCTGTTACCGACGCCTTCAGGCGCTCTCGCTATTCCGTTAACCTTCGGAAACATCTTTGCGCTGGGGCCTTGAGAAGAATCGATGTGGTTTGCCGCACGATTTCATTGAAAAAAAATAACTGAAATGACCTCTCTGACGCCGTTTGCCTGCGTAAGTGCCAATTGCCTGACGAATTGCTCAAGCTCCTGGCGAAATTCATGATGTTTGGGTGAAGATGCCCGACGAACTGCAACGCTTCGTTCCGTCATGTGTCTTTTGCGCTACATTTCTGATGCTTGGCGTGGACATTGTTCGCGCGGAGCAGAGAACAGGTAGCCTTAAGCTATTTTTTTTCTATGCAAATCGCCGCGCTCCTCCATCGAAGATATATGCCGCTACTCGTAAAGCTGATGCATTGAGCGAAATTTGTTCGCTCATCGCGAGGCCGAACGATGGTTGTGGCAAACGATGCAGCTCGTGCCGCTATTGCGGACAAGGCTGACAATCTCGATTTCAGTTTCTTGCCGAAGAGCCTGACCGCGCAATGTCAGAGCCTGATCGAAAGCTACCACGAGCTGCACGGCTACGCGTCCTTGCCAAACACCTTGTGGAAGGCCCGGCTCGGTCCCTTCATCGAAACCCAACGCGAGTTTCGCCAGCTCCTGAGGAAGGCTTCGACGACCAGGAGCGCGAAGAAAGCCAACGAAGGTTTCGTGCGGATAGCCAAGACGATCCTGTCGCTCGAGATATTGGCCAGCAGTTTTGCCGGCTGGAGCGCGATCTATCCCGAAGCGGGATCGATCGCGCACGCGATCCTCAAGCGAAATGGGCGCAGCCTTTATATGCCCTTGATGGAATTTTACCTTTATCCGCCGAAATATGTCAGCTCGGCCGCGATCGCGACCCTCGCTCCGCCGGCTTACCGTCAACCCAGCGAAGCGGAATTGTATCTCGCATCTAGTCCAGAACTGTCAGGCGAAAAGCAGGCTCTCAATTACATCAGCGCGATCGCGCAGAGCTCCGCTAGGTAGCCGCCGCTTACGCAGACCGCTTCATCGGTTTGAAATCGGATTTGCTTGAAACGCCGAAACACCGCCCAAAAACTATATTACCTTTATATTTCTGAGCGTAGCGAACAGCATAGATTTTCTATGTCGATCCAGAGAATGCTGCGCTGCCGGGTAGCTGGCGACATCGAGGCAACGATCGAATCGGACCCTGAAAGACTGTTTGCATAGCACCGCGACAAGCGACTGCCCGTCATGCGAATAGGAATTTTCCAAAGCGACGATCGATTGATGTCGTTACTCTGCGAAGGCATCGTCCTTGAATTCTTTTCCGCCCATGGTTCATAAGCTCGCGAAACGACCAGCGAGGCCGGTTGAAATAAGCAATCAGGACGTCTCGCAGCTGGACGAAGAGCTACCTTCGCAGGGCGTCATCCGCGCCGAGGTGTTGCCTCTGCTGATGTCGCTGGCGTGCGTTGGCGTCGTCACCGCCGTCCTGCTGCTGCTTGACCGAGCTATCGCCGCCAACCTCGTTGCGATCGCGTATCTGCTACCTGTCATTGTCGCGGCCACCCAATGGGGCGTCTGGCCGGCGACCCTCGCCTCGCTTGCAAGCATGGTCGCTGCGGATTTCTTCTTCTTTCCTCCGATCTACAGTTTTCAAGTGGAGGATCCACAAGAAGCAATCGATCTCTTGCTGTTCCTGGTGGTGGCGCTCGTCTCCAGCAATCTTGCCTCACGTTTGCGGCACGAGACGGAGACGTTGCGGCGGCGCGAACAGGAAATGCTGCTGCTCTACGATTTCTCGCGGCGTCTGGCCGCCTGCTTCACGATATCGGACCTGGTCTCCGCCATTCAGAGATACCTCTCCCGCACGCTCAGACAACAGGCGGCATTCTTCGCGGTCGCGACCGATGGTCGCTTTGAATCGCCCGAATCCGGTCCGGTACCAAAGGCGGTGCGAGAAAGCGTTGCCTCGATGACCGCAACCATGGGCGCTTCCGCCCGTTCGATCCTCGACAAGCCGACACGGAACATCTGGTTGCTCAAGGCGGTAAGTTCCGAAACTGCGGTTCACGGTGTCGTTGCCGTCAATATTGGAGGTGGCTCGAGCAAGACGATCGAGATCAAGACGCGCCGCTTCGAGGCTATCGTCGAAGAAGTATCGTTGACGCTTCAGCGTCTCGACATCGGAAAGGCGATGGCGGACGCCAGGTTGCATCTGCAGGCGGAGCTATTGCGCGAGGCATTCCATGGCACGCTTTCGCATGAATTGCGTACGCCGTTGGCGACCATCCGGGGTTCGGCAAGCGTCCTGCAATCGATGCCCGTCATTTGCGAGAACGATCGGACCCACTCGCTGGTCGAAGCAATATCTGACGATGCCGCAAAACTCGATGGCTTTATTCAAAACCTTCTCAGCGCAACGCGCGTGACCGCCGGCGGCATCAGCCCGCGCCTCGAATGGACGGACCCAAGAGACATCCTCAATGCTGCTATCAAGGCAAGAGCCCGGCGCTTGATGGCACACAAGGTCGAGCTCGAATTCGCCGAAGACTTGCCGCTGGTCAACGTGGATTCCGGTCTGCTCGAGGAGGCGTGCGGACAGCTTCTCGAAAATGCGGCCAAATACTCGCCATCCGGCTCAACCGTCTCGATCACTGTTCGCGCCCAACACCAGCGCGTCATCTTGTCGGTATCCGATCAAGGCGTCGGAATAACGCTGGACGAACAGCAGCAGTTGGGCCGCAAATCCTTCCGTAGCCAACGCCATCAGGCGACCATCCCGGGATCCGGCCTCGGTTTCTGGATCGCGTCCACCTTTGTCAAGGCAAACGGTGGAACCATCGACATCTCGAGCCGCGGGCCAGGTCTGGGAGCAACGGTTTCCATTGCCCTGCCCGGCGCTCTCATGAAAGCTTCCGACTTGGCGGCCGTAACAGATGAATAAACCCAGCAACCTCGCCCTCCTCATCGACGACGAACCAAAGATCAGGCGGTTTCTCCGCGCCGGCTTCGAACTTGATGGCTTCTCGGTGATCGAAGCCGAGAGCGCCGCGGACGGATTGAAAGCAGCGACTTTCAGCACGCCGGATCTTGTCATTCTTGACCTGGCTCTACCGGATCTCCATGGAACGGAGGTTCTCGAACGGCTCCGCTCATGGTCGAACGTGCCCATCATCGTTCTCTCGATCGTGTCGAGCGAGGATGAAAAGGTTAGGCTTCTCCATGCGGGAGCCGATGATTACGTGGTCAAGCCATTCGGCATGGCCGAACTACTTGCGCGCAGCAAAGCTGCCTTGCGGCGATATTTCAAGACCGCAACCGAAAATCCCATCGTGACCGCCGGTCCCTTGTCAATCGATCTCGCCGGTCGAACCGTATCGCTCAACGACAACCAGATCAGATTGACCAGGAAAGAGTATCGTCTGCTGCACAATCTGGCGACGCATGTCGGCCTCGTGGTGACGCACGACCAACTGCTCAAGGAGATATGGAGTGGCCAGCAGCGAGAGAACATCCAATACTTGAGAATTCTCGTGCGCAAGCTGCGGCAGAAAATCGAAACCGATCCCAATCGCCCTCGCCTTCTCGTGACCGAGTCGGGTGTCGGCTATCGCCTTCAGGCCATTCTTGAAAATAGTGCAAAGGAATAAATCGGCGCCTTGCGAGAACGGATCGCCCAAACAGCTGCCCGCGGCCGCTTCATTGTGCGCGCATCAGGAGATGAGATGCCGGACGACGATCCCCGCTAAGACGTTCGCAGACCCCCGGTCGCCTCGGCTCGCTAGCAGCACAAAAACAATATATTTCCGCCGCTAAAGCGCCTACCCTGAAAAAAAGGGGCGGGAGCGGTGCATTTTCTCGTTGAGCATCATACTTTTCTGGGTTTCGAAGTCCAAAATTGGATGCTTATCGTGGTTGGGCTCATAGCGGCCTTCATTTTTTTCGTTTGGAAAACGCGCGATCGGACCTGAGGCCGGTCAAATCGAACGACCGTAAGGCCAAGGCTGGTTCGACGGCGAGGACAGCCGCTCGCACCACCCTTACGGGGTCTTTTCCGGCCGCCGCACCGATACTTGCGTGATGGGTTGAATCGTCTCATGGCTAGGCGCGACTGGATTGTTGGATAGCCGAATATGCGATTATTGGTCGTCGAAGATAACGAGCAGCTTGCCGAGCTCTTGACCAAGGGCCTGCAGACGGCGGGCTATGAAACGGACGTGCTGTCGACGCTTGAAGAAGCCAGCACGGTTCTTCGAACCACCTTCTACGCCGCCCTGATCCTCGACCTCGGATTGCCCGATGGCGACGGCCTGACCCTGCTGCGCGACCTGCGACATCGAAACAATCCGATTCCCGTTCTGGTCCTTACCGCGCGTGGCGGCCTTAACGATCGCGTCCAGGGCCTGCGCAGCGGCGCCGACGATTATCTGGTAAAACCGTTCGCGTTGGAGGAACTGCTGGCACGGCTGGAAGCTCAACTGCGGCGGCCCGGCCATCTGCTGGGCAGCTCGCTGCGCATCGCCAATCTCGAATTCGACACGCAAAACCGCCAGGCCTCCATTGACGACCAGCCGCAAGTCCTGTCGGCCCGCGAAACAGCGGTGCTTGAGCTATTGATGCGCAGCAAGGGACGCGTGGTTTCCAAGAAGCAGGTTGAAGATCATATCTTTGGCCATTCCGGAGAGATCGCGTCGAACGCGATCGAGGTCTACGTTCACCGGTTGCGCAAGCAGCTTTCGGAGCGCGGCGCCAAGGTCCAGGTTCATACCATCCGTGGAGTGGGATACCTCATCGCAGAGGAAAAATAGCGTGATCCGGTTCAAGTCGATCATTTCTCGCATCGTGATCCTGCACGTCGTTGCCGTCGTCATCACCTCCATTTTCATGTCGCTCGCGCTGTCATGGCTGCTGAGCTATTCAACCAACAAGATTCACAACAAGGCGATGCAGGAACAGGCTGTTTCGGTCGGGGACCATCTGAACGCAAAGCCCGACGGCAGTCTCGAACTGAACCTTCCGCTCGACCTGCTCGGGCTCTATTCGCAAGCGTATGGGCGTTATTCGTATGCGGTGATCGATAGTCACGGCCGCGTTCTATTTTCCTCGCTGGCGGATCACACGGCGCTGTTTCCCGCCGATACCCAATCCAGCGACGTCGAGTTTCTGCAGCAACGGCGTGGCGATGCCACCGTGTCCGGCGCCAGCATCAAGAAGACCATCGGCGGCCAGACCGTCTGGATCCAGGCCGGCGAGGATTTGGCCAACCGCGATGTGCTGATCGACGATATCGTCGCCGATTTCTACAAGAATGTCGGATGGATCACGCTGCCTATTCTCTTGGTGTTGCTGATCGCGGACATCGCGATCTTCCGCCGCGCCCTGCGGCCGCTGCGGCAGGCCTCGGAGATCGCCAGCGAAATCGGACCAACGCGTACCGGCCTTCGGTTGCCGACCGCGGAGATTCCACGGGAGGTGCGCCCGCTCGTCTCGGCCGTCAACCAGGCGCTGGACCGGCTCGAAGAAGGTTTCCGGATTCAGCGTGATTTCACGGCGGATGCCGCGCACGAACTGCGCACCCCCTTGAGTATCCTCAGAACGCGCCTGGATATTCTGGAAGACGAGAAAGTGGGCCAGGCCTTGCGGCAGGACGTTGACGGAATGGCGCATATCATCAGCCAGTTGCTGGAGATCGCGGAGCTGGATGCGTTCGTCGTCGACCCGCTCGAAAAAGCCGATCTTCGATCGGTCGCCGCCGAGGTCGCCGAATTCGTTGCGCCGCTGGCGCTGGCGCAAGGCAAGGACGTGGCATTGCTGGGCGAAACAGAACCGGTTTGGGTCAAAGGCAGTCCGGAGATGCTGAGCCGCGCGATCCGAAACCTTGCGGAAAATGCCATCAACCACACGGCGCCGGGAACGACGGTAGAGTTTGTCGTCGAGGATAACGGCACCGTGAGTGTTTTTGATCACGGACCGGGCGTCGCCGAAGAAGAAAGAAACCTTATCTTTCAACGCTTCTGGCGGCGCGATCGCAGGAAGCCCGGAAGCACGGGCCTTGGGCTATCCATCGTTCAGCGCATCGCCGAGCTGCACTCTGCGACGATCACGCTGGAAAATCGCAAGCCCACCGGCGCACGCTTCTCGCTCAGGTTCATGCCGTTGCGATCTTGAGGATATTCATTGCTCTTCGCAGAGTGCGCATGGCCTCTTCCGCTGCGGCTACTTGCTCAGGGCGTTGGACGGAACATCCAGATCGCTGCCGGCGCTTCCGGGCGCGCCCGGACGGCAACCAGCAGACGGTCCAGCTCGGGCACAAAGAGCGACGTACGCGCACCCGAGACCGTCGGAACACGCGCGGTTCGCCGATAGGCTGCGCCTTTTGGTTCGAGAACGTCGAGGAAACCCGCCCCGCAACTGATGTAAACGCGGTCGCGCTTGGCGTCGACGAACAGGTCATCGGCATCACCGCAGCTCTCGGTGCTCGAGATGGACTTGCCGTCGGTCATTGAGAAGACCGCAAGATCCGCAGGCGCCCGAAAGATCACAAGAACCTGGTGGCGAACATGGTCCAGCGCCATCGGGAAATTTGCGCTCCGATCGGGGGTCGGCCATTTTCCGATTTGCCTCTGCGAGGCCCGGTCGACGACGGCGATGCCGTGGACATCGGGCACGTTGACGAAGATCTGATTGCTATCCGGATCGATCTGGAAGCCCTCGGGATGCGCCTTCACCGGAATGTCACCAACCTTGCTGCGGGTCGAAGGATCGATAATAGCCAGCGCCCCACTGCCGTATCCGATGACGACCCGACGGGTCGCCGCATCAATGCGAATGTTATCGGCATCGCTCCCAAGCTCAATTTGTCCCGCCGGCTTGTAGTCGTTTCCTTCAAACAATCGCACCGAGCCGTCTCCGGCATTGGCGACATAGAGCATATCGGTCGAGGGCTCATAGCCGACGCCCTGCGGCTCTTTCAGTCCTGGAATCCTGCGGATCAATTTGCGATTTGCGAGATCGACGATTGCAACGCTGTCATTGCCCAACTCCGCGACGAATAGACGCTGCCGCTTCAAATCGATTGCCATGTGGTCGATTCGGCCACGCACGTCGCCCAACAGAATCTTGGCTTCGAGTTGGAGCGGCACCGTCTCCGCGGACTGGGCAGCCGTATCACCGACCATGTTCAATAGCGCCACGGTGATGCCCAGCATCGCACTTGCCAAAAATCCGCGAACAATGCGTGTTCGCCACCATGTGGATCCGGTTCCAAGCGGCATCTTCAAGGCTCTATTGTCCGAGCCGGACCAACAGCACCTGTGCCTTTCAGCATCGGGGCGCGCGCCAACCAT
>WNFM01298316.1_pt1 | contig 18161 bp, 24 predicted proteins | sample 5400271 | NCBI WGS metagenome assembly WNFM01 (sample SAMN13153352, study PRJNA577476) | soil metagenome | isolation source: 60 cm saprolite on Douglas fir-dominated hillslope | place: USA:California | collected 2013-09-17 | reverse complement strand
GCAGTGTGGACATGTGAAGGCATCACCGAATCTTGCTGACGGAAGGATCAGGCGTCAGCGATCTGAGTTTGCGATCTGACAGCTCGGTCGGTGAACTTTATACTGAGGTATTTTCGGCAACTGATTGTGGCCATTGGGGTGACGCCAACTTTTTTGGTCGCCTCGGTGGCGACGAGCGATTTGAGCGGCCGGCCGGTGCCTGCAGCGGATCGATCACGCCGCGCCGTGCCGAGGAACCGCGGGGTGCGGCAATCGCCGGCACGACCATCAATGCGGCGGCGATCGGGCGGCAACGGCGGCAACGATGAGGCGATCGCTAAGTAAACGGTATGCGGAGCCAAATCCTGGGCTGCTATTTTCAGTTGTAAAATACAACTTACCGACATAAGCCCTCGGCAGCATCATCAATCGGAGTTGTCCAATTTGAGAAGAAAGGCGTCCCACCGGTGCATCAAGCGATCATGGCGGCTGTAACGCTTGAGCGCACTCGTGCCCTTAGCCATGGCGACCCCGTTGAGCAGCACGTTAGCCACCGCCATCGGCGCGACCATCGAATTATGCACGCCGATTCCGGCCGAGTCGGCGAGGAGGACGATGTCGCCGATTTGTCCCAGCGCCGATATCGGAGAGTTCGTCACCGCAATGACTTTGGCCTTGTTCTCTTTCGCCCACAACGCGATGTGATAGGTCGCCTTCGCATAGGGCGGAAAGGTGAACGCCAGCATGCAGTCCTCAGGCTTTATTTCGACCAGCCGCGGCGGCGCGGACGCGTCGTTGGAGGCAAGCAGTGAAATATTGCTGCGCAGCCGGTCCAGCTCCAGCGCAAAATAATGCGCGATCGGAAAGGTCCAGAATCCGGCGACTACATAAACCCACCGCGCTCGCGCGAGGAGATTAACCGCGGTCTCGAGCGTGGCGGTGTCGAGACCGGCGATCGTGTGATGTAGATTTTGCCAATCGTGGCTGAGCGAGGCTCCGAAACTGGTGCTCTCCAAATGGCCGGCCGCATGGCTTTCGCTGATCGGGTCGCCGGTGCGCGAGAGCTGGCCTCGCACCAATTCCTGCATTCGCTCCTGTAGGTCCGTGAACCCATCGAGTCCGAGACGATACGTGAAGCGCACGATGGTCGAAGGATTAACATCGAGCCGCTCGGCCATCTGATCGACGGTCGAGAACGCCACCTCCTGCGAGTGCTCGACGACGTATTCGGCGATGCGCTTTTGCGACTGCGTAAAATGATCGTACCGTCGGCGCACCTCCTCGATTATGTCGCCCGCAATGGCGCCATGGGACGAAGCCTTGGCCTGGGTTTTGCGGATCGGCATACGTTCTCCCTCCCCCGCGACCTCGCTGCCAAGATCAGAAGTCAGAGCAACGGTTAACGGTTGCACCAGCTAAGATCCGACCCGTGCCGACATTTTCGTGGATGTTGCTCAAAAATCTGCCTTTGTCGAGCTTCGTCACTGACTATCCCAGACATGGGTTAATTGCGGCAGACACCCGCATTTGTATACGGTGATTCCCCTCTCACACGTGGAGCCACGGCTCGTAGACTGGTTTTGGAGGCTTGGTGCTACGACGGCGCGCATTGGTTCTTCGCTCCAAACACAATGAATAGACGGTAGTCGTACCGAACTCTGCATCCCAACCCTTCCGTAAGCGGCCGGGCGGAGACCAACCACGTGAATTTTGTTGGTCACACTATTGAACCCGACGGCTGGTTCGGCCGACCTACTGAGGTCCAGCTTTTGCTTCGCCTACGGCACGATCATGCCACGTACGGTGCCAGTCCAATTTTTCACCCGCTGGCCATGATGGTGAAGATGGGTTGGGGCGTCTTAGGAGTCGCCGGGCGCAGCGCAACACTAGAGGAACGCAATGCCTGAAGATGCACAATTGTTCGATTTCGAAACCTACCTCAAGGACCGAGAGCGAGGGACATTATGCCCCATCGAGAAAGCCGGGATGGAGGCTGCGCTCGATAGGTGTCGTATGCTCGTGGACCGAATCGCGAGCGACCTCCGTGAGAAGAAGTCCGAACACTTCGTCAACATCTTGTCGCTCGCAGAATTTCATGCGTCGCTTGAGCGCGCTGCCTCGGTGCTTGAACAGAACCCTGACGTTCGCGGGCAATCGGTGAAGTCCGAGGCGAAGGCGAACCCACATGAGTTGAACCCGCTGAGCCACTCACCCGACCAATCAAAGCGTGGAACGTCAAACAGCGAGTGACCAACGCCGCAGCCCCGCCGAAAATCCGCAGGTCCGCGCATTTGAGATTAGGCCCCTTCAGCCTGCAATACCCTACGGATGATTGAGCGTTCCGCCAAACCGGCTGGCATAGTGCCCCCGCAGCGCCGCTTCGATCGAACACTTCGCACAGTTGCGCACTTCGCCCGGCCCGCGACGGTTGCCTTGATCCTGATCAGATCGAGCACCCGCACCATGTGCTTGATTCACCCTCGGCCGCGTAAATTAAATAAGCAACCATCAACAGCCGCAGATTCGGCAATGCACTTCCGCCCATCACTTGCCCGACGCAAAACGCTCCCATTCTTCTTGCTGGAACTGAGCTAATTGTTTTCGTTCTTCCTCCAGTTCAGCTACGCGCTTTATAGCATCGTTAATCTGTCTAGACGCATCGTTATAACGGTCCGCAATTGACTGACTCGAAAACATAAAATGACCATTTGTGCTTACTTTATACTGGCCAAATTGCTCGATTAAAATTGCAACATAGGCTCCGATAGCGCGATAAAGTTCTGCGTTCGCCAAAAACATTTTTGACGTAATCTCCGTTCTTTGGGCCAGCCGTTTATCAATCCCACTCAGAGCAGCACGTATATACAGGTCATCCATATTTAGCGTTTGCACAACAACTTCAACCTTTTCGCGCTCACTCTCGAGAAGAGCTACGTAGCGCGGCATAGCTGCCATCGCGTTGCCTTCTGCGGCCTTCAGATCGAGACGATATGCTTCGAGCTGAGCGCGGCTTGCACTCGCGTAATTCATTTCTTTAGTAAGGGCAGGCGGTTCAATCTCGTCGAACAATTTCTCGATGAGGCGGCCAGTCTCTTGTGACGCCCTACGCATTTCCGCCATTAGCAGCAAAACGATGTTCGATGGGTTATCTTTGACAACTCGATCGATTTGACTTGGGTCGTGAAGGTCTTTCAAAATCGCCACGGCGCCTCTCGCGGCAACGCCATTTGGAGCACTGCGCATTTTGTGCACTCGGCGCGGACGCGGTTTGTACGCTGGGCGCGGACGCGGTGAAGGGACTAGTTCCCGTAATGCTCCCGAACTTTGCGCTAGCGTTTCGTCGTCGCCCGCAGGCGGTCCACCCGTTACGGCCGCCAACGTGTGCACAGGTTGAACCTCGGTGGAACTAGCCGGTGGTGATACCGGGAGGGCGTCGTGTTCCCCGAATGCTGCAAAACGTTCGGCATCACCAGCAGGCGGTGCATTCATTAAAGCCGCCAGCGGACGCACAGGCTGAACCTCAGTGGCACCAGCCAACGACAATATTGGGAGGACATTATTTGACGGATTGCGCATTTTGTGCACTCGGCGCGGACGCGATTTGTACGATGGGCGCGGACGCGGTGAAGGGACTAGTTCCCGGAACGCTCCCGAACTTTGCACCAGCGTTTCGGCGTCGTCAGCAGGCGGCCCACCCGCTACGGCCGCCAGCGTGTGCACGGGTTGAATCTCGGTGGAAGCAGCCGGTGGCGGTGTCGGGAGGCTGCCTATCAACTCGTCTTCGGCCAACTCATCCCTAATGCTGATTCCCATGAGTGCGACGATTGCAGCTAGTGGGATGATTACCGCCGCAACGGCCATTAGCGACCGTTTGCCAATTGATGCGCTACGGACTTGACGCAGGACGCACGCCAGCACGGCGCTCGCTTGTCTCCCCCAAAAGCGGACTACACTCGGAACCTCAATCACCGCTCGTGTCCGCCAGACCGGCCAGGCAGGCATTAGCATAAGGTTGCCCTTACTCAACGAGCAATCGGAGTCAGTGCTCAAGGCCGAATTCCCCGATTCTAGTAACTCGGACGAACTAGAGCACGGCGGCAGAGAGTGGATGTATTGGTAAATTCAAAAGGGACTCGTGGGCGTACGAGCACTACCCCAAGGGCTTCGCTAGACTTAAGCCGGTGACGCTCCTTGATTTCCCCAGCGCGGCGATGTCTGCATTGGCTACCACGACTCGGCTACGAAGCACGTTTCGTCCAATCCCCTCGATTGTAGACCGGCATGGAAATGCTTAATGGTACGGCGAAGGCGGACATTCGACCAGTAAAAATTAACATAAGTTGGGCAACGGCAATTGCAAATTCAGACGGCAAAGCACGCGTTCGTTGCTAAAGGTTGTTGGTTGTTGACACTGCCTCTGGGCGGTGGGAGGCGCTTTATATAAGTTGGCCCGCGCTCGATCCCGTCACAAAGCTTAGCCTTTTGTCCTGAATTGGGGATGCCCGAGCGACCAGCAACCGCTAGCGATATGAACTGGCGTCGTTTCATTTGATTACCTGGTCCGCGCGGCCGAGGAGCGAGAGCGGAAGCGCCGAGGCTGTTGGCTGCGAACGAGTCTTTGCCAGCGTCGTCCGTACAGCGACGCCGACGGTACGAGCAACACAACACCCGATCTCGCTAGCTTGCTCAGAATCTTTCTAAGCGTCGAGCTGCGCGGCCCGTTTCGCGCTGACGCTAAAATTAGTTGCGAGGGTTAAGGCGCGAGAGGCTATGCTCTGGCAGAATTCGCCAAGTCCATTGTCGTGTTGAAAAGTTCCAGCAAATATTGCCATCGCTGAATTCCCCCTTCAAACTGACGCGAAATCTGTAGCCGAAGAAGTGCAGGTCGGGCGAGCGGCATGGAAATCGAGCGTGAATGATTTCGATGGTATCGACCGGAATATCAGCTTTCAAACGCGCTGTTGCTTCCTGACGTGTGCAGCCGCCCAAGATCAAGAAGGTCACAAGCACTGCGGCTACGCGGCGCATTCGTCGCCCCTAAACTAGGTGGTCAAATGTGGCGATCACCTGGAGCCCGCATCGTCACCGACTGTTTCGCCTAACCCAGCCGGGTTGACACCAGCTTATGGCCCCGAGGGTTATCCGGCCAGATCTTGAAGCTCCGAGGCGGTCCCCGTCCATTCCGTCCTCGTCGGGTCCGGCCAAATTTTCAATGCGTCGTGAGAGATGCAGCCTTCAGGATAGGGGACCACCGCGCAATTTCCGCCTTCACCAGGCGAGCGAAACTCGCCGGCGTTCTCTCCCGCTTGGCGGGAATAGATCCGCCCAGGTCGGCGAGCCGCTTCCTGACGGAGGGGTCATCGAGCGCCTTGTCCAGCGCAGCGGCGAGCTTGGCGATGATTTCTTTAGGCGTGCCTTTAGGGGCGAAAATGCCAGCCCAAATACTCATCTGATAGTCGATCCCGCCCTCTTTAGCAGACGGGATGTCGGGAAGCGCAGCCAGGCGCTGGTTGGCGGAAACCACATAGGCTTTCACCGCGCCCGCTTTGATCTGCTCTGCTACGCTCACCGATTGTTCGCACAGGAAATCGACGTGCCCACCGACCAGATCGTTCATCGCAGGAGCAGTGCCGCGATACGCCACGGACGTCGGCCTGATGTCCAAGGCCTGGTTGAACAGCAGGCAGGCCATGTGCGAGGACGCACCAATCCCGCCGTGCGCTTGTTTTAGCTTGTCGCCGTTCTCTCTGAGATAGGCCACGAACTCACTCAGGTTGTTTGCCGGAAAATCCTTTCGCGCCACGATCACCGCGGGCGCGTGCGCGGTGAGGCCGATCGGTTCGAAGTCACGCTCGGAGTCGTACTTGACGTTCGGCGTAAGCACCGGCGCGGCGACATGCGATCCCATACTCCCAGCCAGCAACGTATAGCCATCCGGCTTCGCCGCGGCGACGCGCGCGCTTCCCAACGTGCCGCCGGCGCCGCCGACGTTCTCAATGACCATCTGATGGCCAAGCGTCCGGCCCATACGTTCCGTCACGATACGCGCGACGACATCGCTCGGGCCGCCAGCCGGGAATGGGACAACCACCGTAATGGATCTAGCTGGATAGCTCTGCGCATGCGCAACGAGCGGCGTGCCGCTCCACCCAAAAACGGCGAAGGCCAGCAGACCGCTCAACCTGGTCATAGTACGCATCTCGCATAAGCTCCTCTGTTGTCACACGCACCGACTTGGTCGTAGTTGTGGCTCAGCACCGGAAAACGCTTGCGCGCACGAAGAGATCGTTGTCGTGGCGCTGAATGCAGTCATCAACCCGTAACGGGACGTCATCGTGTTCGCCCACCCTGTTGCTCGCGCCATTGCAGGAATTCGCGGAACAAGGCCTCGCGATCGGCCTGACTTTGTGGCGCACTGGTTCCGAAGCGATTCAGGAAGGCCTGAAAATCGCGACTGATGTCTTCGGCTGATACCGAAGGGCCGTGGTAACGCTCGAGCATCTGCTGGGCGATAATGTACCGGGTCCAGCCCGGGACCGTAGCGCCTAGGTTGACGTCGCGCCACTTGGGATGACGGGGTGGGACCAGGAACTGGTCCCACTTGGTGAAGAGCCGCTCGACGAAGCGTTCGATGCGCCGGTATCGGTCGCTACCCTTCCACCAGTTGAACACGGCAAGAACCGCTGGCACCGCGATGGTATCAACCTTCTGTCCTTCGGCAACGAGTGACGGATAATCTTTCGTCTCGAACTCACCGAGGGTGTAGTAGTCTGCGAACGTTTTCGTGAACGAGATCGGGACGAGGTGAAGCCCGGAGTTCGGTGGAATTCTGGTGAAGAAGTCGACCGGCTTTCCGATGACGCGCACCAGTGCCGCAATGTCGCCGGATTGCAGCTTCTGCAGTGCGCTCTGCTGGTCGATCAAGACCTGCTCGACCTGCACGCCGAGACGCTGGAAGACAATCGTCCCTGTCAGACTCGATCCGCTTCCCGCCGGCCCGAAGTTGACCTTCTTGCCGCGCAGATCTTCGAGCGAACGAATATCGGTCTTTGCCAGGACATGCAGCTCCGCGATTGGAAGTCGCAGAATGTAGTGAACCCTGTTCTGTAAGTTCGACGTTTTGCGCTCGGTGCGGAAATATTCGAACACATCGGACTGCGTGACGGCGATATCGACGCCGCGCAGATAGAGCAGATCGTCGAGATTGGAGGCCGCGCCATAAGACACTATCGGCAGAATGCGCAGATTGTCGCCGTCGTCGAGCACTTTACCCAGTTCATCGGCAAAGCGCATGTAAGTGCCGTCGATGAGGCCGCCGGCGACGCCCACGGTCCAGGCATTCTTGCGCTCCCTGATGGCGGCGTCGCTGCCTCCCTGCTGGATTGATTTTGGTATCGTCTGCGCGTTCGCGCCATCGACCCGAAACAACGCTGTCAACGCGATGGCGATGATGAATAAAATGCGAATGAGAACGGGATACATCTGCAAACACCCTCATACTCAACTACCAAAGAGACCTTAGTCGTCGGCTCAGCGCGCCCCAGTGGTTAACATCTCGAGCCGTTGCAGCGCCGCGGCCGAGCCGAGCTCCCTCGCCCTTTGGTACCAGGCGCGCGCCATCGCAGGGTCGGCCGTAAAGCCATAGACCTTGAGCTCTCGCAGAACGATAGGATCGTAGGTCGCGGCCAGCGCCAGCGCCGCCTCGGCGTCGTTCGCATCGGCGGCTCGCTGCAGCACAAGCCGCGCGGCGGCGAGATCGCCGTTGGCAATCAAGTGCTTCCCGCGGTCGAGAAGAACCGTGATCTCTTCCCGGTCGAGTTGGCGCTGTGCGGGCGCCGGCGAGATCGGTAGCGTCGCCGTGATTTCTTCCCGGTCGAGTTGGCGCTGTGCGGGCGCCGGTGAGACCGGTGGCACCCATTCGACGTGTATCGTTTGCCGATCGGCAATCTTGTTATCGGGCCAGCGCAGCTCGGCAACGAGATCAGTCGAACCGACAAAACTCTCCGGTGGGCTGATCCAAGCGTCGCTGAGATCCGTCGCGGGCACCCGCCAGGCGTCGGCGCCAACCGCACCACCCGTTGACAATTCCATCCCAGGCACCAAGCCCGTGATAATGACGACAGCACCCTCAGCCGGCCCCTGCAGCGCCAGGCCGAGCGGTACGGGTTCCCCCGACATCGCGCGCGAGGACTGAACGATCAGCCGCGGAATCGCCGGCTCGGCTCGCGCCGGAGCCGGCCGCGCCGACGATGAGGCGAGCTCGATCGTGCGATCGATTGCCAGCTGGCGCCAGATTTCGGCAAGCGAGAATTGTCCGATGGCAATGACAGCGGCTATGGCGACGGCCAATATGACCCCGACCAGACCGCAGACCACAGTGAGCCTCGATCTGCCCCGGAGGCGCGATGGCGGAGGAACGTCAGGATCGAGCAAGACGACGCGCGCAGGGGTGACTGTAATAGATGTTCCAACCGAAATCTTCGGGGGCCTTGGGCTGCCGCTAAGCTGCTCAGGCACCTGCGCAGCCGCGAGCGCGCTCGCGGCCTCCGATACTTGTCCGAGCCAAACGGCTCGCGCATCAATAGTCGATCCAACCGAAATCTTCGAGGGCCTTGCGCCGCCGCTAAGCTGTTCAGGCACCTGCGTAGCCGCGAGCGCGCTCGCGGCCTCCGATACTTGTCTGAGCCAAACGGCTCGCGCACCAATGTTCGGATCCTCCGGGCGATCAGTCGGAGCACCCATATACGGCCTCCTCTACTACGGCCTCCCTGCCGAAGTTTCGGCTTTCATGGTCACACGAGGTGTCATGTCTCTTGTGGTCAGCGGCGCGCCCCCTTTTGGTTCCAGTGCAAAATTCTTGAAATACGTCGTCACGCTCAAATCTAAAACTATGCGCCGTGAAGATCGCCAACGACGGCGTCGGCGCGGGTCGCGGAGACAGAGGGTCCGGTTACACCGCAGCCGAAATCCCTCGCCTCGGCTTGTATGTGCTCCTGCTTTCCCCCGGCACCGCCTTGACGCGCTCGATCGCCTCATCGGCCGGCCCGCCGCCCTCCTGTTTCGGCGTGACACAGGTGAGAACTTGAGCCTGTGCTCATTATTGTTCTTGTCAAGCACTGTCCGGTGATCATTTTTTGGACAAAAAATCCTGTGGCGGTCGGCGCGTGGGCGCCGGGCGCGTTCGGGGCGAACAGAGATGCGGCTGCCCGCCGAGCGCATTCGAGAGTGGTCACCCTTAGATGGCGTACCGCCACCCGAATGGGATGGCCCGCACGTCGGCCGGCGCCTTGTCGAAGGCGTGCGGACGTTGCGGCCCGTGTGGTGCACGGGCTATGAGGATAGGAGCTTCCAACGATTGAGCCAGGTTCCTTCAGTTATGCTGGACGAGACAGTTTTCGCCGACCGCCCGTAGTCTTGAGCACAGCGTTTGGGCGGCCTCGCGACTGTCGGCGCCGATGCGGACCCGACTCCAGATAGGTGCAGCACTCACCTTGACCGTCGTCCGAATGACGACGGGTTCATAACTTCCAAGGATCGCCTCATGTTTCTTCTGAAGCTGACGGTAAACCGCCAGGGCCTTGATCTCCGACCGATCACCAACAAGTTGAACGCCCCAGTCGGACATTGGCTTCGGTTGGACAACGGCGGAGGGGGATTGCGGCTTTGCGACCAGCTTGGCTGTTTGAATTTCAGCGCATGACATTTCCGTGGGAATTGTGACCGTCAAAGATTTTTGATCCGGCCGAGCCCATTCCTGCGCGGAGCGACCCGTCACGTTGCGAACATATATCTGCGTCTCCGAGGGCAACGTCCGTTTTCCGGCCAGCCAGTCACGGACGCGTTGGGGGCCAGCGTTGTAGGCGGCGGCCGCTAACCCGAGATTGCCGAATTGGGTTCGCAGCTCGCGCAGGAACTCGGCCGATTTCGGTAGCGCCTGGACCGGATCGAAAGGATCGTGCAGCAGGCGCTCTGCCGCCGTCATAGGCATGAATTGGGCGATACCCTGAGCCCGCTGACCGGTGCGCGTTATCGGCCCAACGATATCGGACCTAAAGCGGCTTTCCTGCCAAATGACTCGAGCAAAGAACTCGAATGGCAAGCCGTTTGCGGCCGCCGCGGATGCAACAATCTGGCAAATGGACGACGCGTTGGCTGTTGCAGCGGTACTGTTGTCCGCTGGCGGCGCTTCCTCGCTAGTGCCCGGCGTCAGAGGTGCTGGAGCTGCGGGGCGATTATCACCCTCGCTCGGGCTGTCCGACTCGGCGAGCTGTGCATTGGCGCCGGCCACAAACGCGAAGCAAACTGAAACAACCACGGCAAGGCTTCTGGATCTCATGCTTCGCCCTCAGCATGCCGACGTTGGTGATAGGGCGGTAGAGCCAGCGCGTGAGCACCACGTAAAGATCATCGAATAAGGGTTGTTGAAGTAACGATAGAACGAGCGAAGGCGTGGCGATGATCGCGCAGGCCTTTTCTAGACACAAGCCCGCAAACAACTCGCGAATCGGTTCGGGCGCATCGATTTGTGCGGCAACAAAGTGGCAGAGCCCGCACCGACGTTGGGAATGGGGGACCGCCGCGACATTGTCGACCCACGATGCGGTCGTTAAATTAAACATCGCGCCCGCTGGGATTCCACTCCCGCCGCTCCACGTGAATGTAACCGGAAGGGACGTGAAGTTGGCGGCGGCACCGTTCGTGTCGGCTCAGCGCTGGAGTTTGAGGTCGACCCTGGCGGTGCGAAAGGTACGCGTGCCATCACCGCGAAAAGAATCGGGATCGCGCGGTCCGTCTCGACCTAAACCCGGACGCACGCACTAGGCTGCCGGGCGTCGTTCCGTGCATGGCCGGAGCCGGGCGGCCTTTTTTGCGCAGCATCGCTGATCAACCCTTCATAGCTGGATGTATTTGCGCAACGAAGCCCGGTTTCGGAAATTCCCTGATAACAGGGAAAATAGAGGGAATTTCTCACTCTTTGAGCTCCGATTTGCCGTTGATCCGCTTAATCGGCCCGCCGATTCAAATACTTGCGGCCAAATTCCCTACGCCGCCGAACAGGGAATTTTTTGAAAGGGAACAGCGAAACGAAATGATGGAATAGGGAATTGTATCGGCGAACAGGGAAACGGGTTTGCAATCGCTACGTGATGATCGTCTGCAGCCCCAAACGGCGATTGCCGCAAGCGGCGGCTCGAGCCCCTGGAATGCTCAGTTCTCGAGCTGAAGAAAACGCTCAACCAGCGAATTGCAGGGGCCTCGCCGTGGCTTGCCTGTCATCGTAACCAAACCTCAGTTCCATCTGGATCGCATCGCCGGTCGGCGGGGATTATTTCCCACAAATCTAGGACGCGGCTAATGCAGGGGGCTAGTCCGCAGCAGGTTATCGATCGTTTGGCGAAACGGAGGCTGCAGGCCGGCCATTCGCCCGCTCAGTGTAGGCTTGCAAGCGAACCACGCCGACGTCGGGGTACGTGCTCGGCCTGCACGGTTGCTCAAGAGTTTGAGATTGACCGGGAAATCACACAGCTGATTGACCGGGGAGCGATCAGGGGGGCCGGCCTATGTCCTTATCGAGTGGTTGCGAGCCACCTGGTTGCGGGACTCACGCTGGGACCTGAGGTTTTTCGCGCCCGAAGCGCTGGCCGGTTACGTGTTGATCCCAAGGTGGAGATTAAGGGCGCCCGGAGGCGCATTCGTAGCATTCTCTATGCCACGCGTCTGAGCCACGACGACATCGAAACCATCTCGATCAGTAACGATGACGATTGGTGGCAGGCGCTTTACGCGGTTGTGGCAGCCGATCGTGCTTTAGAGAAGGCGCTGGCGTTATTTCAGGCACGGATCGCGGCGAAGACCAGCCGCTCGCTGGGACGCATTGGAGTGTTGCACAATCAAGCGGTAGCGCGCGCAATGGCGTTAGCTTGGCGCCAGCTGACAGGCCGCCTGCCGGCCAAAGACAATTCCAAATTTCAACATCTGCTGCAGGCAGCGATCGTCACTATCTTCGGAGAGCGCGTCAAAGTGCCCAATTTGCTGACGGCGACAAAGACGGCGGTGGACCGCATCAGAAAGGATGCGGTGGGCAGGGGTTGATTGGCGGCAAGTTCTTTTGCATTACCACCCGCCGCGCCGGCGGGTAATTGGCGGCAAGTTCTTTTGCATTACCACCCGCGGCGCCGGCGGTGAACGTGGTAAAATAGGACTTTGTGACGAATCAGGCCTGCGGGCGATGCCCGCCGGAGAGTAACCTCGGCGATGCCGGGGCCCGCAAACTGCCAACATGGCTGACAGTCAGACGGGCAGTGCGCGCCAGCAGAAACGCGATGCGATCTGCGTGGATATGATCCGAGCCTGAGGCTTCTCGAGACAATTTGAACTTTAACCCGACGCAGGTCGAAGCCCGTGCGCTTGGCCTCGGCGTCATAGGAGCGTCTCATGATTGATATTTTTTGGATTGCGATCGACAAGCTCACGCCCAACGTTCGCAACGCGCGCACCCATTCGCGCAAGCAAATCCGGCAAATTGCCGACAGCATCGCCGCCTTCGGATTTGTCGTTCCGATTGTGATCGACGAGGACGGCGTCATCATCGCCGGCCACGGCCGCTACGCCGCGGCAAAGCTGCTCGATCTCAAGGAAGTCCCCGCGATCAAGGTGCAGGGACTGTCGGAGGCCAAGCGGCGCGCGCTTGCGCTTGCCGACAACCGGATTGCCGAGAACGCGGGCTGGGATCGCGAGATTTTGGCAGCCGAGTTGCCCGAACTGGCTGAGATCCTGGTCGTGGAAGGGTTGGATGTCTCGATCACCGGTTTTTCCCAGATCGAGATCGATCAGCTTGCGGTGGACTTCGAGCAGGATGCATCCGATCCGGATGACGCGATCGATCCCGCGTGGACCACGGCTGCGCCGGTGAGCAAGCCGGGCGATCTGTGGGAACTGGGCAAGCACCGCCTGCTGTGCGGAGATGCGCGCAATGCCGATCACGTGGCTCGGTTGATGGGGGACACCCGCGCCGCGATGGCCTTCCTTGATCCGCCCTACAATGTTCGCGCGCGCGACATCGTGGGCCGCGGCCGGGCAAAGCATGCCGAGTTTGCGATGGCATCCGGCGAGCCCTCCTGCTCGGATTTTGTGGCGTTCCTCAAAAGCACGCTGGCAGAAGCGGCGGCGGTCTCGCGGGATGGCGCTGTTCATTACGTCTGCATGGACTGGCGCCACATCGGCGAACTCATCGAAGCCGGTGGCATGGTCTACGGCGAGATGCTCAACCTTGCGGTCTGGGTGAAGTCGAATGCCGGGCAAGGCTCGTTCTACCGCAGCCAGCATGAACTGGTCGGCATCTTTCGCGTGGGCGAGGAAGCCCATCGCAACCACGTTGAACTGGGACGCCACGGTCGCTCGCGGTCGAACGTCTGGCACTATGCCGGGATCAAGTGGTTGCCGGCGAGCCCCGTGGACGAGCATGCAACGGTCAAGCCGGTGGCGTTGGTTGCCGACGCGGTGAGGGACTGCACCCGCCGGGGCGACATCGTGCTCGACATTTTCGCTGGGTCGGGGACGACCATCCTGGCAGCGGAGCGCATCGGGCGGCGGGCCTACACGCTCGAGAGCGAGCCCCGCTTCGTCGATATCGCCATCAAGCGCTGGCAAGCCTTCTCCGGAAAGGATGCCATTTGCGCCGACACCGGCCTGAGTTTCGACGACATCGCCAGCACGCGCGGCGCGATTGGCGTTGCCGGCGCTGCGCCCACCGATGTGCGCTGAGGGAGGCGTGTCATGGCAAAGAACTTCCCCGAGACCGCTGGATGCGATGGTACCCAACGGTCCGACACGGCAGCCGACTATGTCGTCGGCTACGGCCGGCCCCCAGTGCACACTCGGTTCAAGAAAGGTCACCCGAAGCGCGGCGGGCGACGCAAGGGACAGCGCAATGTGCGCACGGTTGTACGAGAGATCCTCAACGAGAAGATTACGCTGCGAGAAGGGAACCGGACTCGTTCGCTCAGCAAGCGCGATGCTATTTACCTGAGGATCACGAATGATGCCGTTTCGGGAAATGAAAAGGCGCAGTCAAAAGTGATTGCCTTGATGCAATCCCTCGGCCTGCACAATGACCCTCAAGACGAGACAAACCGGCAGCCCGTCACGGCCAATGATGACGCCCTTATTGCCGATTTTCTTCGGCGCAATGGAATTGAAGTTAAGCCCACGCCGCCGCCTAAGAGTAGTGACAAGCTGGAGACCGGAATGGCCGAGTCTCCGAGCAAGCAGAACAAGGAGACAAAGTCATGAATGCAGATCCTCAAGTGGTCGCTGCGATCCTTCGCAGCGACTTCTATAGCTTCATCCAGGCGATCTTTCCCCTCGTCTCGCCCGGTGACCCGTTTGCTGGCAATTGGCACATCGAGGCCATCGCATATCAACTCAGCCGCGTTCTGAAGGGTGAGGTCAAGCGTCTCATTATCACGGTGCCGCCGCGCAGTCTTAAATCCATCTGCGCCTCGGTGGCATTTCCGGCCTTTGTCCTCGGCCACGATCCCCGGCGACGGATTATTTGCGTCAGCTATTCAGAAGCATTGGCCCGCAAACATGCCAACGATTGCCGCGCGGTAATGCGATCGACTTTGTACAATCGCCTGTTTCCGAACACGCGGATCAGTCCGACCAAAGACACCGAGTTGGAATTCGCGACCACGCTCGGGGGCAACCGTCTGACGACTTCGACCGGCGGGACGCTCACGGGCCGCGGCGGCAACCTGATCGTCATTGACGATTCCATGAAGCCGCAGGATGTCTGCTCGGAGTCGGCACGTGAAGGAAACCAGCAATGGTACGGCAACACCCTGCTCACCCGGCTCGACAACAAGACGAAGGACGCCATCGTGGTGGTCATGCAACGGCTGCATGTCGACGATCTCGTGGGTCATCTTCTAGAGCAGGAGGGCTGGGTGCACCTCAACCTGCCGGCAATTGCGGAATGTGAGAAGAGCATTGCCCTGAGCGCCACGCGTTTTCACCTGCGCCGGCCCGGCGACCTCTTGCACCCGGAGCATGAACCGCAGTCCGTGTTGGATGAGTTCAAGCACTCGATGGGCTCACTGAATTTCAGCGCCCAATATCAACAGGAGCCCGTTGCCGACGGTGGCAACCTCGTCAAATGGGAATGGTTCAGGTTCTATGACAACCCTCCGGCCAGGGAGTCGAGTGACCGCATCATCGTCAGTTGGGATACCGCGCTGAGCGCGAAGGAGCTTGCCAGCTTTTCCGCCTGCGTGGTGCTGCGGGTACGAGGGGAGACAGCCTACGTGTTGGATGTCTTTCGTGACCGACTGGAATATCCCGATCTCAGACGCAAGGTGATCGAGGTGCATAAGCGATGGCGCAATGAAGCCCATAATTACGCGCTTGTGATCGAGAAGAAAGGCTCCGGCATGTCCCTGATCCAAGATTTGCAACGTGAAGGCATGTACGCGATTGGGGTCGATCCGGTGGGCGATAAGGTGATGCGAATGAATGAGCAGACCGCCCGCATCGAGGCGGGATCGGTCTGGTTGCCCAGCCGGGCCCCTTGGCTCGGTGAATTCCGCCGTGAGATCTCGGCATTTCCCAGAGGTCGCCACTCCGATCAGGTCGATGCGTTCTCGCAGGCATTGAGGCGCGTCTATAATCGGTCGGAAGGCGAATTCTCAGTCGGCTGGGTGAGAGGTCTTGTTTGAGACCAGGTTCAAATCGTTGGCGCGCGAGGCCTTAACATTCATGACGCGGTCGAACTTCAACTTGGTCGAAGCGGATCGATCACTAGAGGAACGGAAAGTGATTGAAATCGGTGTTCCGGGTGCAGATTCACCGATCCCGTGCTCGCGCATGAGAATAGCCGTGTGCGCGTCGTGGAGTAGGTTGCCGGTGAGATGTGGCAACTCCGAAATGATCTGCCCGGCGACGTCGGAGTGTCGTTGGGTCGGGACGAGAACCGCGAGGCCTGGCGAGGCGAGCAGCGCGGTGACGAACTCCCACGCCGCTGGTGCGTTCCACGCCCGTCGCATGACCCGCGGGTGGGTTGTATCGAAACTCGTAGAGGATCCCCAGGTGGTGTACCAGGCATCCGGTCGCGCCCGTTGGCGTTCGAGCCAATCGCGGCAGGGGCCATGAAATTGCGAGTCGGCATCGGCGGCGTAAACCAGCACATTGGTGATCGACGGCGAGCACTAGCGACCTTCCATCGCTTGGTACAGGGCGTCGCGGTCGGCATGTCGGCAGGGCGGGGATTCGCCCCCGCTTTCGTTGAGAGCGGAGCAGTAGGGCAGCGCGGTCTCGACCAGTTCGGACATTGTGCGGCTCATACGGAAATCCATACCACGGTATGGGTAGATGGCTAGCCCGCCGTGCGAAGCCCTTAGGCCGAATTCGAATTGGGGGTTGCAGGGCTCGCAGGCTGCTATGCCACCAGCCTGAACCCGACGACAGCAAAGTGATGATCGAACGCAAATGCGAGCCGAATTCGCGCGCGCTTCATGATCGCAAAGCTGGTGGCGTCGACGGCGGAAAGCTTGTGCAGATCTGCGCGTCGAAAATATTCCCAAGACTGCTCCAGGTCGCGCAGCTCGCAGGGAAGGATTCTTACCGTGCCGGGTTTGTACATAGCTTCCTTCCACGCCAGCGCGACATGTCGATTGGCGTTACGATCGAGAAATGTGAATGTCTCGATGACCACCGGAACGGAACTGTGAAGCTTTGCGCCTGCCCCGCGCAATAGCTCCCACTGCTCTCGCGCCTGCGAATGTAGCGGGTCCCGCGACAGCGCGAGAGCGATCCACGCCCCGCTGTCGACGAAAACCGCTTCCCCTTGCCGCATCAGCGCTCGTCGTGAACGCTATCGTGTTCGATGGACGCACGTTTCGGCTCGCCGTCCCAAATGGCAACAGGGCCTGCGGCCTGCGGCTTGAGCACGGTCTTTCGGATCGCGTCTCGGACCAGCTCCGCGACACTGCGGCCCGAGCGCGCCGCGGCCATGCGCAGCGCGTCGAGTTCTTCCTTGCGGAGGTAAACTTGGGTCTTTATCATGTGTGTCACTTTACTGGAGCTACCGACATACATCAACTCGGCAGGCTCGTCCAGGAGTTTCGCCTCTGAACTCTCACCGAACGCATTCTGAACGACGGTTTGGTCAGCAAGTGCGTCACGCCACGCGCGGCGGCTGAACGGTGCGGGGCGCAACGAGGAATTAGTGTCGGTCCCCTCGGTTGAGGTCGCGAGGGGCTCGCCGCGTGACCAATTTCAGTTACTCGCGGGTTTAATATCGGTGTGAGCAAAATCGTCGCCTTTGAACAGCAGCGCTTCACCCGTGACCTTCGCCAACGCATAGGCAAAGCAATCGCCGAAATTCAACCTCGCAGGATGGCCGCTGCCCTTGCCGAAATCGCGATAGGCCTCTCGCGCAATTCGTGCCTGCGCTTCGGTGACCGGCTCAATGATTATTTGCGCTTCTTTCATAAGATCATCGAAGCGCCGGCTGGCGATTGGATCGCGGCTCCCGTCTATGATGAGCGCGGTTTCGACAAAATTGCCGGCTGACACACGGCGAATAACGCTGCTCTCGATCGCGCGCGCGCAGGTCCGCGCTTCCGGCTCGTCACGCAAGATGGCGATCAGAGCAGAGGTGTCGACAATCATCGCGGTAATCCGCGTTGATCATAAAGCAGGTCGCCATGATCGACGGATCGGAACGGCTCCTTGAGGTGCGCTGCACAGTCCTTGCCTATCTTTAGAAGACGATCGGCGAGGCTGAGGCTTTGTTCGCGGCGAACGCGCTCTAGCCGCTCACGAACGGCGATCGTGACGGCGGCCGTCATGCTCTCGCCGGTCAACTTCGCCAGTTCCTCTGCCAAGCGGTGCGCCTCCTTGTTTTTAATGTTGAGGCCCATATCGTCTACCTTTCTACCATCTTATAGCAACCATTCTACCATGCAACCTAATAGCGCACAAGGGGGCCGTGCGCTAGAAGTGACCAACTAAATGGTCAGGAGACTCGCAGTGCGAAACGTAAATCTCGCCGATGCCAAGGCGCATCTGAGCAAGCTCGTCGAGCGCGCCGCGGCCGGCGACACCGTGCGCATCACCCGTCGCGGCAAGCCAGTGGCTCAGATCACGGCGGTCCAAACGCCACGCAAGCGGATCGATCTCTC
>WNFM01269373.1_pt1 | contig 18161 bp, 7 predicted proteins | sample 5400271 | NCBI WGS metagenome assembly WNFM01 (sample SAMN13153352, study PRJNA577476) | soil metagenome | isolation source: 60 cm saprolite on Douglas fir-dominated hillslope | place: USA:California | collected 2013-09-17 | reverse complement strand
GTCGGTGTCGTCGAGGAGCCGGTAGCCAGCCCGGTCGAGGAGCCCAGGGTGCATCTCGGGCAGGGCGGCGGTGCACTGCGTGGCCGTCGGCGTGCCCGTGGGGCAGGAGTAGCGGGGCCCGTAGGTGGCCGTGTCGAACCCTCGCGTGTAGCCGCCCAGGTAGTTCAGGACGGGCTCGGCCGGCGGCGCCGACCCGGCCGGCGACAGCGACAGCGTGTCGACGTTGACGTTGCAGCTGTCGCCGCTGGCGCACAGCACGCCGACCGTGTTGGTCCCGGCCGTGAGCGAGACATCGGTGGTGACCGTGGACCAGTCGTCCCAGCTCGCCGTAGGCGGCAGCGTCACGGGGCCGGTGTCGGTGCCGTTGACGACCAGGTCGATGGTGCGTGGCGCGGGGCCGCCGAGGGCGCCGAGGTAGTTGGCGTAGCGGAGCGTCACCTGAGCTGGGCCGGCCGGGGCGCCCAGGACCGTCCAGTTGGCCCCGGCGGAGTTACCCTGACCCAGGCCGGCGATGAACCCGGCCACGCTCTGGTAGCTGGCGTGGTTGGTCTGGATGCTGGCCGGGCCGACCAGCGCGGCAGCGCCGGCGTCGCAGGCCTGGTCATAGGGGCACTCGTTCTGCCAGGCCGGGCTGACCGTGGTCGCCTGGCCGGCGTTGCGGAAGCTCACCGCGACGTTGGAGGGCCCGAACGGCCCAGATCCCAGCCGGTAGCGGAGGGTCGCGGCCGAGGTGGCGATGGTGAGCCACCCATTCCTGACGGCCGCCTGGTAGGAGGGCACCGGAAAGCGCCGGTTGAGCACGTTGACGGTGGGGAGGCTCTCGAAGTTCCCGTTCGGCGAGTACTCCATCCTGATCAGGCCGTCGCCCAGCACCTCGAAGCGTGCGGCGCCGGCCGAGACCGTGGCGCCGCGGGCGGCGACAGCGGCGGCAAAGTCGATGGGCGTCGCGAGGTTGACGGGGGAATCCGGCGACGTCGCTGCCGGCGAGGCTGCCGGGCCGGCCGACGCCGCCCCCGCGCAGACGATCGGGACCGCCAGGGCAAGCATCCCGATTCCGGCGGCTGCCACGCGTCGGCTCTGACGAAACCAGCTCACGGTTCCCTCCCCGGAGGCTCGCTCAGATCGGAAGGTGAAGTTCGCTCCGGTAGGGACGCTAGAACCGGTCCCGTTAACGTGCCGTAAATATTCTCCAGCCGGCAGAAAGAATCCCTAAACAGGCGGGCGTACCTTCTGCAGCACGAAGGTTGGCCGCACCGATTGGCAGGATCGAAGGGCTCCAGGTTGGCGGGCTAAAGGCGATAGCCGTTGCTCAGCCGAAATCGCAGGGCAGGTGCTTGATGCCGTTGATGAAGCTCGACAGCAGGTAGTCGGGCTCGCCGGCGGCGCGGATGTCCGGCACGCGGGTCAGCAGCTCGCGCAGCATCGCGGTGATCTCGCGCCGGGCCAGGTGCGCGCCGAGGCAGAAGTGCGGGCCCGCCGAGCCGAAGCCGACGTGCGGGTTGGGTGAGCGGGTGATGTCGAAGGTTGGCGCGTTGGGGAAGACCGACTCGTCGTGGCCATACGCCTGGTAGAAGAGCACGGTCTTGTCACCCTCGCGGTAGGCGTGCCCGTTCATGACGGCGTCGCGGGTCAGCGTGCGCCGCATCCAGATGACCGGCGAGACGTAGCGCACGATCTCCTCGACGGCCGGGCCGATCCGGCTCTCGAAATCGGCGAGCAGCAGTTCGCGCTGATCGGGATGCTCGGTGAGCAGGGCCAGCGCGTGCGAGATCGCGGTCCGGGTGGTCTCGTTGCCGGCGACCACGAGCAGGATGAAGAACGAGGCCAGCTCGGCCGGGGTCAGCTGCTCGCCGTCGATGTTGGCCGTGGCCAGCGCCGAGACCAGGTCGTCGCCCGGGCTGGCCTGGCTCCGCTCGGCCAGGCCGGTGACCAGCTCGGCGAGTTCCTGGCCGGCGGCGAGGATCTGGGTAATGGCCTCGTTCAGGTCCTCGCTGATGAACTCGGGATCGGCGCCGGACAGGATGATGTTGGTGTTCTTCAGCACCATCGCGTAATGCTCGTCGCCGACGCCCATCATCTCGCAGATGATCTTGAGCGGGAGCCGGGCGGACACGTGCTGCACGAAGTCGCAGGGCCCGGTCACCAGCAAGTCGTCGACGATGTCGGCGGCCGTCCGCTGCACGCCGTCCTCGAACTTCTTGATCATCTTCGGGGTGAAGGCGCGGGACACGATCCGGCGCAGCCGGGCGTGCCGGGGGTCGTCCATGTTGATCATCGAGCCGAAGTACTCGTTGAACTCGACCGGCAGGTCGATGATGCTCGTGGCTCCGGCGGCCGAGGAGAACAGCTCGGGATTCCGGCTCGCCTCGGCCACGTCCGCGTGCCGGACCAGGGCGTAGAACCCGCGTTCCGCAGTTCCGAACGGAGATTCCGGTGCCTCGAAGAACGGCGGACCCGGCATGGCCCGCAGCTGCGCGTACGCGGCGTGGCGCTTTGCGGGCGGCAGCTCCCAGAAGGCGTTCTGCGACATGTCGAGGTCGCCGGCGATCGGGGCGGGATGCGGACTGGTCATGGGGGCCGCCTTCCGGATCAGAACTCCGTTCGGTTTCCCCATAGTGACACCGCCGCCGGTCAACGGAAAAGGGCGTACCCCAAGAGTGCCGGCTAGGGGCCCGACCCGGACGGTTGGTCGTCGGCCACGGTGGCCCTCATGATCTGGCCACGCTGTGCCGTTGCTCACCCCGGCCTCGCAGGCTGCCTCGCTCGGGGCCGCGGTCGGGGCCCTGGTCGGCGTCTGGAGTCATGATGGCGATCGCCACCGGGCACGAGACGCCGCTGATCTCCACCACCGTGCAGGCGAGCGTGCCGCCGGCCGTGCTCAGCACCAGCCAGTCGCTGCCGTCGGCCATGACCGCGCAGACGGCGGGTGAGCCTGCCTGGGACAGGCATGCGGCCACGGCTCTGAGCCGGGCGCCGACAATGGCCGGCGGCTCTCTCAGCAGGCTGCGCACCTGGTCCTCGATGTCCGCGAGGCCCGGGCCGAGGGCAGGCCCGCCGAGGGGCACTCCCGTGGCGGCCTCCCAGCCGCAGGCCGCGGCCCCGGGCGCCCAGACGCTCAGCACGAATCCCTCGAGCTCAGCGCTGCCCTGGGCCGCATGCTGGCGGTCGGGTGCGGGCGATGGCTGGGGTACGACCGCCACCGTGCCTGGCGGCCGCCCGGCACCGTCCGGCAGGCCGCACTGAACCGTAACCCGCAGCTCGGGGTGCAAGCCGAGCGCCATCGCGCTCCGCTCCAGGTAGACCGACAGCAGCGAAGGCGGCCAGGCCGCTTTGCGCGGCAACGGGCCGGCATCCCTGAGCCGCAGCCCGCGCCAGGTCGCCAGCGACCGGCCGGCCGCATCGACGGCCTCGACATCCCAGACGTACTCAGCGGCCTGCGGGGAGGGCCGGGCCGCGCCGGCGCCGTCACGCTGAGCGGGAACCGCCAGAGCCGGAGCCTGCGGCAGCACCGGAGCCGCCGGGCGCGGCTCGGGTACTGCTCCGCGCAGGTGCTTGGCCCGAATCTCCACAGCCCGGATCTCGACCGCGCCGTCGGCCTCCCGGCCGCTGAACATAACGGCCTCACACCCGGCAGGCAGCACCCTGCGATGCGGGACGCACGCTTGCAGGACGTGCCACGCCGCGTCATTCAGACCGGGGCTGCCCAGTATCAGACCCGCGTCGGCCACGCCGCCGGTGTCGCCGAACCAGGGCTGGCTGTCACCGCCCCCCACCAGCGCGCGGCAGGACCGGGACGTGACCTCGGGAAGCAGCGCGGCGCGCCGGAACCTCCCGGACTGGAAGCAGACCGGCCCGTACAGCTCGGTGCCGTCGATGATCCCGGTGTGGCTGGCGGGCATCTCATCGAGCTCGGGCATGCCCGCGACCAGCGACGGCGCCACGACGGCCGCCGCATCGTCCGCGCTGCAGAACGTGGCGCGGAAGTGATCGGTGGCAAAGCCACTGTCCTCGCACTGGAGGCGGGCGGTCACCGACGCGCCGTCGGTGACCGCGCAGATCCGGATCAGCGCCTGCGCATCGTCGGTTCCGGCCGGGATGACGACCGGCGCGTCCATCGAGACGTCGGTGAGATGGCGCAGCGGCTGCCCGGCCAGCATGGCGGCCGCCTCGGCCATCGCCTCCAGGGCCATCGCCGCCGGAAGGACCGGCATGCCGTCGACCCGGTGGTCGGCCAGGTACGGGTCGGTCCGCAGGGTCAGCCGTGCCTCGCAGACGAGCTCGATCCCGGGGTAGTGCACCTGGACGTGCTCGAGGAACCGCCCGCCCGTGAGCCTGGCCGCGGGCGCCGCGGCCGCGATCGCGCTTGGCGCTGGCACGCCAACCCGGCCGTGCACGGCGACGCGGGCCGGAAGGCCGGGTGTGGCCAGGGCCTTGAGCAGCAGCCGCGAGCCCTCCCGGACACCGATGGCCGTCGCCCCGGATCGGGCCAGGCCGTCGACCAGGCTGTGCCGCTGGCCCAGCCCCGCTCCGGCCCAGGCCGGCCAGTCGACGTGCACGGCCCGGCACCCGGGCATGCTCTCGGACAGGCGCGCGGCCCACTCCGCGAGCGAGGCACTGGACAGCGCCAGCAGGCCCTCACCGGCCAGCCCGTAGCGCCCGACGACGGAGCCGAACGTGATGATCAGCCGAATCTGGCGGGTCATGTGCGCGCTGACCAGGTCGTTCAGCCTCGCGACCTCCGCTGAGACCTGCGCGCGCAGCTCTTCGGTGGTCAGCTCGGAGAGCGGCAGAGCCAGGCCGGCGCCGACCCCGTGCGCGACGGCGGTCACCGGGCCGAGCCTTTGCTCGATGCGCTGCAGTGCGAAACGCAGGTCTGCGGGGTTGGCCACGTCGACGTCGTCGATCGTCACCCGCGCCCCGGCCGACCTGAGCCGCTCCAGGCCCGCCTCCATCTCGGCGGTCCCGCCCGGGCCTGCCCGTCCGATCACGGCGACTGCGGAGCCGCAGCACGCGAGCACCTGGGCCAGGGCCAGGCCGGCCCCGCCGGAGCCCCGGCTGACCAGCACCACGTCGGCCGGGCCCAGCGGGAACTCCCCGGCGCCTGGCGTGGCCGCGGGCACCATGGCGGGCTGGTGCGGGCGGCCGGCGGTGTCGATCACGAGTTCGGTGAACTGGCCGGGTTGCGCGGCCGCGTACCGCCGCGCGGCGCGCAGCCCGTCGGCGCTCTCCGGTACCCGCAGCACCGTGATCCCCAGGTCGGGATGCTCCGCGTGCAGGCTCGCGCAAAAGCCGGTGAAACCCGGGCCGTGCGTGATCATCACCAGACGGCCGCTGCTGATCGCGTCCTGCGCCGCGGCGAGCGCCACGGCGCAGGAGTCAGGACTGGCGGCGTCGCCGACAATCGCCAGCGCGCCGTCGGCCGCGGGGTCATCGCGGAAGAGCTCACGAACCAAGGGCCCGAACGCTTTCCTCGTGGCCGCCCGCACCCGCCACGGCCGGTCATCGCCCGGCGGAATCGCCTCGGCCGCCGCCGGGCGCAGTTCTTCTGCGAAGCAGCGGACCCAGGGGCTCAGGTCGGGAGCTGGTCCCGGACTACCGGCCGGCCCAGCCGCGGCGGTCTGCCCAGCCGCGGCGGTCTGCCCAGCTGCGGCGGTCTGCCCAGCTGCGGCGGTCTGCCCAGCTGCGGCGGTCGTGCCAGCCGCAGCAGTCGGCCGAGCCGCGGCGGTCTGCCTGGTATCGGCGGTGCGCTGAGCCGCGGCGGCCCGGCCAGCTGCGGCCGCGCGGCGAGCCATGGCCGCGGCGTTGGTCAGTGGCGCGGCCGCGGGAATGCCGGCCTGCGGCGCGGCGCCCTGCGGCGAGTCGGCCGTGGCGAGCGTGGCGCCCCCGGGCGTTATGGATCTTGGCTTTGCGGCGGGTGGTGCGGCCTGGCACGGGCTGGTGATGAACGTGTGGTCACGCCAGATGTCGATCGGCCGCCACGGCATCCCGGCAAAGAACCTGCCGGGCTGCTCCAGCGCGCCCGCTGCGAAGAGCGCGGCCGCGGCCCGGGCGGCGTCCGCGCTGCTGCCCGCTCCGAGGCTGACTCCCGGGACCCCGCACAGGACGGATGCCGCCTCGATCAGGACCTGGCCGGGCCCGGTCTCCAGCAGCATGCTCGCCTCGGCGGCGCCGGCATTCAGCGCGTGCTCAAGTCCGGTCGGGCAGTCGAGATCGGCACAGAGGAGATCCGCCACGTCGTCGGCGGAGGCGATCTCGCGCCCGATGCTGGACGAGATCAGGCGGTGCCGCGGCTCCGCGATCGTCAGGCGGCGGAGGGCCTCGCGAATCTGGCCGGCGCGATCCTCGGGGACGGCCGGCCGCCCGGCCGGGCCGGTCGTGCGGTCGCGGTCGCGGGTGACCGGTGCGCTGAGGATCTCCGCGCGTATGGCCGCGAGCTCCCGGGCCGCCGTTTCGCTGAGATGTCCGGCCCAGACCAGGCCAGCGAGCTCGCTGTGGCCAAACCCGACCGCGGCAGTGGCGCGGACGCCGAGCAGGTCAAGCCAGCGCAGTGCGGACAGCGGCCGGAACGGGGTACCGGGGGCGCCGGGTTCGGAGATCAGCAGCGTGACCCGCCCGCCCGCGCCGTCGGCGGCGAAGATTCCCGGGCGCATCACCAGCTGGCCGTCGGCCAGGACGGGCAGCAGGGCCGCGGCCTGGCTAGCCAGCCCGGCCAGCTGATCCTGCTTCGACGCGAGGATTGCCACCCGCACGACGCCCTGGTGCGCGGCGTCGCGGGCCAGTTGGCAGGCGAGGTCGCCCAGCTCCGCGTCGGACAACCAGGGCGCGATGTGGGCGACTCGGGCCAGGAGAGCGTCCATAGCACCCCGGTCGGGAGCGTGCAGCAGGTACGCGGTGGGCCGGGCCGGGCCGCCGATGACCGCCGGTGCGGCGGTCATCGGGGCGGCGGCCCGTCCGGTGGCGGCCCGTCCGGTGGCGGCCCGTGCTGTGGCGGCCGGTGTGGTGGCGGCCGGTGTGGTGGCGGCCGTTCCGGCCATGGGCCCGGCGGCTGTCCCGCCGGCGGGCCCGGCAGTGGTGCGCGGCGCCTGCGGGGAGATGCGAGGCTTGCGCTCGTGACGCCCGCGGGACGGCTCACTGCGGAGCACCACGTGAACGTTGATGCCGGGACCCATGCCGCTGACCCCCGCGATCCGAGTCCCGTCCGGCCAGGGCTCGGGCGCGCGCGGCAGGCGCAGGGCGGCGTCCCCGCCGAGCAGTAGCGGATGCGGCCGCCTGAACCCGGTCGCCGGCGGGATGATGCCCGTGCTCAGCGCGAGCACGGCCTTGATCAGGCCCGCGGCGCCCGCCGCCGCTTTGGTGTTCCCGATGTTGGCCTTGATTGAGCCGAGGGCGGCGACCTGGCGCGCGCCAGAACGCAGCTCGGTGAGTGCGGACAGCTCGGTGGCGTCGGCCGCCGCTGTACCAGCGCCGTGCCCTTCGATCAGCTGCACGTCCGCGGGCGCGATCCGGGCTCGCTCGTACGCCCGGTTCAGCGCCAGGAGTTGGCTCTGGGCGTCGGGCAGGGCCAGGCTGGCCTGGCCCGCTGACGATTCGCCCCAGCCGGCGATCTCGGCATACACGGGCAGGCCGGCCAGGCGCGCGTCGGCCGATCGCATCAGCACGACCATGCCGCAGCCCTCGCCGGGCAGGAACCCGGTGGGGCTCTCGTCGTAGACGCGCATGTCCCCCCGGGCCAGGGCGCCGGTCTTGGCCAGCCCTACGAGCTCGAGCGGGTCGAGGCTGAGATCCACGCCGCCGGCGAGGGCCACGTCCAGATCGCCCGCGGCCAGCGCGGTGCACGCGGAGGCCACCGCGAGCAGCGACGACGCATGCGAGCCGTCGACCGCGTAGCCGCCGCCGCGGAACCCGAAGTAGCCGCAGATCCTGGACGCGATGGCGGCGGATGTGCTGCCGGTCAGGGTCTCGTCGGTCGTGACGGGGAATGGCGCCAGGTACCGCTGTGCCGCGTGCCGCAGCACCGGCACCGCGCGCTCACGGGGAATGTCGCCGGCCGCAAGCGATTCGGCCAGCACGCGGCGGACATACGGCCAGCGGAGCCGCAGCGCGGCGGCGCGCGAGGCGTCACCGGTCAAGGTGTTGCCGATGATGACTCCGGTGCGGCTCCGGGGCAGGCCCTCGCCCTGGGCGAATCCGGCCGCGGCCAGCGCCCGCGCCGTGGTCTCCAGCGCGAGCCAGTGCGCGGGGTCAGCCGCCTGGTAGACGGCGGTCGGCACCCCGAACGCCGCCAGGTCGAACTGCCAGCCCTCGAGGAGAGCCGCCCGGGCACTGTAGGTCGCATCGGGGGTGGCCCGGTCGGCGCTGTAGTAGTCGGCCAGCTCGAGCCGGGACGGCGGCAGCCTGCGGAACGCCTTGCGACCGGTCAGCACCAGGTCCAGGAGCGTGGCCGGGTCGTCAGCATCGGGGAAGCGGCATCCCATGCCGACGATCGCGATCGGCTGGGCGCCCGTCGCGAGTCCCCCTACGGCCGTTGCGACCTGGCGCCACCGGTGCGCGTTCTGGCTTCCCACGCCGCCATCCGGTGCGGCTGACCGGGATCGAGACTCGCCAGAATTCGGCTCGTGATCACGTTGCCGGTGATTCAGAATATACCGAATTGGTCGCAGGGACTCCGCACGCGACCGAATGTCCATTGTTTCCCCCGAAACTGGCCTGATATTCCCTGGGCCCCCACCCAGACAGCACCGCCCAGCCACGAGTGCGCCGCCGACCAGCACTGACGGGAGTTCCCGCCGCTCTCGCCTTCCCCAGCGGCGGTGGCGCGGACAGCATCGTGGATGGGTGAGACGACATTATTCGCGACGGGTCCGGCGGTCAAGATGAAATCAGGAACGCGGTCTTCGGGGCGCACGGAAGCATCGTGGAACCGTTTTTCCGCCTTTGCGCGCTGGCGACGTGCCCATTCCGTCAGCCATTGGCCGACCTCATTCCATGATCTCGGACCCAAACGCATGAAATACGCGGGTTTGGGTCGCGATCATGGAACGGCAGCCGGGGCTGGCTGGTGGTCGGCGGCGATGCCCCTGCCCTGGGCCGCGGGCGCGGGCGGGGCGCTGGGCGGGTGGGCGGGTCCGGAGCGGTTGCTCCGGCTTGGCGCACCGCTGGCTACCGGTGCGCTACCCTTGAGGGCATGCGTTTTGCCCGGCTGCTCCTTACCTAGCCGCGCCGATTGACTCGTCGTTGGCGCGGCTGCCCCTCGTGACCGAGGGGCACTTTTTTTGAAGCACAGTCTTGGGAACCAGAGTCAGCCGGGGATGCACCCGGATCTAGCCACATCGCGAGGGACCAATGAAGGCGGCTGAGGACGCGGAACTGGAGCGGCATGCCGCCGCGGACCGGGCGGGGCGCGACGCCGCACGGGAGCACTACGATCCGCGCGCGGTCCAGGAGAAGTGGCAGGAACGCTGGGCCGCGATGGACCTGTTCCGGGCCAGCGACGACCCCGAGGACAGACGGCCGCGCACGTACCTGCTCGACATGTTCCCTTATCCGTCCGGTGACCTGCACATGGGTCACGCCGAGGCGTACGCCATCGGGGATGCGGTCGCGCGCTACTTCTTCCAGCGCGGGGACAACGTGCTGCACCCCATCGGCTGGGATGCCTTCGGCCTGCCGGCCGAGAACGCCGCGATCAGGAACAACTCTCACCCGGCCGACTGGACCTACGCGAACATCGAGACCCAGGCGGCCTCGTTCCGCCGCTATGCGGTCTCTTTCGACTGGTCCCGGCGGCTCTTCACCTGCGATCCCGGGTACTACCGCTGGAACCAGTGGCTGTTCCTGCGCTTCTACGAGCGCGGCCTCGCCTCCTCGCCTACCGCAAGGACGGCTACGTCAACTGGTGTCCCGTCGACCAGACGGTGCTCGCCAACGAGCAGGTCATCGCCGGCCGGTGCGAGCGGTGCGGCGCCGAGGTGGTCCGGCGGGTCCTGACCCAGTGGGACTTCAAGATCACCGAGTACGCCGACCGGCTGCTGGAGGACATGGCGGCGCTCGAGGGGCACTGGCCCGAGCCGGTACTGCTGATGCAGCGCAACTGGATCGGGCGCAGCGAGGGCGCCGAGGTGCAGTTCACCATCGAGGGCCGCGACGAGCCCGTCACCGTGTTCACCACGCGCCCCGACACCCTGTTCGGCGCGACGTTCTTCGTGATCGCGGCCGACTCGCCGCTGGCGGAGGAGGTGTGTGTTTCGGAGCGGCGCGCCGAGCTGGAGGATTACCTGGCCCGGGTGCGCAAGCTGACCGACATCGAGCGCCAGGCCACGGAGCGCGAGAAGACCGGCGTCTTCCTGGGCAGGCACGCCATCAACCCGGTCAACGGCGAGCGCATCCCGGTGTGGGCCGCCGACTACGTGCTGCCGGACTACGGCACCGGGGCGATCATGGCCGTTCCCGCGCACGACCAGCGGGACCTGGATTTCGCCCGGGCGTTCGGGCTGCCGGTGCGGGTCGTGGTGCAGACCGATCAGCCCGATCCGGCGCAGACCGGGGTCGCGACTCCTGGCGACGGGAAGCTGATCAACTCCGGGCCGATCGACGGGCTGCCGAAGGCCGACGCGATAGCCGATATCACCGAGATCCTCTCCGAGCGGGGGCTGGGCCGCGCCGCAGTAAGCTACCGGCTGCGCGACTGGCTGGTCTCGAGGCAGCGGTTCTGGGGCACGCCCATCCCGATCGTGTACTGCTCCGCGTGCGGCGAGGTTCCCGTCCCCGACGACCAGCTGCCCGTGGTCCTGCCCGATCTGCGCGGCCAGGACCTGGTCCCCAAGGGCGTCTCCCCGCTGGCGGCGGCCGCGGACTGGGTCAATACCGAGTGCCCGAAGTGCGGCGGCCAAGCGACGCGCGACACCGACACGATGGACACGTTCGTCGACTCCTCGTGGTATTTCCTGCGGTACTGCTCGCCGTCGTATGAGGACGGGCCGTTCGACGTGGAGAAGGTGCGCCGCTGGAACCCCGTCTACCTGTACGTGGGCGGCAGTGAGCACGCGATCCTGCACCTGATGTACAGCAGGTTCTTCACCAAGGTCCTGCACGACATGCGGATGGTGGACTTCGACGAGCCTTTCACCCGGCTGCTCAACCAGGGGCAGGTGATCAACCAGGGCCGGGCCATGTCCAAGTCCCTGGGTAATGGGGTCGACCTGGGTGAGCAGCTCGCCGCCCACGGCGTGGACGCGATCCGGCTGACGATGATCTTCGCCAGCCCGCCCGCCGACGACATCGACTGGGCTGACGTGCGCCCCGAGGCCTCGGTCAAGTTCCTGGGCCGTGCCTGGCGGATCGCCGCTGAAGCCGGGGCCGCGTCCGCGCCGCCCGTTACGGACGTGTCGCCTGTGCTGCCGATGTCGACCGGACCCGCCGTCGGCGACCGCGAGCTGCGCAAGGTGACCCATCGCACGATTGACGAGGTCACCAGGCTGATCGAGTCCCGGCGGCTCAATGTGGCCGTCGCGCGGCTCATGGAGCTGGCCACAGCGGCCCGCCGGACGATCGACTCCGGGCCCGGCGCCGCAGACCCCGCGGTCCGGGAGGCGGCGGAGACCCTGGCCGTGCTGCTGTCGCTGTTCGCGCCCTACACCGCGGAGGAGTGCTGGGAGCTACTCGGGCACGAGGGCTCCGTCGCCCTGGCGGGCTGGCCGTCTGCCGATCCTGAACTGCTGGTTCAGGATCTCGTGACGTGCGTCGTCCAGGTGGGCGGCAAGGTGCGCGACCGGCTGGAGGTCCCACCCGGGATCGCCGAGGACGAGCTGCGCGAGCTGGCGCTCGCCGCGCCAGGGGTGAGCCGGGCACTGGCCGGGCGCGGCGTGCGTACGGTGATCGTGCGGGCGCCGAAGCTGGTCAACGTCGTGCCGGACTGACGCTGACGGGTGCCAGGCTCAGACCCGGCGGAGCACGGCCACCACTTTGCCCAGTATCTCCGCGTTGTTGCCGGCGATCGGGGTGTAAGCGGGGTTGTGCGGCATCAGCCAGACGTTTCCGTCGTCGGAATGCTTGTAGGTCTTGACGGTTGCCTCGCCGTCGATCATGGCGGCCACGATCTCGCCGTTCTCGGCGACTTTCTGCTGGCGGACGACGACCCAGTCTCCGTCGGCGATCGCCGCGTTGATCATCGAGTCACCGACGACCTTCAGCAGGAAGAGCGTCCCCTCGCCGACGATCTGCTTGGGCAGCGGGAAGATGTCCTCGATGAACTGCTCGGCCAGGATCGGGCCGCCCGCCGCGATCCGGCCCACTATGGGCACGTAGACCGCCTCCTGCGAGGCGATGTCCATCGGCGGTTCGTCATCGAGGCCCTGATCCGGCCTGACCGCCGGGTGGCCGGGCAGGCGCACCTCGACGGTGCGCGGCCTGCCGATGTCGCGGCGCAGGTAGCCCTTGCGCTGCAACGTCGAGAGCTGGTAGGAGACGCTGGACGTGCTGGTCAGCCCGACCGCCTCGCCGATCTCCCGCATGGAGGGCGGGTAGCCGCGGCGCTGCACCGAATCGCGGATGACCTGGAGCACCTTGCGCTGCCGCCAGGTCAGCACGTGGTCCGGGTCGGGCTTGTCGGGCAGGTCGGCCACGACGGTGGGAACGCTGCCCTTCGGCTTTCGCCCCGGCCGTCCCTTGGGCCTCTCGGCAACCACGGTGTCGAGGCCTTCTTCGGGTGAGGTCCCCAGAGTCGTCCCGTCTTCGCTTGTACTGGTCATCTTCGGGCCTCCGGCTCGGTGGATGTTGTCAACGCCGACGGTAGCGGTTGCGGCAGCGGATCTCAAACATCTGTTCGACCTCCGCCGAAAGTGTCGGACCCCTGCGATATGACTATACCGTATCTTCGTTCGATCGAACGGTAATTTGATAGAACAGAGGTACGATCGAACTGTCATTCGGTTGTGGGAGGTCAACATGAGCGTGATGAGCGCGGCAGAGGCAGGCGAGCCGACAGGCACCAGCCCGGCGATCTTCCCCCGGGGGTCGCGGATGGCAAGGTCAGCGACTGATCAGGACGGCCCGGACCCGGGCGCGAGCTCGCCCGGAGAGCGTTCGGCGGAGACCGAACCGTCCCCGCCCGCGCCGCACGATCGTCGGTTGCGGCTCGTCGCGACGGAGGTGCACCTCAGGGAGGTCCGGGTCGCTCGCGAAGTCAGCGCCCGCATGCTGCGGGTCGGCGGGCCTCGGGTCAGCGCGCAGCGGGTGAGTGCGGAACGCGGCAGCTTGCAGCGGGCCAGTGTGCAGCAGACCAGCATGCCGGGAGTCAGCGTTCAGCGGGTCAGGATGCAGCGGGCCAGCGTCCAGCGGGTCAGCGTGCGAGGGACCAGCGTGCAGCCCGGCCAGGTGCGGCTCACCCGGCGGGGGCGCCGGGTGCTGACGGGACTCGCGATGCTGGTCATCGTCATCTCGGCGATGCTGATCTGGACGAGCGTGGCGGGCGGCGCGAAGGCGCCCAGCCCTGGCGGGTCGGCGAAATCTGCCTACCACGGCATGACCCAGATCGTGGTTCAGCCCGGACAGACCCTCTGGTCGATCGCCGCGGCGGCGGACCCGTCGGCGGATCCGTGGACCGTGGTCCAGCAGATCAGCGACGCTAATGCCCTGAACGGTGTCCAGGTCGAGACCGGGCAGCTGCTGTGGGTTCCGAGGGGCTGACCCGACCTGGGGCCCATTCAGGGCCCGCCTGCCAGCGATGAGGGTCGGGTGCCGCGACACGCCGGCCTGGCGGCGGGCGGGCATGGCGACACGCCTGTACCGCGACACGCCGGCGAGGACTCCTGAATCCGCTGCCGCTGACGGCCAGGCGAGTCATCTCGGCTACCGCCGCTACCTGGACATTCGTCGCGATCCGCCGGAGCGCTTGCATCTCGCGGTCACTGCGACCACAATATCTAGTAGTTACACCGCTGTATTTTTGCTATAGGTTGTGTTCGGCGGTGGAGGCGACGGGGACACCTGAGGGGAGGTGGGTCGCGTGTACTGCCCGCATTGCAGGCACCCTGACAGCAGGGTCATCGACAGCAGGACGGCCGAGGACGGCGCGGCGATCCGCCGAAGGAGGTCGTGCCCGGCGTGCGGTCGCCGCTTCACGACCCAGGAGACGGTCATCCTCATGGTGGCCAAGCGCAGCGGCGTCACCGAGCCGTTCAACCGGGACAAGATCGTCCGAGGGGTCCGGCGCGCCTGCCAGGGCAGGCCGGTCAGCGAGGATCAGCTCGCGATTTTGGCCCAGCGGGTGGAGGACGTGATCAGGAGCCGCGGCAGCGGAGAGGTTCCCTCGCACGAGGTCGGCCTCGCGATCCTCGGGCCGCTTCGCGAGCTTGACGAGGTCGCCTACCTGCGATTCGCCTCTGTCTACCGGGGATTTGAATCGCTGGCCGACTTCGAGGAAGAGATCGCCGCGCTGCGTTCCGAACGCGACCACGCGTGGCACCCCGACTACGAACAGGAACCCACGAACAAGGTGGAGCCCACGGTCGAGGTGGAGCGCACGGACAGGCAGGAAGCCACGGGCCAGCAGGAGCAGCGCGCGGGGGCACAGTGAGCGAGCCGGAGGGCCTCAGAGCGCGCCCCGCAGGCGAGCGGGGAAGCACAGTGAACCGGGCAGCGCGGAAACACCAGACGGAAGCAAGAACACCAGCGGAACCGCGGGGCCAGGCCAGGCCCGCGACGGGACCAGACGGATCCCTGAAGGGGGAGAACATGACCGAGACAACGGCTAGCGGGGCGGCGCAGGGTGGCACGGGAGCATCCAAGGGCCTCACCATCCGCCGCATCCACACCCGCGAGGGCGTTCATCCCTATGACCAGATCACCTGGGAGCGCCGCGACGTTGTCATGACCAACTGGCGTGACGGCTCGGTCAACTTCGAGCAGAAGGGCGTCGAGTTCCCGGACTTCTGGTCGGTCAACGCCGCCAACATCGTGACCACCAAGTACTTCCGCGGCGCGGTCGGCACGCCGCAGCGGGAGTGGAGCCTGAAGCAGCTCGTCGACCGGGTGGTCGGGACCTACGTGGCGGCCGGGCGGGAGCACGGCTACTTCGCCACCGACGCCGATGCCGAGATCTTCTCCCACGAGCTTTCCTACGCGCTCGTCCACCAGATCTTCAGCTTCAACTCGCCGGTCTGGTTCAACGTCGGCACCTCGTCGCCGCAGCAGGTGTCGGCCTGCCAGCCCTACGACGCCCTGGTCAGCACCCCGGCCGGCGCTGTCGCGATCGGCAGGCTGGTCGACGGCAACGCCGTGGCCACCAAGGTTCATGACGCTCACGGCACGACCCTGATCGTCGCGGTCAAGGCCAACGGCGTCAAGGAAGTGCTGCGCCTGCACACGAGGGACGGCCAGTCCCTCGACGTCACGGCCGATCATCTGGTCTGGCGCGCCACCGACCTGGCCGTCGGCGAGTTCACCGTGGCCGGCTTCCTCCGCGCCGGTGACCAGCTCCTGCGCGTGGCGCCCGACGTCGGCGGCTCGGACCGCACCCTGACCCAGGTGAGCAAGATCGAGCAGCTTGGCCCGATGGAGGTCTACGACATCCAGACCGAGAGCGGCGAGTACCTCTCCGGCAGCTCGGCGGACCTCCGCGTGCACAACTGCTTCATCCTGGCCGTCGATGACACCATGGACTCGATCCTGGAGTGGTACCGCGAGGAGGGCCTGATCTTCAAGGGCGGGTCCGGCGCCGGGGTCAACCTGTCCCGGATCCGGTCGAGCAAGGAGCTGCTCTCCTCCGGAGGCACCGCCAGCGGCCCGGTCTCGTTCATGCGCGGCGCCGACGCCTCGGCGGGGACGATCAAGTCGGGCGGCGCCACCAGGCGCGCGGCGAAGATGGTCGTCCTCGACGTCGACCACCCCGACGTCGAGGAATTCATTGTGACCAAGGCCCGCGAGGAGGAGAAGATCCGGGTCCTGCGCGACGCCGGCTTCGACATGGACCTCGGCGGCAAGGACATAGTCAGCGTCCAGTACCAGAACGCCAACAACTCGGTGCGGGTCTCCGACGAGTTCATGAACGCCGTAGAGAAGGGCGGCACCTTCGACCTGGCCGCCCGGCGGACCGGCGAGATAGTGCAGACCGTCGACGCGAAGTCCCTGTTCCGGAAAATGGCGCAGGCCGCCTGGGATTGCGCCGACCCCGGCATTCAGTACGACAGCACGATAAACGACTGGCACACCTGCCCAGAATCGGGACGGATCACGGCCAGCAACCCATGCTTCCCGGCCGACCAGCGCGTGGTCACCGACAAGGGGCTCATTCCGATCGGCGACCTCGTCCGCCGGGCGGCCGAAGAGGAGAGCTTCGCCGTATACACCAGCGACGTGACCGCGGAGAAGGACCCTCAAGACCGGATCACTGCCACCGCACCGACCCGCTACATGGTCACCGGCCGGAACGAGATCGTGGAGCTGAGGTTCTCCGAGGGCTCGCGGCTGCGGTGCACCCCCGGCCACCGGATCTGGACCGTCAACCGCGGCTGGGTGCATGCGAGCGAGCTGACCGAGCAGGACCGGGTGGTCCGGTCCTTCCAGTACGCGCCACGACCGATGGCCAGCCCGTACCTGCCGGCGGAGGCGCTCGCGATGGCGGTCTACGAGCGGTCACGCAAGCCGCTCGACCTGCCCGAGAAGTGGGATGTTGACTTCGCGCATTATCTGGGCTGGCTGACCGGCGACGGTTGCGTGGCCACCAGGGACGCCACTGCCGTTACGGTGTATGGCACGCCCGAGGAACAGCAAGCTATACTTCCGCGCCACCGGGCGCTGCTAGCGAAGATCACCGGCTTTGAGAGCAAGCCGAGCGTCCAGGCCAATGGGACACTCCAGCTCCGGGTCACCCGGCGCGGGTTCGGCGCCTTCCTCGTCGGGCTAGGCGTTACCGCTGAGCGTGCGGCGCACAAGTCTGTGCCAGATGCGATCTTCGAAGCGCCGGAGGAGGCGGTGACCGCGTTCCTGCGGGGTCTTTTCGATGCCGATGGCTGCGCCGTCAGCATGAAGAACGGAACCCGCTACGTCGGTCTCGGGAGCCGGTCCGAGGAGCTGCTGCTCGGCGTTCAGGAACTCCTCGGCTCGCTCGGGATCGCCAGCCGGATCTACCAGACCGGCATCAAGAAGAACAGCTTCAGCTACACCCGTAAGGATGGCTCCAGCGCCAGCTACGGCTCCGATGGCCCCAGTTTCGACTTGCGGATTACTGGCCGGTCGCTGCGTGAATTCGGGGTCAGAATCGGCTTCAGCCTTCCTGCCAAGGAGGAGAAGCTGCGCAGCATCCTCGACTCAACCAACTTCTACAACACTGACAAGACCGTTCACTTGGTTTCCAGGGAATCGTGCGGATTCGAGACTACTTATAACCTCACCGAGCCGCGGAACCACTCCTACATAGTCGGCGGCACCCTGGTTGCCAACTGCTCGGAATACGTGCACCTGGACAACTCGTCCTGCAACCTGGCCAGCATCAATCTGCTCAAGTTCCTGCGCGAGGACGACACATTCGATGTCGAGCGGTTCCAGCAGATCACCGAGCTGATCATTACCGCGATGGATATCTCGATCTGTTTTGCGGACTTCCCGACAGAAAAGATAACGGCCATCACTCGGGCTTACCGCCAGCTCGGCATCGGCTACGCCAACCTAGGGGCGCTCCTGATGGCAACCGGGCACGCCTACGATTCCGAGGGCGGCGGGGCGATCGCTGCCGCGATCACCTCGCTGATGACCGGCACCGCCTACCGGCGCTCCGCCGAACTGGCCGCAGTGGTGGGTCCGTACGACGGGTATGCGCGCAACGCGAGTGCGCACCAGCGGGTGATGCGCAAGCACGCCGCCGCCGGCGCCGAGATCCGTCCGCTGGGCGGCATCGACGAGAGCATCCTCGCTGCGGCTAATATGGCTTGGCAGGAGTGCCTAGAGCTTGGTACCCTAATTGGGTACAGAAATGCCCAAGCCAGTCTTCTCGCGCCAACCGGGACAATTGGGCTCATGATGGACTGTGACACGACTGGTGTCGAGCCCGATCTGGCGCTGGTGAAGTTCAAGAAGCTGGTCGGCGGCGGCTCCATGCAGATCGTCAATCAGACGGTGCCCAGGGCCCTGAAGAACCTCGGCTACCAGCCCGAGCAGGCCGAGGCCAT
>WNFM01313685.1_pt2 | contig 18166 bp, 14 predicted proteins | sample 5400271 | NCBI WGS metagenome assembly WNFM01 (sample SAMN13153352, study PRJNA577476) | soil metagenome | isolation source: 60 cm saprolite on Douglas fir-dominated hillslope | place: USA:California | collected 2013-09-17 | reverse complement strand
GCCTGGACGTCCAGGGGAAGGTCGGGCCGCGGCTTCGCGCCCGCGAGCTCGTCCAGGACCAGGCTCACCCAGCGCTGGAGGCCGGCATCGTCGCGGTGGATCTCGGCCTGCGCGTACTCCTTGCGCAGGCCGGCTTCCAGCGCCTTCTCCGAATCGCCGAGGCTCACCGCGGCCACGCCCCGCTCCGTCGCCGCCACCAGCAACCGTCCCAGCGGCGAGTCCGTCACCGTGTAGCCGATCGACATGCCGCGCCCGCCCCGGCGATAGGTCGCGGGGGTCATGCCCAGGCGGCCCTGCACGTCTTCATAGAGCCGGCTGCTCGACCCGAAGCCGACGTCGTACATTGCTCCCGTCACCGAATCTCCTCCCCTCAGCCTTCCCTTGAAGGCGGCCATGCGGCGGGCCTCCGCGTACTGCCGCGGGGTGACGCCGAGTGCGTCCTTGAACGTGCGCAACAGATGGCGGGGGCTCACCCCGACCTCCTTGGCCAGCGCGCCCAGGCGCCAGGGCCGGTCGCGATCCTCCGCGAGCAGCCGGCAGGCCGCCGCCACCATGGCCGCGCGGGTGTCGGCGGCGCCGGTCTCGCGCGGACGGCAACGGCGGCAGGCGCGGAAGCCGGCCGCCTCCGCCGCATCCGGCCCGGTGAAGAACGAGACGTTCCGGCGCAGGGGCCGCCGCGCCGCGCATGACGGACGGCAGTAGACGCCCGTCGTGCGGACGGCGAAGACGAAACGCCCGTCCCAGCTCCGGTCGCGTGCGCTCACCGCCCGCCAGCGCGCCCCGTCCTCGACCGTCTCGACCCGATCCGTCGCGTCCCGCGGCTGCATCATCAGCATGACCGTAATCTAGGGCCGGCCGCCCGCGCGTTCTATCCGGATCCGCCGGCAAATCGAAGGCCGCTACAATGGGCGCTTGCCGCCACCGTCTGCCCGGATGCCGCGCCTGGCCGAGGCCGCCATCGCCCTGGCCGTGATCGTTCTCGACCAGGTCACGAAGGCGCTCGTACGCCACGACCTCCGCCTGTACGAGACCTACGAGATCATCCCCGGTCTGGCCAGCCTCGTCCACGGACGGAACGTGGGGATGGCCTTCGGCGTGCTCTCCGGGGGGGGACTGCCCGCGCAGGCCGTCGTGCTGGCCGTCCTCAGCGGCGTGGTCCTGCTGGTCGTCCTCGCGCACTGGCGCCGCCTGGCCGAAGGGCCGATCCTCCTCCGCATCGCGCTGGCCCTGATCGCCGGCGGTGCCATCGGGAACCTGATCGACCGCGTCCGGCTCGGATACGTCACCGACTTCGTCCACGTCTACTGGCGGGGCCATCAATGGCCCGACTTCAACCTGGCCGACTCCGCGATCAGCATCGGCATCGTCCTGCTGCTCTTCGACGCGGTGCGTCCGCGCGAAACGACGCCGCCATCCCTGTAGGGACGACCACGCCTGTACGATAGAAACAGGCACTCCAGAGCATGGGAATCTCCGTCAGCGGCGAGCACCTCAAACGATACAAGGACATCGCCGCCCTCTTCATGAAGTACGGGCGGTCCGAGCTGGTGCGAAACGCCGGCCTCGAGGAGGCCCTCGTCGAAGCGCCGGTGGCCACCCCCAGCGAGGAGAAGCTCGCCGAGCAGCTCGCGGCCGACCTCGAGAAGATGGGGCCGACCTTCATCAAGGTCGGACAGCTCCTCTCCACCCGCGCCGACCTCCTGCCCCTGCCGTACATCGAAGCGCTGGCCCGCCTCCAGGACCAGGTGGGGCCCTTTTCGTTCCTGGAAGTCGAGGCCCTCGTCAGCGCGGAGCTCGGCGTCCGGCTCTCGAAGGCCTTCGCCGAGTTCGAGCCGGAACCGGTGGCCGCGGCCTCCCTGGGCCAGGTGCATCGCGCTTCCCTGCGCGACGGCCGCCCGGTCGCGGTCAAGGTGCAGCGGCCCGGCATCCGCGAGCAGATCCTCAAGGACCTGGAGGCGCTGGCGGAGATCGCCTCCTTCATGGACCACCATACCGAGATCGGCCGCCGCTACGGGTTCACCCTGATGCTCGAGGAATTCCGCAAGACGCTGCTGCGGGAGCTGGACTACCGCCTGGAGGCGCGCAACCTCGAGGTCCTGGCCGAGAACCTGCGCGGGTTCGACCGCGTGGTGGTCCCCCTGCCCGTCGCGGACTACACGACGTCACGCGTGCTCACCAGCGATTACATCCGCGGCGAGAAGATCACGAAGCTGAGCCCGCTCGTGCGCACCGAGATCGACGGCGAGGTCCTGGCCAGCCAGCTCTTCCGCGCCTACCTGCAGCAGATCCTCGTCGACGGCTTCGTGCACGCCGATCCCCATCCCGGCAACGTCTTCCTGACCGACGACAAGCGGGTGGCCCTGCTCGACCTGGGCATGGTGGCGCGGATCCCGCCGGGCCTGCAGGAGAGGCTCCTGCGCCTGTTGCTGGCGGTCAGCGAGGGACGGGCGGAAGAGGCGGCCACCGTCGCCATCGCCCTCGGTGACGCGCAGCCGCTCTTCGACGAGAAGGGGCTGCGACGCGACGTGAGCGACCTCGTGTCCCAGATCGTCGGCGCCACCGTCGGCCAGATGCAGATCGGCCGCGTGGTGCTGATGCTGGCGCGCATGTCGGGAGAGCGCGGCATACGCGTCGATCCCGCCCTGACCATGCTCGGCAAGACGCTCCTGAACCTCGACCAGGTCGGCCGCGCCCTCGATCCCGATTTCGATCCCAACGCGGCCATCCGCCGCAACGCCGCGGACCTCATGCGCCAGCGCATGCGCAAGAGCCTCTCGCCCGGGAACCTGTTCGCGGGCGTCATGGAGCTGAAGGAGTTCGCGGAGAACCTGCCCCGGCGGATCAACACCATCCTCGACCGCGTCGGCAGCAACTCCCTCGAGGTCAAGGTCGACGCCATCGACGAGAAGATGCTGCTGGAGGGCTTCATCAAGGTCGCGAACCGCATCACGATGGGCCTCATCCTGGCCGCGCTCATCGTGGGGGCGGCCCTGCTGATGCGCGTGGAGACGTCCTTTCGCATCCTGGGCTATCCGGGACTGGCGATGGTGTGCTTCCTCGGGGCAGCCGCGGGCGGGGTGACCCTCGTCTCCAACATCCTCTGGTCCGACCACAAGCACCGGCAGCGCACGGCGCGCGGCGGCGACTAGGCTAGATCGAGCGGCCGCGCAGGGCGAGGAGGTCGTCGACCTCCACCGGCTCCCGCGTCACGAACCCCTCCCCGAAGGTCACGCCGATGCGCTGTCCCTGCCGCCGCGCCGTCAGCTCGACGGACTCCTGGAACCGCTCGAAGGGAAGAGCGACCGTCTCGCCCGCCGCGGGAGCGAATTGGCTCGCGAAGGCGCGGATGGCCCGCATCTTGGTCTCGAACGTCGCCGTGATGTCGACGACGAAGCTGGGCACGGCCTCGATCGTCTCCGTCATGCTCGTCGCGAACACGACCTTGCGCGGGCGGAAGGCCGCCCCCAGGTCCGGACGATAGTTCCGCAGGCCGGCCATGAAGCACGCGTCGTAGACGAGATGGCTGGCCATGCCGTGATCGGGGTGGCGCTGGTCCCAGTGCTGCGTCACCACGATCGCGGGACGCAGCCGGCGCAGGGCGGAGACGACCACGTCCCGCTGCGCGACCGTGCGCTCGAGGGCCGAGTCGGGCAGGCCGAGCGATTCGCGGTGGGAGACGCCGAGGACCCGCGCCGCCTCCGCCGCTTCGGCCGCGCGGACCGCGGGCGAACCGCGGCTGCCGCTCTCGCCCCGCGTGAGGTCGACGAGGGCGACTCTCCGGCCCGCCGCCGCCTCGCGCGCGAGTGTCCCGCCCATCACGAGCTCCGCATCGTCCGGATGGGCGCAGAGCCCGGCAATGTCGAAGGCGTCCATGGCCCGATTCTAACCGCCGGCACGCTACTTGCTGTGGTTGTTAGGGCCGGATGGAAAAGGCGGCGGGCGATCTTCTCGACGACGACCACCTGCGCAACCGGGGCACCGTGGACGAGACGGCGGGCAAGATCAAGGGCGGCGTGGAGCGTGGAGTGGACGCCGTCAAGGACGCGGCGACCGGGCGACCGCGCGACAAGCGCCCGCCCCGCTGAGAGGCGCCGCTTTCAGGCCCCGCTGAGCACGCGCTCGTAGTACCGCTCGTACTCGCCGACCACGCGCTCGGCTCCGAAGAGCGCGGCCGCGCGGCCCCGTGCGGCTGCGCTCAGGGCCTGCCAGTGCTGCTCGTCCTTGAGGATCTCGATCGCGCGCGCGGCCATGCCCTCGATGTCGCCGACGGGCAGCAGGAAGCCCGTCTCCGTGTGCTTGACCACTTCCGGCAGGCCGCCCGCGTCCGATCCCACGACGGGCACTCCGCAGGCCATGGCCTCCAGCGCGCTCAGGCCGAACGACTCCAGCTCGGAAGGAAGGAGGAACACGTCGGCGATGCCGGTCAGCTCCTCGATGCGGTCCTGCCGCCCGAGGAAGCGCACGCGGTCGGCCAGGCCCAGCCGTCGGGCCAGGGCCTGCGCGGAGGCGCGCTCGGGGCCCTCGCCCACCATGAGCAGGACGGCCGGCACCTCGCGCAGCACGCGCTCGAAGATGCGGACCACGTCCAGGGGGCGCTTCACGGGCCGGAAGTTCGACACGTGGAGGAGGATCTTCTCGCCCTGGGGGGCGAAGGTGGCGCGGTCGCGGTACCCGCGCGTGCGGGAAAAGGCGGAGATGTCCACGAAGTTCGAGATCACCTGGATGGGCTTCGTGATCTGGAACTCGTCCGCCGTCATCTTCTTCAGGAACTCCGACACCGCGGTCACGCCGTCCGAGCGCTCGATCCCGAACTTGGTGATCTCGAAGAACGTGCGGTCCTGGCCCACGAGGGTGATGTCGGTGCCGTGCAGCGTCGTCACCAGCTTCGGGGGCTGAGCGCCCAGCATCTGCTGGGCCAGGATGCCCGTGATCGCGTGCGGGATCGCATAGTGGACGTGGAACAGGTCGAGCTTGTTCTCGCGCGCGACCTCCGCCATCTTCGCGGCCAGGGCCAGGTCGTGCGGCGGGTACTCGAACAGGCTGTAGGTCGTGAGGTCGATCTCGTGGTAGCGGACGTTGTCCTGGAACTCGTCCAGGCGGAACGGCAGCCGGTAGGACACGAAGTGCACGGAGTGGCCGCGGCGCGCGAGCTGCTTGCCCAGCTCGGCCGCCACCGCGCCCGAGCCGCCGACGGTCGGATAGCAGGTGATGCCGATGTTCACAGGTAGATCACCTGGTGGCCGCGAGCGAAAGGATCGATGCGCTGCCCGATGTCCTCGACCACGGCCACGCCGTGCCGGGCGAGGAGGTTGACCAGCCCGAGGCCGCGCTCCTGGAAAGAACCTCCGGGCGCCTTCTCCTGCAGCGTCTCCACCTGGTGCAACGCGCGCCCGCGCGCGCTGTCGGCCGCCGCCTTCAGCGTCGGGTCGAGGGCGCCCAGGATCTCCTCCACCGCCACCATCTCCTTTTCGATCGCCTTGCGCGCGCCCCCAAAGGCGGCGTCCACCTCCGGATAGTCCTGCCGCGCCCAGCGCGAGAGCATGCCCTGCGGATCCGATTGCAGGTCGGGCAGCGAGATCTCGTCCGCCTCCAGCGCGCGGGCCTGCGCGGGCTCCACGAGGGTGACGCTCGGCCGCGGCACCAGCACCGGCCGCGGGATCCCGAAGTGCGCGTAGGAGGGACCGATCTGCGCGTGGTACGCGATCTCCGCGGGCCCGCCGACGTACGCCGCCGTGGGCAGGAGCTGATCCTGCGACAGGGGACGGAGGAGCACTCCCGCGCTGAAGGCCGCGGGATCGTTCTCCAGCATTCGCTGCGCATCCGCTACCGGCATCTTCCGGCCGAGGCCCCTCACCTCGATGATGCCGTTCTCCCAGCCCATCGCGCGACGCTCGCCTTCCAGGTAGACGAAGAGGTTCAGGAAACCGGCGCGCACCGGCACCTGCTGGTGATATCCGGCGGCCAGAAGCCGCTGCCCGGCCTGCGCGGCCAGGCGCGAGGTGGGGGAGTGCTCGACGAGCTCGCGCGAGAAGACGGGAAGGGAGGCGGCCTTGAGGGCGGGATCGGAGGGATCGAGCACGACGAGGTCGGGGAGGAGCGAGGAGAGGAGGCGGGCGAAGGCTTCGGAGAGCGTGGCCCCGGGGCGATAACAGGCGGCCAGCAGGGAGAGCACTTCGTCGCGATGCAGCCCGGCGGGAAGGTGGCCGCGCAGCTCCTCGACGATCTCGGTCACGGTGTCGTCGAGGGTGATCTTCGCCGCGGGCTGGCCCACGGGCTCCCGGTGCGGGGAGTAGCGCACGTCGTGGATCTGCCCCATCTCGTCGAGCACGGTGGTGGAGCGGATCTCGGCGAAGTCGTGGTCGTCGGCGGCGACCCAGAAAACGGGCACGACCGGCGCGCCACGCTTCGCTTCGAGAGCGCGCGCGAGCACGACCGCGGCCAGCGCCTTGTACAGCACGTAGAGCGGACCGCCGAACAGGACGGCCTGCTGCCCGGTGACGAGCGCAGTCGCCCGCGGGTCGCGCAGCCGCCGCGCCTGCGCCGCCGCTGCCGGTGCCTCCCGCGCCTCCTGCTGTCGGATCAGCGCCTCGAAGACCTTGTCCCGCGGGCGCGGAGCGCGGAGCGCGCTCTCGGCGGAAGCCTGGAGCCCTTCCAGATCCCATCGGGCCGGCTCGTAGAAGGCCTGGACGGCGGGGGCGCTGGTCAGGTAGTCGCGGAAAAGGCGGCTCGGCGGCTGCTGAAAGGCCCCGTAGTCAATGACGATCGGGGGCCGCGACGCCATTGTCCGGCCATTGTAGTGCATCCGTCTTCCACTACGTCCCCGAAGCGGGCGTTGTTCCATGAGGACTGCTGCAAGCCATTCATGCGGCTGCACTTGACCGCCGCATTCGTTGACACCTTTTCACCGCGATGTTAGAGTCGCAAGTCTCGCGATTTTCGCGCGCGGGTGCGATCCTGACGAAATCAGGCGGGGACATGGACGAGACGCCACACGCGGGCGAGGGGATGCCGAACGTCATCGGGCGGTACCAGGTGCAGGAGAGCATCGGGTACGGCGCGATGGGTGCCGTCTACAAGGCCTTCGACCCCCTCATCAAGCGGACGCTGGCCATCAAGACGATCCGCCTGGACATCCCGCGGCAGAGCCCTCAGTACAAGTCCTTCATCGAGCGGTTCTACCATGAGGCGCGCATCTCGGGCACCCTCTCGCACCCCAACATCGTCACCCTCTTCGACATCGGAGAGGAGGGCGGCCTCCCCTACCTGGCCATGGAGTACGTGGAAGGGGAGACGATCTCGTCGATCCTGGAGCGGGGCCTGCGCTTCAAGCCGGAGAAGGTCATCGGCCTCGTGAGCCAGGTCGCGTCCGCCATCGACTACGCGCACACCAAGGGCGTCATCCACCGCGACATCAAGCCCTCGAACCTGATCCTCTACGACACGGACCGCGTCAAGGTCACCGATTTCGGGATCGCCAAGCTCGTGGACGCGGAGATGACGCAGTCGGGCACGCTGCTCGGCACCCCTTCCTACATGTCCCCGGAGCAGGCGATGGGGGACAAGCTCGACGGGCGCAGCGACATCTTCTCGCTCGGCGTCTGCGCGTTCGAGATGCTGTGCGGGGACCAGCCGTTCCCCGGCAACAACGTCACCTCGATCCTCTACAAGCTCGTCCACGTCGATCCGATCGAGCCCGCCAACCTCGAGATGAACGGCCTCGTCCCCGAAAAGTGGCACGAGGTGTTCGGGCGCGTGCTGGCCAAGAAGCCGGACGACCGTTATCAGACCGCCACCGAGTTCGTGCAGGACCTCGAGTACTGCCTCGGCGCGTGGTTCGGCGCCCTCGGCGAAGACACGGTCGGAGCGGGCGGACCCGTGCGCGGTGCCGCCCCCGCTCCGGCGGCGAGGCCGGGTGACGAGATCACGGCGGCCCTCCCTGCCATCACGGACGAGGCGGGCGCCCGCAAGACGCAGGCCCCCGCTCCCCGTCCGGCGAGCGCGACGGGCAGTCGCGGCACCAGTCCGCCCGCATCGGCGCCGGCGCGGAAGACGAACCCACCCGCGGCGCCCGCCCCGATTCCGGGACCGCCGCGAGGCACGTCCCCTCCGGCCCGGCGCACCGGCCCGCCCCCGGGGAACCTCGGCACGGGCTCGACGCGCGCGCCCGTGACCCGCGCGCCGGAGCCCGAACCCGTGGAAGGACCGACGGTCTTGCTGAAGGCCCCGCCCCCGGTGGGGCGGCGGCCGGCGGCCACACCGCCGCCTGTGCCTGAGGAGGGGGACGCGGCGACGGTTCTGATGCGGGGCTCGGTCCGAGGCGCCGCAGGCGCTCGTCCCGCGCGGGCCGCCGTTCCCGAGCCCGAGTCCGACGCGCCTTCGACCATCGTGATGCGCAGCCCGGAGACGGCGGCGCCCCCTCGCGCCGGCGTCACCGTCGACCGCACCCCGACGCCGCCGATGGGATACCCGCCCGCGCCCCCGGAAGAAGAGACAGGGAGCCCGATCACCGCGACGGCTCCGGCGCCGGTGCTGGCCGAGCCCCGTCGCTCGATCTTGACCCTGGCTCTGGGCGGGATCGGGCTCGTGCTCTTCCTGATCGTGCTGACGACCGCCCTCATCGTCTTGTGGAACCGCAGGGGCCCGAAGGCGGCACCGAGCCCATCGGTGGTCGCGGCGTCTCCGTCCGTGGTGAAGCCCTCGGCACCGCCCGTCGCCGTGACCAGCGGCGTCGTCCACGTGGAGAGCGTCCCCAACGGCGGCGCCGTCAGCGTCGACGGCAACAAGGTCGGCAATACGCCGCTGGACGTGCACGACGTGAGTCTCGGCGCGCACGAGGTGAAGGTGGAGCTGGACGGATACGCGTCCGCCACCGAGACGGTGATGCTCACCGCGCAAACTCCGCGCACCGAGGTGCGGCCCACGCTCTCGCGGAGCGCGCCCGCCACGGGCACGGCCGACGTCTCGTCCACGCCGGCGGGAGCGATGGTGAAGATCGACGCCACGGCCGTGGGCCTCACGCCGCTGCGCGGGCGCACCCTCAACGTGGGCCGCCACCGGGTGGAGATCGCCGCCGAAGGCTACGATCCCTATTCGGCCTCGGTGACGGTGAAGGAGGGTCAGACCGTCCGCGTGGACGCGCAGTTGCGGGCGAAGGTGGTCGCGGCACCCAGTCCGAAGGTCGCCGTGGTGCCCACGCCGCCCCCGGCCCCCACGCCGGACCCGCACGTCTACGACGAGAACGACCCCAACCTCTCCGCCAAGCCGGTCAAGACCACGGGCAAGTCCGCGGAATACCCGAAGGACGCCATGCAGCTCAAGCGCGGCCAGCGCGCCTCGGTGACCTGTTCGTTCGTCGTGCTCGAGGGTGGCGAGGTCGCGGACGTCCAGGTCGTCGAGTCCGCGGGCGAGTCCGTCGACAACGCCGTCGTGGGCGCCTACAAGTCTTGGAAGTTCACGCCCGGCACGAAGCAGGGGGCGAAAGTGAAGGTGCGGGTCACGAGGCGCCAGACCTTCCTCGGAGGATAGGTCTACCGCGCGTCGATGCCCAAGCTGATCATCAATCCGACTTCCTCTTCGCGGCGGGAGATCGCGCTCGCCCGCACGATCGTGTCGATCGGACGCGACCCCTCCAACGACGTGGTCCTGCCCGACGCGATGGTCTCGCGGCGGCATGCCGTGATCGAGTACCGCGGAAGCCAGTACTTCCTGCGCGACTGCAACTCCTCCAACGGGTCGCTCGTCAACGGGGACCGCGTCAGCGAGCGCAACCTGCGCGACGGGGACCTCGTGGCCATCGGCACCGCGCGCCTGCTCTTCCGCGAGGAGATGGAGGAGTCGGGCGCGAAGGTGGTGCCGCATCCTTCCGCACCGCGCCAGGTGTGCCCGACCTGCCAGGCCGATTACCGCAAGGGCGACATGTTCTGCCGGCAATGCGGGGCGTCGCTCGCTCCGGTCGCGCCCGCGCGCGTGGTGTGCACGTCGTGCGGCACCGCCGTGCTCCTGCCCGCGCGGTTCTGCAACGCCTGCGGGCAGGTGCTGAAGGATTCACCCGCGCGGGGCAGCGGCGAGATCCACGACCACACCAAGCCTCGTCCGTTGTCCGACGGGCCTCCGTCCAACGATCCCGTACCCTCCGCCTCCGCGGCCGCCGAGGCGAGCGACGCGCGTCCGGACGAGTCCGCCGGCGCACCGGAGGCCGCCCTCGCCGCGCCCGCGGCGGCCGTTTCGCCGGAGGCGCCCGAGGCCGGCGCCGCGCCACCCGCGGATCCGGCTGCGCCCGGGGCCGAGCCCGCTTCGAACCAGGTCGACGTGCCGTCGCCGCCGCGCCTGCCGCGCGCGCTGGCCGACGGCGGTCCGGGGCGGTCGTCGGCCCTCGCGGAAATGGCGCGGCCCTCGGCCTCGCCCGCGCGCCCGTCGCCCGCGCCCGCTCCGGCGCCGGTGGTGGGTCCGCGCCCGGCCCCCGCGATCGTGCGGGCCCGGCCCGAAGCCGGCAGGCGCGTCGAGCCGCGTCCGGCTTCGTCCGCGGCGGTCATGACCCCGGCGGGACTGGGAAGGCGCGCCGCGGCGGGGCTACTGGACGCGCTGCTGGTCGTGTCGGGTCAGCTGCTCCTGGTGAGCCCCGTCCTCTATTACTGGTACGAGAACTGGTGGTCCCATCCGCCCACCGCCGCCTCGGACGTCGCCTTCTGGCCGATCCTGGTGTCGCTGATCCTGGGGCCGGTCGTGCTCGCGCTCGGCGCGGTCTTCTACGTTTATCATTGGGGAGTGAAGGGGGCGACGCCGGGCAAGCGCCTCCTCGGGCTGGCCGTCGTGGCGGAGGACGGCAGCGAGCCGATCGGTCTCAGCCGCGCGGCCATCCGCGTCCTGGGCTACGTGGTCTCGGGCCTGACCCTCGGCATCGGGTTCCTCATGATTGCACTGGGCGGCTCCGGCCTTCACGATCGCCTGGCCGGGACCCGCGTGGTGCGGCGGGAGAGAGGCTGAACCTGGACCCCGCGGGGATCGAGCCCACCATCGCCGGCGAGCCCGGCCTCACCCTCGCTCCCGCCGAGGAAGGCGCTCGTCCGCAGGTCTGGCGGGCGGTGTGGGAGCTGGTCCACGACCTGTCCGTCGCCGTCCTCTTCTGCTTCTTCCTGATCACGTTCGTGGCCCAGGCCTTCCGCGTCCAGGGCACGAGCATGCTGCCGCTGCTCGAGGACAGCGAGCGCATCATCGTGAACAAGTTCGTCTATCGCTTCCAGCCCATCGACCGCGGCGACGTCGTCGTCTTCTGGTACCCGAAGGACCCCTCCGTCTCCTTCATCAAGCGGGTGGTGGGCGTGCCCGGCGACACCGTCGAGCTGCGGCGCGGGGCGCTCTTCGTGAACGGACGGCGCGTGGAGGAGGACTACGTCCGCGCGCAGTTCAACGACAGCGAGAGCTACGAGGCGGTACAGGTCCCGAAGGGGTACTACTACGTGCTCGGCGACCATCGCAACAGCAGCAACGACAGCCGCAACTGGGGCGAGGTGCCGGAGAAGTACATCTACGGGAAGGCCGTCTTCCGATTCTGGCCGCTGGGCAAGATCGGCCTCATCCGCTAGGCCGTGCTGGGCGCGCCCGCCGTCCGCACCGTCACCTATGAGGATGTCGCCGCCGCGGCGCGGCGGCTGCGCGGGATCGCGCATCGAACGCCCGTCCACACCTCGGCGACGGTCGACGAGCGCACGGGTTCCCGCGTCTTCTTCAAATGCGAGAACCTCCAGCGGATGGGCGCCTTCAAGTTCCGCGGCGCCTACAACGCGCTCGCGCGTCTCTCGGCCGAGCAGCGCGCGCGGGGCGTCCTCACGTACTCGTCGGGAAACCACGGACAGGCGGTGGCCCTGTCCGGCCGCCTCCTCGGCGCGCCCGTGACCGTGGTGATGCCCGCGGATGCGCCCGCGGTGAAGATTGCCGCCACGCGCGGCTACGGCGGCGACGTCGTGCTGTACGACCGCCGGGGCGGTCCGACGCGCGAAGAGATCGGCGCGCGTCTGGCCGCGGCGCGCGGGCTGATCGTGATTCCGCCCTTCGACCACCCGGACGTGGTGGCGGGGCAGGGCACGGCCGCGGCGGAGCTCTTCGAGGAGGTCGGGCCGCTCGACCTGCTCCTCGCGCCCTGCGGCGGGGGCGGGCTGCTCTCCGGATCGGGCATCGCCGCGCGCGCTCTCTCCCCTTCCTGCCGGGTAGTCGGAGTCGAGCCCGCGAGCGCGGACGACGCGACACGGTCGTTCCGCACCCGCGTGCTCCAGACCGTGAGCAATCCCGACACCATCGCGGACGGCGTGCGCACGCCCTCGCTGGGCAAGATCACCTTCCCGCTCGTCCTGCAGTACGTCGACGACATGGTGACCGTGTCCGAGCAGGCCATCGTGACCACCACGCTCTTCCTCTGGAACCGCCTCAAGCTCGTCGTGGAGCCGACGGGGGCGGTGGCGGCGGCGGCGCTGCTCGACGGGGTCGTGCCCGCGCGCGGCCAGCGCGTCGGCGTCATCCTCAGTGGCGGCAACGTGGACTTCGAGTCCGTCCTCGCCCACGCCCGCCCTCCCCGCTCAGCCGCCGCGACCTTGATCCCCTGACCGGGCGGGGATAGCCTCGGGCCGGTTGCGGGAGGGAGAGCGCTGATGAAAATGAATCGCCGGAGCTGGGTGAGGGGCGCCGGCCTGATGGGCACGGGCCTGCTGTCGCGGATCGACAAGGTGGCCGCGGCCCAGAAGGCGCCCGCGCTCCGCGACATCCTGCGCGCGGAAGCCACCGGGGCCAGCGAGAAGCTCTTCGTGAAGCCGACGCCCGGCGAGGAAGGCCCACCGGCGCCGGCGACGGCGGACCGCCTCTCGCTGGACTGGAACAAGGCGACGGTGAAGCGGTTCAAGGACACGCTGGCCACGCGCGACATCCAGGCCTTCCTGGTGCGCGAGCCCCTCAACATCATGTACCTCACCGGGTACTGGCACACCACCACCGAGCGCCCCCAGGCCACGTTCATGAACAAGGACGACGCCGATCCCTGGTTCATGTATCCCGGCCTCGACCGCGACAGCGTCACCACGTGGTGGTTCGGGGGCGGGCGCATGTACTTCGACTTCCTCCACGGCGAAGGCGCCTTCCCGCACGAGGGCAAGGTCCAGCAGGGCGAGACGGTCGACCTCTTCCGTTTCCTGCTGGAGGGCATCAAGGAGCACAAGGTCCAGGGCGCGCGGATCGGCATCGACGGCGAGCTGTATCCCTCCGAGCTCGCCAAGGCGAAGGAGGTCCTGCCGGGCGTCGAGTGGGTGAACGTCTCCGACACCTTGATGAAGATGCGCTGGGTGAAGACGCCGGAGGAGCTGGCCCTGTGGCGGCGGGCCTACCTGTATTTCGACCGTGCCCACGGCTTTGCCCGCGACTACATCCTCACCCACGGCACCGACGTCACGGACTACGAGGTGGGCCAGGCCACCACGACCTGGATCAACGACATCCTGTACTCCGAGCTCAAGCTCGAGAACGGCGCCATCCATCACGGGGTGGCCAGCGCCGTCGGCGTGGGCTGCCGGGTGGGCCCGCTCACCGCGTTCCCGCATCCGAACCAGCCGCAGTTCAATCGCATCGGCAAGAACATGGCGCTCCAGGTCGAGGGTGGGGCCTCCATCGGCGGCTACGGGGGAGAGAACTATCGCGCGTACATCATCGCGGACGCGCGCGGCGGCTTCGACCCGCACATGCAGAAGCTCTGGGAGGTCAGCCAGCACACCTGCGACATGCAGGTGGAGCTCTCCGTCGAGGGCCGCACCTGCTCGGACGTCGCCTACGAGATCCACAAGTACCAGGTCGCGCAGGGCGTGCAGAAGTACATCTACCACCGGCCCGGCCATGGCGAGGGCGTGGAGGGGCATCAGTCGCCCTACATCTCGCTGGGCGACCACACCATGCTGAAGAAGGGCATGTGCTTCTCCGAGGAGCCCGGTCTCTACGACCCCGAGCACGGATGCGGCTTCAACTGGAGCGACACCGTCGTCGTGGGATCGAAGTCGGGCTATCGCATGAGCCGCGTGCCCTACACCAAGGAATGGTGCTGGCTGAAGCTGTAGGGTGACCGCAGGATGACCCTCGCGTCGGGCACGCGTCTCGGTCCTTACGAGATCACGTCACCCCTCGGGGCGGGCGGGATGGGCGAGGTCTATCGCGCGCGCGACACGCGCCTCGATCGGACCGTCGCCATCAAGATCCTGCCCGCGCACGCGGCCAGCGAGGAGCGCCGCCAGCGCTTCGAGCGCGAGGCCCGCGCGATCTCGTCCCTGAGCCATCCCCACATCTGCGTCCTCCACGACGTCGGCCGGCACGACGGGATCGACTACCTCGTCATGGAGTACCTCGAAGGCGAGACGCTCGCGGACCGCCTGAAGAGGACGGGCGCGCTGCCCCTCGAGCAGGTCCTGCGCTTCGGTGTCGAGATCGCGGACGCCCTCGACAAGGCGCATCGCCACGGGGTCGTCCACCGCGACCTCAAGCCCGGCAACGTCATGCTCACGAAGTCCGGCGCGAAGCTGCTGGATTTCGGCCTGGCCAAGCTGCGGGCTCCGGAGGTGCCGGTGTCCGCCGCCTCGGAGCTGAGCGCGCTTCCGACGGGGGACAAGCCGCTGACCGCGGAAGGCAGCCTCGTGGGCACGTTCCAGTACATGGCGCCGGAGCAGCTCGAGGGCAAGGAACCGGATGCGCGCACGGACATCTTCGCGTTCGGAGCGCTGCTCCACGAGATGGCCACGAGCGAGCGGGCCTTCAAGGGGAAGAGCCAGGCCAGCCTGATCGCCGCCATCCTCGCCGCGGAGCCGGCGCCGATCTCGCGCCTGCGGCCGCTGACGCCGCCCGCGCTCGATCGCGTCGTGGCCACCTGCCTGGCCAAGGATCCGGATGATCGCTGGCAGAGCGCGCACGACATCGGGAAGGAGCTGAAGTGGATCCGAGAGGCCGGCTCGGAGGCGGCCCTCCCCTCGACGCCTGTGCGCGGCAGATGGGAGCGGATGGCGTGGGTGGCCGCCGTGCTCGCGACCGGACTCATGGGAGTCTTCGCCGCCCGGGGGAGAGACGCGAAACACGAAGCGCCGCGCCTGATCCGCTCGACCATCCTTCCCCCGCCCAAGACGGCGCTGAGCCTGTCGGACTCGATCACCATTCCCGTACTCTCCCCGGACGGCCGTCACATCGCCTTCGTGGCCCGGGGTGACGACGGAAAGGACCTCCTCTGGGTGCGACCCCTCGACGGCCTGGAGACCCGGCCGCTGGCGGGGACGGAAGGCGTCATCTACCCGTTCTGGTCCGCGGATAGCCGGTCGCTTGGCTTCTTCGCCGCAGCCAAGCTCAAGAAGATCGACGCTTCGGGAGGGCCGCCGGAGGTCTTGTGCGACGCCCCCGCCGGCCGCGGGGGGACATGGAGTCGAGACGGCATCATCGTCTTCTCCGGCCAACCGGGCCAAGGGCTCTCGCAGATTCCGGCGGTGGGCGGCACCGCGACGGCGGTGACCCACCTCGACGCCTCGCGCCAGGAGACGTCGCACCGCTGGCCCTCCTTCCTGCCCGACGGCCGCCACTTCCTCTATACCGGCCTCGTGGCCGTGACCCCGAAGCACACAGACGGCATCTATCTCGCCGCGCTCGGATCGGACCAGACAGAGCGCCTGGTCGATGCGCACACGAATGCCGCCTATGCCGAGCCGGGCTACATTCTCTTCGCGCGGGACGGCGCGCTGATCGCCCAGCGGTTCGACGTCGGAAGCGGCCGGCTCTCCGGGGAGACGATGTCGCTGGCGGACCAGGTCCAGACCTTCCCGGCCATGGCCGCCGCCGCCTTCTCCGTCTCGGAGACGGGGCTCCTCGCCTACGAGGCGGGCACGCCCGACGAGCGGGCCCGGATCCTGTGGTCCGATCGGACCGGGACGCAGAGCGAGACGGGCATCCCGGCTGGGTCGATCAATTCCCCGCGGCTGTCGCATGATGGCCGCCGCATCCTGTTCCGGGTCGAAGACCGGCAGGGACGCGGCGACATCTGGATGTACGACCTCGCCCGCCGCGTCTCGAGCCGCTTCACCGTCGATCCGGCCAACGACTTCGCTCCGGTGTGGTCGCCCGACGACATGCGCGTCGTGTTCAGCTCGAACCGCACGTCGGGCGGCGACCTTTTCGTCAAGGCGTCCAGCGGAGTGGGCGATGACGAGAGGCTCTTCGCATCGCGCGATCGAAAGACGGTCACCCAATGGCCGCGCAACGATTGGCTCATCTTCGGCGTGTTCGCGGCGGGCATGACCAGCGTCGACATGTGGTCGCTGTCACTGCCGGACGGGAAGGCTACGCCGCTCCTGCAGACCGACTTCAACGAAGGCGGGGGACAGCTCTCGCCCGACGGCCGCTGGCTGGCCTACCACTCGAACGAGTCGGGCCGCATGGAGGTCTACGTCCAGCCCTTTCCGGGACCGGGCGCCAAGTGGAGGGTCTCCCGGGACGGCGGACAATTCCCCCGCTGGCGAGGGGACGGGAAGGAGCTGTTCTTCGTTGCTGGCGACCGCGCGCTCATGGCCGCGGAGGTCGTCGCCGGGCCGACCTTCGCGGCGGGGGATCCACGGCCGCTCTTCCCGATCCATCCGCGCGCGCGAACGCTCGATTGCCCGTACGACGTCACGGCAGACGGCCGACGGTTCCTGGTCAGCGTTACTTCGGGCGAGGATGCCTCGGTGCCCATCACGCTCGTCCAGAACTGGCCTGAACTCCTGAAACGATAGGCCGCACGGGGCCGCTCGTGTAAAATGGCATCCCGGCCCGACATCCGGGTCGCCATGCCTCGTCAAGCTCCCGCCCAACCCGCCCCGCCCGTGAGCAGCCGCGGCCATCGCGCCATCCTGGCTCTCGAGGACGGCGTACTCTTCGAAGGCCGGTCCTTCGGTCGCGCGGGAGAGACCACGGGCGAAGTCGTCTTCAACACCGCGCTCGCCGGCTACCAGGAAGTCCTCACGGATCCGAGCTACGCCGGCCAGATCGTGACCATGACCTACCCACACATCGGGAATTACGGTGTGAACCGGGAGGACGTGGAGTCCGTGAAACCCCAGGTGGCGGGGTTCATCGTGCGCGAGGCCTCGATCCGCGCGTCCTCCTGGCGCGCGTCCGGCGAGCTGCACCAGTACCTCGACGACAACGGCATCGTCGGCATCAGCGAGATCGACACGCGCATGCTCACCCGCCACCTCCGCACGCATGGCGCGAAGCGCGGCGTGATCTCCACCGCGAGCGCGGACCGTGACGCCCTGGTCGGCCGGGCGCGCGGATCGCGCTCCATGATCGGTCTCGACCTCGCGCGCGAGGTCAGCTGCGACAAGCCCTACCGCGTCGAGGAGCCGATTGCCACCGCGCTGCGGGGCGCGATTCCGGAGGGTGGGCACTACAAGGTGGTCGCCTACGACTTCGGCATGAAGCGCAACATCGTGCGCATGCTGGCCGCCTCGGGCTGCGACGTGACGGTGGTGCCGGCCACGACCTCGGGCGAAGACACGCTGGCCATGAAACCGGACGGGGTGTTCCTCTCCAACGGGCCGGGCGATCCCGAGCCCTGCACCTACGCCATCGAGTCGTCGCGGCGGATCATGAAAGCGGGCATCCCCGTCTTCGGCATCTGCCTCGGCCATCAGATCCTCGGCCTGGCCTGTGGGGCGAAGACCTTCAAGCTCAAGTTCGGCCATCGCGGGGCGAACCATCCGGTGAAGAACCTGAAGACAGGGCACGTGGAGGTCACGTCGCAGAACCACGGCTTCTCCGTCGATCCCGAGGCCTTCGCGCGCCGGCCGGAGCTGATCCTGACCCACACCAACCTCAACGACGGGACGGTCGAAGGCTTCCGCCATCGCGACCTGCCCGTCGTCTCCGTGCAGTACCACCCGGAAGCGAGCCCCGGCCCGCACGACAGCCATTACCTCTTCGGCGACTTCGTCGAGATGATGGCGGCGCGAAGGAAAACGCGGTGATGCAGAGGCAGCCACAGGGTGGCGAGCGTGAGAGGGGGTAGGCGAAGCCGCAGGGGGGTGCGTGCGTGATGGCTACCCCCCTGAACTGACTAACTATGCCGAAAGACCCTTCCATCCGCTCCGTCCTCGTCATCGGATCCGGGCCGATCGTCATCGGTCAG